>ERZ779623.285-NODE-285-length-21584-cov-8.250871_pt1 | contig 21584 bp, 23 predicted proteins | sample MGYA00514189_ERZ779623 | MGnify/ENA primary metagenome ERZ779623 (study PRJEB29562, sample SAMEA4376712) | mouse gut metagenome | isolation source: Cecum | study: EMG produced TPA metagenomics assembly of the A DSS colitis mouse model was used to assess the... | reverse complement strand
TGTGAATAGTGCTGCTACGATGGATATAGATAGTGTCGATACACCGTAACCAGGCTAACCAGGTGATCACACCAGATCACAAATATGGATCGCCTGGACTGTCTGTCTGGATAACCAGGTTGCTGTAGCTAGTACCGTGTCAGATCAACGTTTTGGTTATACAGACTGTACCAGATAACTCACAATCTTATATATAGCAAAAATTCGCTTTATATGCTTTATATAAAGAAGCGATACTTTTTATCATTGCAATACTATCTTTAAAAGCGATTTTAAACGTTGTTTTGCGTGTCAGTGGTAAAGTATCGTTTGTGGGCGTAAAAGTGTCTGTATGGGGCTTGTGGTGCGTTGTAGAGGGATTGCGTGGTTTTGATGGTATTTTGTTGGCGTTAATTTATATAGTATTTGATACTATGTTATATTGTTTTATTTATCGTTTTATGCAACATATTATACTATATATGATTGTGATCAAATCAATCAATATAGTTTTGCATATGTTTAGACGTAGTTTTATTATGCATATAGCATTGTGGATATGTGGATAAACTTTAATGTATTGTATTATTTTGTGGATAACTTAATTATTGTATAAATATGTATATACTTTGTATATTTATTTACTTTTATGCATAATTACTTTGTTTTATATGGTAGTTATGCATATTTAATATTTTGTATTGTATGACACTATGTATTATTTATGTGGATAGGTTTGTGGACAAATTAGTTGTGGTTGTGGATAAAATCTTTAAATTTGCAAATCATTCGCAAATTTAAAATTTATGTCGAACTAGTCAAGCAAAAACACTTGACAGTTTATTTGTTTGCCTTTTTACTGTCAAGTAAAAACACTTGACAAATATTATGTTCGGTTTTATACTGCAAGAGACATACCATAATACTATACTATTACTGTATAAATATACCCCCGGGTAGGTTTACATTTTGGTTTAAAAACCTCTTTTTCATAAACACCCCATCTGTTCTTTTCACACCTTAATTATTAATTTTAAATTAATATCCAATTAATATTTTATAAACAAATCATAAATAAACTATAAAATTTGTTCGAGACACAGTTCGGTAGCCCTTGATTTTCCTAGCTTTTTACAACCGTATAAAATTTTCAACCTCAAATTATACCTTCCAAAATCCTCAAAACCCTTATAAAATCAACAAAATCTCGAACTCATCTTAATTTTTGCTTTTTCTCAAAAAATCTCACTCAAATTTCACACAAAAATGATATCTAAAATCTTTTAATATCCTATTAAAATCAATGATTTTTCAAATCTCATCAACTCTTAAATTACTCTCTCACCGAACTCATAACAAAATCCAATCCAATACACATTAAAATTTCAACATACTTAAAATCAAAGATAGAATATTATCATGTAGCATTTATTTTAAAATAATATAACATTGGAGGAATTTTATAATGAATATGTATTTATTACCAGTAACTGAATCTTATGGATATAAGTATGACTATTTTGAGTTAATACCAGCAGATTCACCTCAAGAAGCCTATAACATTCTCTCAGAGAATTTTAAAAACAATTACATAGATGATAGAACTATTTCAGATAACGTTGAAGAGTATGGCGTCTATAAATACAAACACGCCTATTATAATGAAATAGTAAATTTAACAACCAAATTATTTCATAAGTCCAAGAGATATGATATACTTAAACAATATTACAAAATTATGGAGAATGACATGGCTGATTTACTATATGATTTTATGTATATGGGCGATTATAATAAGAATATCTCAGAACTTGTAAATATGGCATTACCTGAAATATGGACATTACAGGCAGATGACGAAAATGGTGTATTAAAGAGATATTTATCCAAAACATTCGAGCGTTTACAGGAAGAAAGTAAAATAGTAACTACTGAAAAATTTTGTGTATTCAATACTGGTTTATATACAAACCACTATGAAGAGATTTTTATTATTGCAGAAAAAACCTCATCTAGTTCTCAAAAGGAATGGGCTTTTAGGGAATTTTGTACAGAATATAGGTTAGATTCTACCGATATTACTGATCCTCCACAAAGAGCAGATTATTTTTCTGATCCTTCTCTTTTATTATTTGACTGGCATTATCCTGTGCGAGTACAATATGGGCACATTTTAGATGACGAAAGGAATAAAAACCGATTGCCAAAAGTAATCAGAGATAGTAAAATCCCACTCAAAATATTTACTGGTGTTATAGATACCTCCATTAAAAAAGTTATTGCAAATTATAAACTAGCAGTTCCTCAATATTATGGTGGACAAATACAATTATTAATACCACTATATTTCGAAGATGACAATAAACCAGAACTGGCATTAACCGTCACAAAGAAAGATGGTTACTATCAAGGGCATACTTGTCTTACTCTTGATATGGCATATAACAATGCACGACTAATTGCCAAACCGGAAAGCAATTGGCTGAAGCCGTAATTTAAAAATAAATATTTTTATAAGGCAGGTGAGAAATCATCTGTCTTATTTTTATATTCAAATCACAAATCTATAGTTTTCTCAATTCAAATAAAGAAGTAATAAACATCCTATATCGCTCTTCTCTAAAGCACAAAATTACACCGTGTACACATAGGGGGGGGGTATACTTTACATATTTTATTATTTACTGACTATATACTCTCCTACTGACTTAAAGTATAGATTCAAATTTTTTAGCATTTTCAAAATCAGAATGTAGAAGTAATAAACAGAAATTCAACCACACTTTAAAACAAAGGAGATTTTTATTATGACCAATAGCACAGCTTTACAGGTAACAAATTTTAACTTTTATGGAGATGAACTAATTGCATTGAAGGATAATGCAACTGGAGAAATTTACACTTCCATTAATCATGTATTAAAAGGAATTGGCTTTACTGATGATGAACAGATAAGAAGAAGACGAGATAAATGGATCAAGGATATCGTGATTGGCAAAGGAGTGACTAAATTTCGGCACCCGTCTGATGGAGGTTATCAAGAAACTTATTGTATTTCACAACATAAATTGCCTTTAGCATTAGCAAAAATTAATATCACACCAAAAATGAAACAAAATCAACCAGAATTAGCTTCAAAACTTGAATTATACCAAGATAAATGTGCAGATGTATTAGCTTCTGTATTTATAGACAATAAAACAACTGACCAAATTACAATGCAACCAATTTTAGATACATTGAATACTTTTACTAAAACAGTAAACGATACTCTTCTATCATTAAATGAAAGGATGTCAAAATTGGAAGAATCTCAGGAACAGGTGAAGAAATCATTACCAAAGAAAAGATTTTCTTATTGGAATTCTAAAATGTTTCCAAAATATCAGTTATTAATGGATTACTTTGAAATTCCAACTGGTAAAAATGGAATCTTATACAAAGAGTTATATAAAGAATTCCATAATACATATCCAGATATAGAGATTAATCAGGTTGTAGATGATTACTGTTATGATAATGGGCTTGATAACTGCTTTACATTGGATGCAATAGAACATGATAAAACTGTTAGGAAGTTGTTTGAATCTTTGGTTGATGGGTTATTAGAAAAGTATGATCTACTTTTGGAGCATGTAACTGTAAAAGAGAAAACAATATTTGATGATTAAATGTTAGAGAAAAAACATTATGTTACGAATTTCAAAAGATATAAATAGTAAATGTAGAATACAGACTATTTACATACAAAGAATTTTATATCCGAGAAAAGAAAATATATAAATAGCAACTACTACTGTGCCACCAATAACTTATTCCAACTGTAACTACTATTAACCATCAACAATCAAAAAGTTTTAAGAGAGTGATTTTTGCGTTAGCAAACAATCACGAATATGTCTGTCTTTATTAATAAGGTTATATCTTTATTCTGTTCAGTTGAGGCCCTAAAAAGAGCGTCAAAAATCGCAATTTTATATAAACAAGGCTCTAAAAAGAGCGTTTGCTGAACTCTCGTAATAAAATTTGGAAGGAGAATAAGACTATCAAAAAACAGAGCAAAGAATATTTTACAAGATTTCCAAATGAATACATCCAAGGAAATATTAAAACTAAATTTGGAGTTAGCAGAAAGTTTTATATTACTTATATCTTAATTGATAAATATCGCTCCTATGAAGATTACAGTTGGATAACCATACGAAAAGTACTCGATTTTTATGGATATAAAACAACAAGCAGAAAACCAAAAGCATTTAAAGAAATATTAGATGTGTTGGAATATATGATAAATAATCAGATGATTGAAGTAAAGCAAGATTTAGATTCTCTTTCTTATGACACTGGTATTGAAATTAAAATTATTCCAAAGAATTTTGATTCAACAGAAAAATTTGCGAAACTTACATCTTCTCAATTTGACACAATTATGATGGCAGATAGTTCTTTAAATAAAGAAAATATACTTGTAGCTTTTTTATATATCAACTCATACATAGGCTGTCGTCCAAGACAAGATAACGGATCTGAATACGAAAATGCAAAAGATAATCCAGAAGCATTTTATAGAAGTATCAGTAATATGGCCAATGAGCTGTCAATGTCTAAAGATACTATTAACCAATGTATAGAATATTTAACAGAATCATCAGATGACACACCTGCTCTTCTAATAAAAAGAGAAGTAGGTAGCGTACAACCAGATAAATCAAAACCACCACAAAATGTACCAAATATATATGTATTGAATAAGGAGGGATATAAACAAGAAATAGAATGGGCTTTAAGCAAAATGTTGGAATTATATAAAGTGGATGAATTTTATCCATCTAAAAGTGGAAATTACAGATTTGAAAACAAGAAATGATAGAAAGGAATTTACATGAAGGAATTAAAAATTGATCCAGAATTAAGAGACTTATTACCTCACCTTCCAAAAGAAAAATTTGAAGGTCTTGAAAAAATGATATTAGAGGAAGGCTATGATGGAACACCTATCCTTATATGGAATGGATATATTGTGGATGGACATCATCGTTACAAAATTTTCAAAAAACACAATATCGAATTCAATATAGAAGAAATTAGTCTACCCAAAGAATCTGAAAAATCTGATGTCATGGATTGGATGATTACATACCAAGATGTAAGAAGAAATATGTGTGAAGCTGAAAAGATTTATGCAAATGATAAAGTATCTGCACGAAGAATTGAAGAAGAAAACGAGAAAAAGAGATTAGAAGGTAATAGGAAAGGTGCTGATATTACAAATGGACATTCGCTCTGCGTCCATTTGGACGCAGAGCGTAAACAACAGCGAGATCGTTCTACAAACACTCGTGAGCAACGTGCAAAAATTGCCGGTGTTAGTGCTGGCACTGTTGCAAGATATGATACTGTTATGAACTCAGATAATAAGGAATTACAACAATCTATGTTGTCTGGTGACGTAAAAATAGGAACAGCATATAAACAAGTAATTAACGAAAGGAAAAAAGAGAATAAATCTAATGTAAATACGGATAATTCAATTCCAACGCCAAATAATACGAACGCACAACAAGCAGATGAACAGACTCAGAAAATATGTGAATTTATGAAAATAGAAAGGAAAGGTGATTATAACTATGACATAACATCAGACATTGATTCACTTCATTATTTGTTTAATAAAGCAATAAATAGCATAAGTGACGCAATTTTTGATAACCATGAAATGATGAATACTATTTCAAAAGCAGATTGTGATACTCTTATCAATTATTTGATTGAAAGTAGAGAAAATATAAACAGCATTATTAAAAAAATGGAGGACTTAAAGAATGAGAAATAAAAAATTAGTAAAGAAACCGCAGATTTTAAATGGAATTACTTTAAAAACCAAGCCAATAAATGTATATAAGTTACACTCATGTTTGGACTGCCAAAGAATTATAAAAGATCCAAGGGTTCAACGAATTTATGATGATTGGATTGATGGATATTATGTTAGACCACTTGTAAATTATGTGAATGGGGAATATCGGCTTATTGGAGGACAACATACCGTTGCTGCATTTATAAAGCGTATTGAGAACGGTTTAGAAGAAACCACTACCATTGAATGTCGAGTCAGTGAAAACTTATCAGAAGCACAGGAATCAGCCTTATTTAAATATGATGAGGATTGTAGAAATTCTCAAACTTATGACAGTAAATTATCTGCCCATTGGAATTATACAAGTATTGATTTATCAGATGAAGAAAGCAGAAAATTATATGATGTTAATGAAATTCTAAATCAGTATGGTTATACCGTTAAATGTAATAAAAATGAGAATATGGTTGTTGATTGTACAGAAACGATTTTGTTAATGGATAAGGAAACCCTACATAATGTATTTAATTTTGTACGAGAAATTTTCCCAAACGAAAAATGCGCAACACAAGCAACATTTTTAAAGTCAATTGCATATTTCCTTGAGTTATTTAAAGAAGAAATTGATATGAAAAAATTTAAAAACGCCACAAAAGCCACAAAGACAAGGAAATTGTTATCTGCTTCATTTTTAATGGGTGATAGTAAAAATTATGTTCAATACAAAGGTAAACCAGTAAAGCAAATTGCTTATGCTTTGGCTGTTGCCTATCAATCAAGAATAAAAAATGGCAAACTGTCTCTTTATAAATTTGACATGTAGGTGAACATAAAGAACCACGAGAAATAATTTACAATAAAGAACTTGGTGATAAGCGAGTAATCATATTCTCTTACCTCTAAACAATATTTCTTTGAAAGGGGATGATAAATGATTTAAGGAAATTTAAAAACAGAGAAGATATCAAATGAGATATCTTCTCTATCCGGAATAAAATGTACGTACATACTTCTCAGTAGATTTGATAATGGGTACAACTCTACTGGCAATAAAGTTAATAGTTAGCCATTCAAACCAAATTCTTATAAAGATTTTTTCGTTCCATTATAAGTTGTTTTATTTGAATGAGATGTGATCCTTTGCGATCACGACATGTTTCGCTCCTGAGTCCTTGAGAAGCTTCAATTCTTTGTACCTTGCGTAATGTTTGACACAACACTTGGCAAAAGAAAAGAAACTTACAATCGCAACAGGAGACATAACAAAAATTAATTGAGTCATATACTCTCCTTTCATGGCACAATACCATGACTGGAGGGTAATACCTAAAGATGTAATAAGTATGATGCCACGTCCTTTCCGTACCTGATTATATCAGTATGTTTGTGGTTTTGTTAATGGGTAACGTGATGCATCAGGAATATTATAACAGTAATAAGTTATTTTGTTAATAACATTTATAGAAAATAATAAAGGAGTCTCAACTTATGACGACTACATTGGATAATAAAATTTTACAAGCAAAAAGGAGAAAATTGAATATATATGCCAAAAACATATTACAGAACAGGAAATTATAAAGTAGATCATTCAACGTTTGGAGGTGTAATACTTCCATCAGATTATGATACTGGACATTCAGGATCAAGAAATATGGCTACAAGAATTGCAGCCGCACAAAAATTTGATTACTGGTGTAGAAACTATAAAGGAAATAATTACAATTTACCAAAAGAAAGGAATAAGAAAAATGATTAAATGCAGAAATAAAAGAACTACATTAACAATTGACTTACCAGAGGAATGTGGCTATGTTGGCTATTCTGTAGACTGCAGCTATTCTTTTGATAAAGAGCAGAAACAATATTTATTATCTATGGAATTATTCAGAAACGATATTGGTGACAAGCAGTGTATTGACGGTCAGTATATTAAAGGTGATGAATCCATTATTGAATCTAATATCCGTCATATTGTTGAATATGCGTCAATGAGTGGATATTTTGATAAATATATCAAAAAGTATGAATATACATATAAATGTTTTGATAAAGGTAATGAATTTTTCGAAGGAGAATCTTTAAAGCAATTATGTCCTGTTAGAGAATGCGACGTTATCAGAAAGGCTTTTTATTGTAGTCATTGCGGTTCATATATTGAAGAAAATCAGACTTACTGTCCACATTGTAATGCTAAATTAGATTGGGATTCTATTGAAAAGGAACCAACGTCATGATTTATAACACAGATTACAAATATTTCGATAAGGCAAGACAAGCTGCACTGATATCTGATTTTCATAAAACACACATAGGCTGTGTTGCGGTTTATCAAGGAAATGTAATTGGTATTGGATGCAATTGTAATAAAACGCATCCAATGCAGAAAAAATATAATAAGTATCGCACAAAGTCTGACGGATTGCTACCCAAATTGCACGCCGAGATTAATTGTATTAATTCGATCAAACATCTGGATATTAACTTTTCAAAGGTTAAACTGTACATATATCGGATCAGGAAGGATCAGCCCTATGGACTAGCACGCCCATGTCCTTCCTGCATGGCTGCTATAAGGGATTTAGGAATCCGGGATATTTATTATACAACAAATGACGGATATGTTTACGAAAGATTAGAGAAGTATAAAGGAGGTGTTGCATAATTGTGCGAGATATGTATACATACACCTTGTTTGGTGTCTTGTCCAAATTTCATACCACCAAGAGCTTCTCACTACTGCTCTTCCTGTGGAGAAGGTATATACGATGGAGAAGAATATATTGAAAACCAAAATGGCGAGTATAGACATTATGAATGTTTTCATGGTATGAGAGACTTACTGGAATGGCTTGGTTATAGGATTAGAACTATGCAAAATATAACATGAAAATGAAAGGAAAGAATGATGAACGAAAACAATAATAATTTGAGAAAAAATAGTTTCAAAGAAGAAGAATTGAAGCAATATGTCAAAAATGGAGATTTAAAGGAATCTGATATTAAAATCATATTAGATTACCAAAAACTGCTTCCTGTGTTACAGCAAGAAGATGGTTCCTGGATTGATGCAAGGACATTACATAAGGAATTGAAAGTTGGAAAAGTTTTTGCCAATTGGATTAAAGATCGGATAAATAAATATGAATTTGTCGAAAATGAAGACTTTAAACTTGATTTGCCAAATTTGGCAAATCAAAAGTCACACGGTGGGGATAGAAAAACCAAGTACTACTCTCTCACTCTTGATATGGCAAAAGAATTATCTATGGTGGAGAATAATAAAATTGGACGCATTTCACGTAAATACTTTATTGCTATTGATAAAGCATTTAAAGCAAGACGCTTGTGGAATATTGATAGATGGGAAACTTTAGAACATTACAAGAATTATCGCAAGATTATTAACCTATCCAAAAAGGAACTGATGCCTACAATGCCAGACTGGTGTAAAAAGCGTGGCGATCAGGGAGTATTCATGGGAGAAGCTAACCTACTTAATGAAATCATTATTGGCATGAGTGCATCAGACTATCGTTTTAAACACTGTCTGCCTAAAGATGAGCCTGTAAGGAACCATTTCAATAACTTTGAACTCCAGATGGTCGCTGAGTTGGAAAAGTTTGATACAGATTTGATCCGTCTTCAGGAAATGTATGATTATGAAGAAAGACGAAAGCTGCTTGCAAAAAAATATCAGTCATTGCTCGATAATAATAATTTCGAGGATAATGACTTAGAATAGAAATTTCATTGGAGAGAAGGAGATGATAATATGTTTAGTATGTATGGAATATTTGGAAACTATTTGTTAAATACAGAAATGCGGTCTATTAGTGGTATTGTTAGAGGATTACCACCTATTCCACACGGATATACATTATGGAATGTCAATAGCGATAAAGATGTTAACAACGTGTTAAATATGATGAAAATTAGAAATTCTGAAATTGATATGAAATATCCAGAAGAGTCTTCTGGTAAAGTTGTTACACTTGAAGGATCATCATATGATGATGAATATTTCTTAGTAATATTATGGTTTACAAACATCTTCGATTACTGGTTTGGTAAAAAACAAGTTAAATATATAACCAATCCGTCTATGGATGCATGTTTTGATGATTTACTAATGAATATCTGGAATTGGATTAGAAATGAAATATCAACAAAAGCACTAAGAAATGTCGCAAAAGACTTTTATAATGAAGCAATTAAATATGTTTAGTGAGGAGGAACGTGAGATAGAAACAACTCAATATACACTTGTAAAAATTCCAATCAGGGAACTTATCAAGCAAAACTTTAGTGCAATTGTCAGCAGAGAAAAAGAAATAAAAGAGGAATATCTTATCGCTCAAGGTGCTTCCCCTTTATTTGATCAAATTGAGAGATTGCGTGGAAAATTTTCTTCACATATAAACGAAATTATTCTTGTTGTAGCTAAGAAAAATCCAAAGCAAGAAAAAGATTTGAGACATATTTTGGATAAAGGTTTTACATATAACGGTATTCATTATACTCGATTTGGCAAATCGGCTTCACAAGGTAAAGATGGAATTACTGCTTTTGTATGTGATTCAATTTTTGATGAATTATATATGATTACACAGATGGATATCGAAATTGATGAGTGTGTAATCTCAAAGTATGAAGCACAAAGATGTTTACCATTTAGCTCCTGTACTCTTATCAGAGATTATATGCCAAATATCGTAATCATTGGTGAGTACGAGAAAACTCTTCAGAACCAATTAATCAAGTATGTTGTCGAAAGGGAAAAAAAATTTGTAGATAAGGAAACTGGTAAAACAAAAAAATATAAGTCAAGAGAAATCGAAGAAGGATATAAAGATTTAAAAATTTCTCCTTTTGACGGGTGTGGTTGTCATGAGCATGGTTTTATGGAAAATGTCAGCGCACAATTAGGGCTTGATTATAATGTTATCGGGACACAGGTACGCCTACCATTTGTTAAAGGGTATTCTGTTTATGTTCCATTTAGGCAGATTCTTAAAGAGTGGGGATATGAATACATCACAGATATTTATGGTACAAAGCACCCTATCAGCATGATTGATTGTATTTGGAATATTTCTATGTTTAAAGGACACAAAATTTTTAAAGAAAAGTATGGTGATAATGCTTGGACTGAATATATGAATACAGTTAGAAAATATGAGTTTAAACTTGGGATTAGTAAATATAGTCATCATGTAAAACATCTAAACAAATATACAAGGATGAATTTCCAGTATTTACAATGCTTGGATTTATGGAATCAAAAGTACATTGATGCTTATGAAAATAAATCTGTAGGTGATTATGATGTCCTTGACAGTAATAATGATGGGAAAATTGTAACTTTGGCCAAATACACTACTACCCTATTTGAAAAAATAATAAAAGGCGATAAGTTTTATACTTATAAGTTCATGGGTATTATGGATACTGATGGTTATGAACCAGAGAGTAAATATCTTGAAGCTGCTCTTATTAATGATGTTATGTTAAAAGATCCCGCCGTGAAGCAGTTTATATATCGTAAGCTGAAGAAATCTATTGATGAAGCAAAAGTAGGGAAGATTTATTGTTCAGGTTTTTATCATACTGGTGTTGGTGACATGATTGGATATTTGCAATATGCTGTTGGAGAAGAACCCGTTGGTTGTTTGGGTGAAAGAGAAATATATAGTGGCAATTTTGATTGTGGAGATATTATTTCGCTTCGCTCTCCATTGGTAGATCCTTCAGAAGTGAATAAAATTAGGATTGTCAAAAATGATATTGTTAACAGATGGTTTGGATATTTTAAAGACCAAGACGTTGTAATGTTTAATATGTATGATGTATCTCTCCCACAACAAGGAGGAGCCGACTGTGATGGGGATATTTTCTTGTTGTGTGATGAACCTATAATCATTGATTCTAAAATTGATAAACATATCATTTTAGATATAGAGGATAAGGTTACAGCACAGTCAAAGCCCTATACGAAAGAAAATATAATTGAGTATGAGGTTATGACTAGAGATAATAGGATCGGAGAAATTACTAATGTAGCGACAAGTATTGAAAATAGATATACTACCAATGAGGATATAAAAAAGATTTATAGCGATTATTCTTCATTATTACGAATTTTTCAGGGTTGAATATTAGCCCCTATATACAGTAATGTATATAAGCAAATGCAGTGAACATAGAAATCTATGGTGTCAGATTAACGTTTAGTAGTTGTAGGAAATGGCAATTAATAATCTGGCTAACAGGGAAATCTAAGTTGCTAAAAAAAATAACACCCACTTTAATGAGTGTTATCAACATAATTTTTAAGAATCGAAATAACCAAATTGTTAAAACTTCTGTTTTGTTGTTTTGCTAACTCTTCTAGTTTAGCTTTTAATTCTTTTGAAATTGTTATATTAGTACGAGTATTATGTGGTGCTACTTTACCTGCTGGCATTTATCTCACCTCCTTGATAACGATTTTATCATCATTATAAGTTGTTGTCAAGTTGGTATCAATTAGTTGTTGACAAGTTGATACCAACTATTGTATAATAATTATGAGGAGGAATTTAATGCAAGATATAAATTTTACAGATATTAAATATCAACGTCAGCATTATGGTATATATTGTATTGAATGTACAAAGACAAAAACAAAGTATATTGGACAGACATATGAAAATTTTTATAGAAGATGGATATTCCATAAATGGAATTTAAAAAATAATCATCATTCAAATACTTATCTTCAAAATGCTTGGAATAAATATGGCGAACAAAATTTTGAATTTTATCCACTAGAAAGTTTTGAGTTAATACAAAAGGAAAATATAACAAAAAAAACATTAGATAGGTTAGAAGAAAAATATATTAAAGAATTTGACACTTTTGAAAATGGCTTTAATCTAACAACTGGTGGAGAGAAATGTAAAATGGTTCCACTGTCAGATGAAGCAAAAAGAAAAATTGGTGAGAAAAATAGAATAAATATGCTAGGTAAAAAGCATAGTGAAGAGACCAAAAAACTTATGTCAGAGTCTCATAAGGGTTATATTAAAACTGATGATCATAGAAAACATTTAAGCGAATCTAAGAAAGGCAAACCAATTTCAAAAGAACATAGAGAAAAATGTAGAGTAGCAAATCAAGGAAGTAAGCAGAAAACAGCAAAATATACTGAGGATCTTATAGAACAAATACGAATAGACTATATGAATGGTGTTTGTTTATCAGATTTAATCCAAAAATATAAAATCAAAAAAGGAACAATGAATGGAATTATATATAACAATAGATGGAAACATGTAATTCCTATTGGTTGGGAAGAATTCTTAAAAAATAAAAGACAAAAAGCAATATGATAATCCTGTGCCAAGTCTCTAAGAGAGAAAGGTGCAACGACCATTCCGCAAGGAAGTACATTTAAGGTGAAATTCCTTATTTGGAAGTGCTGCACATCCTAATAGGATGAAGATATGGTCTACTCCCCTAATAAATATCGGGAAACCGAGGGTGAAGAGGAAAGAAATCGACTTTTTAAAAACGGGATTTCGTTGGCAAATGAACAGTGGATTAAGAAAGCATTTAAAGCAGCTTCCATATTTTTTACTTTATAACTATCCTTCTAAACTTAAAACATATAAAACATTATCTGAAAAAAACAGACAGATAGAGAATAAGGAAGATAAAGTAAAGTTAAATGCATACCACTCACCCTCTCCTATGAACGAATTGTGTGATTATATTTGTACATGGGAAAAGAAGAATATTCTTTGGGATAATGATGTGAATAATTTGATTGATACCAGATGTATGATTATCAATAATGATATAGACTTATCTGATAGGAAAATAATGAAGGTGTGTAGAAGATATATAAATCAATATGCTGATGAAATTAGAAGGCACATAAAACTTCGTAGAGAAAAATCAGATGATGAGAATCACAAATTCAATATGGATGTTATTGTTGCAGAATATAGAAAGTGTATATTGGACGAATTACAAATAGATGAAGAATTGATTGCAAACTATGTGATTAAAGTTTCGTACTCTTCCATTTCTATCAGTAAATCCTTCGCATGGGCTGGTTATGGTGATTATATTATTGATAATTTAAGGAATAATACAAATCCTAAAAGAAATGTTTCAATACAAGAGGTTGCTTATAAGACTAATGATTCTTGTGAGTATCTTGGCAAATATTATGAGTTTGAGGTAGGTGAAAGTTATATACGAATGTGAAGATTTATTTTTGTATGAAATTATAGAAGATTATAAAGAAGCCAAAACAGAGGAAGAAAAGAATGAGATTTTTAACTCGTTCTGCTCTTCTATCTGGTCTTCTGATAATAAACGGAAAATATATAAAAAATCAATAAGGTTTAATGTTAGGAAAGATTTGTTACAAACAGAACTTGGACAAGTATTTGATGTTTGGTCAGATATTGAGTATACATATTATAAATCAATGACAAAGGATGAGAATTGGCATTCTATTATCAGACAAAAGATAAATAATATCTATACCAGATATTTTGACAAAGAAGTTATTTTAAATAAAGAATATATGAATTTATTAAAGATTCCAAAGAAATTGTATTATCAATGGATTTCTGGGATTGATATGAATGCTGAAACTGTTACAGAACTCATAGATGATGCAATAGATAATGCTAGGAAAACTAAATCAAAATTACAACAAGAAAAAATGTCTTTATCTTGGAATGAATATAAAAAGGTCATTGAAGAATTTTTAAGAAGATGTTTTGATAATTGCAAACTCATTGGGGAATATGAAGATAAAACAAAAATAATTACCATATTTAATTTTCTTACTGAAGATAATTTTTATGTTGGATATATATGCAGGAGTTTAGAAGGAGAAATTTTAAAGTGGCAAAAGAAATATTATAACATTAGAGATCATAAAAAATATTCTCGTTGTAAACAATGTGGTTCAATGATAGAAAAAACTGGAAACAAACGATTGTATTGTGATAAATGTGCAAAAGCAAAAGAGCGTGAACGAAAGAGAAAAATCGCATACAAATACAGAATAGCGAAATAGAAAATCGCATTTTTAATTGTAAATTCTATGTTTGTAATCACTTTTTGTTTCGTATATATCACATATGGAAAACAAAGTAATTTGGCAATAAAATTTATCTTCTAACTTGTCAATTACAGGATTTGCAACCGCTGTCCTGTTAAATAAATGGTGAACCATACCAACCGTGTCAAATGGGAACTAACTCAAAACAGGACATCTACCTTGAGAGTGAAATAAGTTGGATAGATTATATTTCAGAAGAATGACAGAGGAATATAATTGATGCCATGGAATGATAGGGCTTGAATAAATCATCGGATCATTGAGTATAGACGGCTTTTTGGTTAAGTATTCTATACAAAAATAATGGTATTAGGAGAATTTCGTTAAAGAGAGAAATTGACAATACAAACTATTAATCAAATTCAGAACAATGATTTATCGCTGGTTCTGAAAATATAATAGTGGTTACGAAGCCAATCAAAATCGTATTTTTTATCTTTTGTATATACAGGTGGCGGTGCTGCTATTCTAGCGGTATCGTCATTTGTTCTTTTTGGGGATTAGCTCAGTTGGTTAGAGCGGCGGTCTTATAAACCGTGTTTGTCCAGGGTTCGAGTCCCTGATCCCCGATTCTTTTGTTTGTTTTGGCAAAATAAACCTCCGTAGCAAGGCTCTTCGATAACAGCCCGGCAATTTGTAAAATATGTGTTTGAAATATAAAATTATATTAACGAAAGGAAGATTTTAAGTTATGATAAAGATCACAACATCTCAGGAGAAATTAACACCAGCAAAGAAGAATATTAAGTTGGATGGTATTTTTGTAAAGGATTTAAAATTCGTAGATGAAACTGGTGATATCACACAGCAAGTCATTGATGAACTACCAGAAGGTACTTCACAGGTTGGATTTAAGATTACTGTAGAGTTGCCATCTGAAGATGAAACTGATGAGTAAAGGTGGTGACTATTCTGTTTGATACAACCAGAAAAGAAACTGAAAACGAATTTCAATATTTATGGAGAATTGGTCAAGCAAAAGATTCTGGCTTATTAGATCTTGATTGGAACGGTATTGCTGACCTTATGAATAAGTATTTCGGTGATCCTGATAAGCCATATTCTGAAGCAGCCTGGCGAAAACCTTACCAGATGGCAAAGAAATTTTTAGAAGCAGGAGTTTTTAATAAACTCAGTGAAGATGAGTATTTTAAAGAATTACGCATTCAGAAACAAGAAATTCAAAAAGAAAAAAGGAAGCTCTATGATGAAAGACTTGATATCAATCGTAGGCTCAGGGAAGAAGCACGGTTAGAAGCTACTATAGAAAAGTTGGAGGAAATGTTGTCTAATGTTGCATCTGATAGATATATGACATACTCTCCTATTGTTTCAAATGGTGAAAATGATATGATTGTGTGTTTATCTGATCTTCATATTGGCGCAACATACTATGGTTTTGATGGTATGTATGATTCTTTAATTGCAAAAGAACGATTGGAAAAGTATTTATCTGAAATCATAGAAATTCAGAAAACACATAATGCAGAAAACTGTGTCTGCTTATTGCTTGGGGATTTAATTAGTGGTTCTATACATAAAACCATTTCTGTTACTAATAAAGAAAATGTTATTGAACAAGTAAAACTTGCTTGTGAATATATTTCTGATTTTGTATATGAATTAGGTAAACATTTTAAAACTGTTGAATTACGTGGGGTATCAGGAAACCATAGTCGCCTTGAGGACAAAGAAGATGCTTTGCTTGGTGAACGGTTAGATACTCTGATTCTGTGGTTTATTAAGTCAATGCTTAAAAATGTTAAAAACATCTCAGTTATTGATGAAGATATTGATGATACACTATCTACATTCTTTGTAAAAGACAAACTATATTTTGGAGTGCATGGTGATTTTGATTCTACAAGTGACACTTCAATATCTAAGTTAATATTATGGGCAAAAATGACACCATATTGTGTTGTGTGTGGTCATAAACATTATCCTGCAATGACTGATGTTTCTGGAATTAAAATTGTACAATCAGGAAGTCTTGGTGGAAGTGGGGATGAATATACCAGGCAAAAGAGACTTACTGGAAAACCTTCACAAACTGTATTGGTGGTAAATGATGAAGGGATTAAATGTTGTTATCCTATCGAATTGGGATAGACATAGAATACTAATTTCATGACAAAGTAGACTGTGTACGAGTGACACAGTTTTTATATTATATACACATAAGTGACTATGGAAAACAGGACTACTCTTCTACTTTTGAGCAGTCCGCTTCGACTAAGCGATATAGTGTCACTACTGTATCGTATTACATTAATTCCAACTAGCAGAGGTGGTCATTAGTCGTACTACACCCAATTTAATAGACGGCTCTGAGATAGGGAATTGTTGGTGACGCTATTTCACTTTTAAAAAAGATTGAAAATCGAAAGGAATAAAAAATTATATGAATAAAACAGAATTGATTGCAGCTATGGCTGAAAAAGCAGGAATTTCTAAAAAGGATGCTGAAAAATCACTAACAGCTTTTACCAATATCGTTGCTGATACATTGGTTGACGGAGATAGAGTTTCCATTACAGGTTTTGGAACATTCGAGGTTGTAGAACGTGCTGCTAGAACTGGCAGAAACCCACAAACAGGTGAATCCATTCAGATCCAGGCTTCTAAATCTCCCAAGTTTAAGGCTGGCAAGGCTTTAAAGGATGCTATAAAAGCTTAATCTGATCGGTGGTGACACTATTGTATAATGAAATTGTAAAATCCGTAGACCTCACAGACGATGAATTAACAATCCTCAAAGAACTACTTTTCTATCGCTTAGATGAGTGTGTATCTATTGGAGCGGAAATTACTGTGAGAGAGTTGATGGAAAAGTTGGAAAATTAAATTTATGGAACAAAAACCGTAGGAGGTTTTTACTAGGGCGGTGCGTGCATCAAACTAGATTTGAGCTATTGGAAAGTTTTACAAAAGGCTTACGTTCAGAAATTGAGCATAAGTCTTTTTTGTTTGTAGAAATATGTATTAGAGATTTGCAGTGAGTGAAAGTAACTGCCGATCAGTGAAGCGACTGATTACCTTTAGACGGATAAACCATTGGTGGTACGCATGTGTAGGGTATGCTCCTACCACACCAACAATGGAGAGCTTACAGGATAATTACCTGTCCTCTCCTTTTACTGAAAATAATATTTTTGAATAAAAGGAGATTGGTAGATGAGAAAGAAAAAAGATAGCAACCAAGATATTAAAAATCAAAAAGTAACTAATGAACTTCAAATTTTTTCAAAAGAAGAGTTTGGAGATATTAGAACATTATTTATTAATGACAAACCATATTTTGTTGCAAGTGATATAGCAAAAGCACTTGGTTATATAAACGACAGAGATGCAATTAATCGTCATTGTAGGTGGGTCGTGAAACACGACATACCTCATCCACAAAGTAAAACCAAAACAATAAAAGTTAATATAATTCCTGAAGGTGATATATATCGCTTAATCTCTAATAGCGAATTGCCTGAAGCCGAAAAATTTGAGAGTTGGGTTTTTGATGAGGTATTACCAGCAATTCGCAAAACTGGCGGATATGTTAATAATGTAGATTTAATGGTAAATACATATTTCTCAGATGTTCCAGATGAACAAAAATCGCTAGTCAAAGGATTACTTGTTAATATTGAGGAAAAACAAAAGAAAATTGTTTCTTTAAATAATGAGAACGATCTTCTTGCACAGAAAAATCTTGAATGGGCAGATAGACCTTTGATTAATTCTTTGGTTAGAGCGTATGCTTCTTCTATTGGAGACTTTGGTAAAGCATGGAATAACTACAAGAAAGAACTTTTATACAAACACAGTATCAATATAAATTCAAGAATTACGAATCATATTAACACTACTGGAAAGAAACCTAAGACATTAGATATGATTGATGATACAGAATTAGCAAACGCTATTAGTGTAGCTGTATCATTATGCAGAGAAAATAATGTTGAAATTGATGATTTGTTAAATAACAAAGCAGATTAATTTATATAGAGATATATTGGCGGTGCAAGTGGCCAGTCAACTTGTGATGTGACAAGTTACTTAGTGAACGGAAGGAAGTGAATATTTTATGATTATTTCCTTTTCTGTTTGGAGAAATATATAGTGTCCAATGTGATTTGAAGAAAATCATTTAGTTTATTGATTGATATGGATTGTAGGCTGAATTGGTGTCGAAACCTGCATTGGAATTTTGGAGAGATACAAAGGAAGTCATGAGCCTTTGGACAAGTGTAACCTCATTCGCACTTCTCTCCTATTATTATTGAATGAGGGGAAATGAGGAAATATGAATGGAGAAATTACAAGAAAATAGAGAATTTGATCCAAAAGATTTTGATTTTTATGTGAAAGAATATATTAGAAAAAGTGAGGATTATGGAAAGCCCATCAGCTGTAACAAACTTAGATTTTTTAATTTACCAGATTCAAGATGGTATATTAAAAATTGTCCAGATAATTTAGTTGTTAAATGGGCGGGATTTGTTGACTGGTGTGGGTTTATAGTAAAAAATCAAAAACCTTCTAAAGAAAAAGTTATAAAATTGATATATAAAATGCAAGAAGAAATTAAACGTCCATTATTATATGATGATTTTCGTGGAAAAGGCTGTTATCATGTTTCAATAGAAACAATTCGAGAATATTGGGGTACAGTCAATAAGATGAAAGAAGAACTTGGGCTTGATATAATTCAGGAAAGTATGATTGATCGCCATTTATCAAAGAATGAATTTGATAATATGATTTCAAATATTAGCGAATTTATATATAGTGAAGGTAGAAATTTTATAACCACACGTGAAATAAATTCACATAAAGAATGGAATAATTGTAATAGTCTTAGAAAATATGCAAAGGAATATTATAATACAAATATTTCTGAAATATTAGAAAGTAAAGGTATCAGATTAGGAAAACAAGGTTCTGGAATAAATTTTATATTTAAAGACGGTGAATGTGTATCAAGTCAGTTTGAGTATATGTTTTCAAGTTTTTTGAAAGAATATGGCTTAATATATAATGTTAATTATTTTAGAGATGTAAAATATTCTACTTTTATTCCACATTATAACGGGCACATGAATTGTGACTATGTAGTACATATTGATGGTAAAATAATTTATATAGAAATTGCTGGAATTATTGAGCCATATAAAATGTGGTTTTTCAATAATAAACCAATTGCAGGTAGAAAATCAAGAGAAAAATATAGATTAAAACTTAAAACCAAAGAAACTCTTTTGAGAAATAACGGACTAATATATTTTATACTATTCCCTTGTGACTTAACAAAAGAAAATTTTATCTCAATATTACAAGATGGTTCCATTGAATTACGAAAGCGCATTGAGTCTTTTATGAAGAATAATATTGAATGGGATAAAATAAGAAAAATCGGAGAGTTAAAATATACTGAACAAGTAAAATGGGGAAGAAATGTTATAGATTATGGAGAAGTAGTTAGTTAAAACACTAATACTACTTCTTTTTTATTATTAAAAAAACGAAAGGAAGTGAGATTATTGAGTGAAGAAATCGCTAAACGATCCAATGAAATAACTGATGAGATGTGGTCGCAAGTAAATAAATTTAATAGAGATATGGTCGCTGATTACCTCAGTAATCAAACTCATTTATCTCCAAAAAGTTTGATTGGTTACACCAGCGCATTAAAAATTTACTTTTGGTGGGTACATGAGAACTTAAGAGATAAAAATTGTACTGAAATTAAGAAAAAAGAATTTCTAAGGTATCTAAATTGGCTTGCCAGTAGAGATATGTCAAGTTCTGCTATGAAGTTTAAAAAATCTTCTGTAAGTGCATTTAATAAGTTTATTGAGTCTTATTTTGAAGATGACTATCCAAATTTTAGGAATTATGTTACTTCGGAAATGCAAATTCCGCAAACAGGGAAGGTACATGAAAAGAAACCATTAACTCCTGAACAAATAAAGTTTTTATGTGATGAATTAAAAAAAAGAGAAGAATGGGAAAAATTAGCGTATGTTCTCTTCTCTTATTCAACAGGCTGTCGCCGTGCCGAAGCCAGACAGTTGCTTAAAGAAGTTGTTGATTATGAGCCGATTGTTAAAACTGTAATTGTTTTAGATGAAAACGGTAAGGAAATTGAAGCTAAATCAAAATCATATAAAACACATGAAATTCGCTGTAAAGGTAGAAGCAAGGTCGGTAAGAGACGTTGCTTTTTATTTGGTCAGGATGCTATGGATGCAATTAAAAAATGGTTAGAAGTTCGTGGTGAAGATGATTGTCCTTATGTTTTTGTAATCAAACAAAAGGACGGAACGGTTCGTCAAGTTGGAGAAGATACGTTTAATGGATGGTGTCAAGGATTATTTACTAAGATCATGAACCAGCGTATCCATCCGCATCTGCTCCGCAGTAGCAGAGCTACAAATTTGGTCGTGTACGACCATAGAGATTTAGAGACTGCTCAAAAGTTGCTTGGGCATGAATCAAGCGAAACAACAAAAATATATGTGGTAAAGGATGATGAAAAAGATGCTTTTGAAGCATTCATCTAGCCACTTTGGAACTCCAATTTCAAGCACACCTTATCTTTGTCATATTATGTAATTTTATCAT
>ERZ779623.280-NODE-280-length-22103-cov-4.994557_pt1 | contig 22103 bp, 19 predicted proteins | sample MGYA00514189_ERZ779623 | MGnify/ENA primary metagenome ERZ779623 (study PRJEB29562, sample SAMEA4376712) | mouse gut metagenome | isolation source: Cecum | study: EMG produced TPA metagenomics assembly of the A DSS colitis mouse model was used to assess the... | reverse complement strand
GTTAGGACCGTCTGTATATTTATTATAGGGCGATTCTTCTGAAGCTTTGATAAACTCGTCCTGGCGGGAGAGTAATGTTTTATAGCGCTTGCGGGCATTTCCCGGCAACAGAATGAACTGGCGTGGATCTTCGCTGAAAGATATGCCATTCTGTGGCTTTTGCTCTTTACGCTCTACTCCGGAACGGGAGTGTGCAAGGCGGGTTACCATACGCATTAAAACAGGCTCGCCTAGTTTTTCAGAGAATTCGAAACCGCTGTACACCATGTCATATGCCTCCTGCTGGTTGCTGGGCTCGTACATAGGAATCAGTGAAAAATCTCCGTAGAAACGGCTGTCCTGCTCATTCTGAGAAGAGTGCATGCTAGGGTCGTCGGCTGCTATCACGATCAATCCGCCTTTCACGCCGGTGATGGCAGAATTGACGAAACAGTCGGCAGCTACGTTCATTCCTACATGCTTCATACAAACTAACGCCCGTTTGCCCACGAAGGACATACCCAATGCGGCTTCCATCGCTGTTTTTTCATTGGCACACCAACGGTTGTGTATATTCTGTTCGGTCGTTATAGGGGCCATTTGAATATATTCCGTAATCTCAGTTGAAGGAGTACCGGGATAGGCATAAACACCTGAAAGTCCGGCATCCAATGCAGCTTGTGCAATGGCTTCATCGCCAAGTAAGAGTTGCTTGCTCATATCTATTTCTTTTATTTAGTGTTGATCACAGTTTGTTAATCTATCGGGCAAAGATAGGCTTTTCAGTTCGTTTTATCACGAATTTACTTGAAAATCTTTCTTTCATTCAGTGCTTTCCAGTATTTTCTTGCATTTGCCATGTGGTCGGCATAATTGGATGCAAAATTGTGGGTTCCTGAGAAATCTTCTTTGGCACACATATAGATATAGTTATGTTTGGTATAGTTCAATACGCTGTCCAGACCTTTCTTGGAAGGGATACGGATAGGGCCCGGCGGCAATCCGGTATTTATATAGGTATTATAGGGTGAATTAACTTTCAGATGTTCGTTGGTGATACGGCGCAAGCCAAAATCTTGCAGGGCAAATTTTATGGTAGGGTCTGCCTGCAAAGGCATATCTTTATGCAAACGATTGATATACAGTCCGGCTACCATTGGCTTTTCTTCATTGTTGTTGGTTTCTTCCTCAGCAATGGATGCCAGTGTACTTACCTCTTCCGGTGTCATTCCGATGGCAGTAGCTTGAGTGAGGCGTTTTTCGTTCCAGAAACGCTCGTGTTCCTTTTGTATACGCTTGAAAAAATCATCTGCGCTTATATCCCAGTATACTTGATAAGTTTCCGGTATGAAAAGACTGGGAAGGGTTGTCTCCGTGTATCCTATTTTGTTTTGAAAAGCAGGGTCAAACAGTCGCCCGGCGATTTCGGCGGAGTCTATCATAAGTTGTCTGCCGATGCTACGTGCCAGTCGGTCTAATGTCCGGACGCTTCCGATTGTGAGATTGACGGGTTCCTGGTAACCTCTTGAGAAACGGCTGTATACATGATAGACATTATCATTCGGGCGAATGGCGTAGCGTCCGGTATGGATGTTCTGTTTGAAATCCTTATATTTAGCCATCCAGTAAAATCCGGTGAATTTGTTGACATGTCCGGACTTCTTTATTTTATTATATATGGAGTCTGCGGTGTCATCCCGGTCTACATAAATATATACGGTTTTAGACGGACGGAATTGAGGAGCAAACAGGTAATAATAAACGGTTCCTCCGGCAATGGCACAAAGAAGGAATGCTCCGATCAGAATGGATAATAAAATGTTTCTTTTTTTCTTCTTCATCTTATGAGACGTTATTTTTGCAGCGTCAAAGATAACAAGAATTTGAATAGGAGTGATTTCTTTCTGAGAGGAATCTTTCTTTTGTGACATTTTTGCTCTTATATTAAGTATTATACCCGGAAAAACAAAAATGTCGCAGCGTTGATAATCAGACGATTATGTGTGTAAATAGGGCATAATTAAGATAAGTTTACAAAAAACATCTAAATGATTTCTGTTTTTTGAAGGAGAAAATTGCACTTTTTGTGCAATGTGTTGTTAATGAGGTGATTACTTGCTTTTATACGTATATGTGCTGATTTGTTAAGTTACAGTGGAGTAACTACGGGGAAGAACAAGTGCAACTGGCAAGTTGCCCAACAGTATCAAGCCGGTTGCACAAGTGTAACAGCTTAATATCCCGGCGGATTTTATTAATATACTGAAAGGATTACATTAATTGATAGGAAAGAAATCGTTAAGGTTACCGCATGATTCTAAGAATTTATGTGGTGTTTCTGATTAATTCGGCCATTGGAAATAGTTTGCTTCTGCTTCTATTTTATTCTCTATTTCATCGGGAAGTGACGCAAAGAAGTCCATGTTCGTAAGACGTTCGATGCTGTCTATGGTTACTGCGTATGTAGAAAGAGGCTCTACTGCCTGTTTGTTATTGAACAGGAATCCGATAGCCCGCATGGGTTTGACGTAAGGAGAGAGGATTACTTTGAAAAACTGCTGAGGTACTACAACTTTATTTTTTCCTATTGTTTTTGGCTGTTTGCTTACGATAGGGCCACATATAATGACAATTGCGCTATCTGCAATAGCCCAATCCCGGATTTTCTCTTCCAGGTTTTTCCATCCTCTCCTGTTTAATTGCGGGTGTTGCGGACACATATTACTGAAATAGAATGATTCTTTCATTGCTTGTGAACTCCATTTCATATCCGCAGCAGGTGCCATGTGTCCTTTGTCGTATCCTGAACGTGTATAGTCGGCATTAGTTGCAATCGAGCCTATTACCAGCGGATCGGCGATAAAACGGTCGTTTCTTTTTTCTTTTCCCTTTGTTTCTTTCCGGGTTAATTCATAGGAAACCCAATTGGGAAGCTTTAAATCTTTATTATATGAAACGGTGTATCCGGTATGGTGGATTATTTGTTCTTGTCGCGGAGTTAGTGATACCGGAATCTTCAACTCTTTGCCGGATGGAATTTGAAGTGATATGTTTGCTTGCGGCTCTTCCTTTTTTGTGCTGTCAATTTGTTGACAATATAAATAGACGCCATAAAGAATAGGAATAAGTGCAATGAGGACGATAATCCATCCTAATTTATAATTAGAGCGTGATTTCTTTTTGAATAATTTTCTGCTTTTGCCTTTTTTACTTCGATTCATTGATTTATTGACGATAATGGTCAAGTGCATATCATGCCATTCTGTAGATATGATGTCACTTTTATACTTATAATTCAGTCAGCAAAAATAAGCTATATTTCTTTCTTTTCCTCATTTTCTATGAACTTTTAAAGTTTTCTGTTTCAATAAGGAAGCGATGGGGGTATTGTGTGGTTCTTAGATACTGAATAATTTTATTAATCTAATTCGTTAATCTAGTACTTTTTGTATATTTGCAATCAATATACTTAGTTTGTTCCTGATTATAAATAATACTTGATAAAATACAAATCAAAATGGAAATAAGAGTAAGCAAAGAAAGTTGGCTGTTGTTGATACTCTTTTTGGGCAGTTGGGGAACATTGCAGGCTCAATATAAATGGAAGAATCCTCAGGAACAAGTCTGTCCTGTGATTCGTGGTAGAGCCTGGCAAAGTGAATTGCAGGGTACTTATGCCCGTCTTCCGCTTAAAGCCCAAAGCAAAGTGCGTACCCCGCTTTGGGACTTGTCTCAACAGAGTGCGGGTCTGTCTGTTGCTTTTTATTCCAATTCTCCGGAAATTAAAATAAAATATGTAGCAAAAGGTAGCCGGGGGATGGCGCATATGCCGGTAACAGGAGTTTCCGGAGTTGACTTATATGCCACTGACAGGAATGGACGAAGTAGGTGGTGTGCAGGGAAATACAGTTTTGGTGATACTATAACCTATACATATAGCGGTTTGACTTATGAAGACGGTTCAGGTAGAGGATATGAGTATGAGTTGTTTCTGCCTCTTTATAACTCAGTATCTTTTATGCAGATAGGGGTTAGAGAAAATGCTTTTATAGACTTTCTTCCCGTTTCACAAGAGAAGCCATTGGTCATTTATGGTACCTCTATTGCGCAAGGAGCGTGTGCGTCGCGTCCTGGAATGGCGTGGGGAAATATAATCAATAGGGAACTGAAACATCCGGTTGTCAATTTAGGCTTTTCGGGCAACGGAAAGATGGAGAAAGAAATCTTTGAATTGCTGTCGGAAATAAATGCCCGATTATATATAATAGATTGTATGCCTAACATGGCTAATGCAACTGATAGCGCAGTGATTTATAATCGTACCTTGGACGGGGTAAACATGCTTCGTGCCCGGAGTGACGCTCCTGTTTTATTAGTAGAGCATAGCGGGTATATGAATGAATATACTTCAGAAAAAGTGAAATCTTCTTATAAGATGGCAAATACCCCATTGCGCAGAGCCTATGAAGATTTGATAAAGAATAAAGTTGCAGATATCTATTACTTGACTAAAGAAGATATTGGCTTATCAATGGATGCTATGGTTGAAGGAGTTCACCCGTCTGATTTAGGTATGCAGCAATATGCGGATAGCTATATTCGGAAAATAAGGGAAATACTACATGAAGAAGGTGGAAATTCTTCAGCTTGTATTCCTTGTAAGCAACAGAGAGACCCGTATGACTGGACAGCAAGACATGAACAAGTATTGGATTTGAATAGTAAGAATTCTCCTGAAATCTTGATGATTGGTAACTCGATTACTCATTATTGGGCAGGTGAACCGCTTTCGGACAAGCAATCCGGAAAAGAAGCGTGGGAGAAACTTTTCAAAGGACGAAGAGTGCATAATTTGGGCTTTGGTTGGGATAAAACGGAGAATGTACTTTGGCGCATTTATCATGGTGAATTGGACGGTTTCCAGGCAAAGACTATTTTTCTGTTGATTGGCACTAATAATTTACAGTTTAATACTGACCGGGAGATATTGGATGCCATTATGTTGTTAACAAAGACTATCAGAAACAAACAACCGGCTGCCAAGCTGTATGTAATAGGTCTTTTACCTAGAAAAGGCATGGAAGAGCGTATCCGCCGAATTGATTCGGAATTGCAGGATTTGGTATCTGAAACTGATGCTTTGTATATAGACCTGACCCCTTCTTTGATTAATAAAGAGGGGCGAATTGATGCGTCATTATTTAGTGATGGCCTTCATCCTAATGAGAAAGGGTATGAACGGATCGCTAGTGTGCTTTCTTCATTTTTATAATGTGAGAGATATGGGGATGTTTAGAAGTCTCTTTACTTTTCTTTTCTCATGCTGAATTCACAACCACAATATTGCTGGTTGTAGAAATTATATTCTTTGATGATGGCGATACGGCGTTCGCTTAATCCACCTTTACGCCAATTCTGTTCCCAGTATGTGACATCGGGATAGTGTGCCGTGGCGTATTGTCCGGCTTCATTAATCTGTTCCAGGCTTTTCCAGCGGCTGGAAGCAAGGGTGGTAGTAATTACGGAAAATCCATGCTCGTGTGCATAACGGGCTGTTTCCAACAAGCGGACTTTAAAACAACGCAGGCAACGTCCCCCTCTTTCGGGTTCCTGTTCCATTCCTGTCATTTGGCATCGCCAGGCTTCGTGGTTGTAATCGGCATCAATAATTTCCAGCCCTAATGATTGTGCATAACGTGTACATTCATCTTTTCTTATATTGTATTCTTCCAGTGGATAAATATTGGGATTACAGTAGTAAATGACAGGGGTTATATTGTGTTGCATCAGACATTCGATGATAGCTGACGAACAGGGAGCACAACAGGTATGAAGTAAAATCTTGTCGGCTCCTCCGGGAACTTCGAGTTGGAATTTCTTTTTCATGCGGTAAAGTTAGTACATAATTTGCCATACCGCTCAATGGTTTATAATTTATTCAGAATAAAATCGGAGAGGGTTGGGGATGGAATTTTTGCTAAATGAATCAGAACGAATCAATTAATCTCGTTTTTTTTAGTAATTTTGCCCGCTCAACTCAATAACAGAACATGATGGATGAATTAAACAACGGGCAACAGGAGCAATATGCTGAACCCGCTAAGAAAAAGAATACACAGAAAATAGTAAAGAGAACTTTGGTAGTGGCAGGATTAGCCTTGGTGGTATATGTTGAATATTCCATCGTTTATCTGTTTGTCTCGCCCGACCGTAATATCCAGCAGATTTATCTGGTTCCCGAAGATGCTGCATTTATTATACAGTCATCTGCTCCGATTGAAGATTGGGAAAAATTTAGCGGAAGTGAGACATGGCAATGTCTGAAGAAAGCGAAATCTTTTGAAGAAGTAACTGCGAGTGTGGAAAAGCTCGACTCGGTGGTAAAAAGCAATAAAGTACTATTGTCTCTTGTCGGTAAAAGAGACATGCTGATTTCACTTCATAAAACCCGTCCTACTAATTGGGATTTCCTGCTTGTCCTGGATATGCAGAAAGCGTCAAAGATGGATTTGGTAAAGGATCAGGTTGAAACGGTACTGGTAATGAGTGGCTTTAAGGTTACTAACCGAATGCATAATGGTATCAATATACTTGAAATGCGTGATCCTGATACGCGTGATATTTTCTACATTGCTTTTGTGGATAATCATTTGGTGGGTTCTTATACATCCGGCCTTGTCGAGTCGGCTATCGATTCGCGTAATAAACCCAAAATCGGACTCGACCAGTCTTTTATCGAAACGGAAAAATTAGTTTCGGGTAAAGGGCTTGTAAGGGTCTTTGTCAATTATGCACGCGTTCCTCAGTTTATGTCTATTTATTTAGGAACGAGAAACGAATATGTTGATCTCTTCAGTAACTCTATGAACTTTGCCGGTCTTTATCTGAATGCAAACAAGGACAGAATGGAGGTGAAGGGATATACTTTACGAAAGGACTCCGCCGATCCCTATGTTACTGCTTTGTTGAATTCGGGAAAACATAAGATGAAAGCGCATGAGATTCTTTCCGGGCGAACGGCTCTTTATACAAATATAGGTTTCAATAATCCGGTAACTTTTGTGAAGGAGTTGGAAAATGCACTTTCTGTGCATGATAAACTGTTGTATGATTCTTATCAAAATTCCCGGAAGAAGATTGAAGGATTGTTCGGTATCTCTTTAGAGGATAACTTTCTGAGTTGGATGTCGGGTGAATTTGCCATTACACAATCTGAACCGGGCTTATTAGGGCATGAACCTGAACTTATTTTAGCCATCAGGGCTAAAAGCATAAAAGATGCCCGTAAGAATATGGAATTTATTGAGAAGAAGATAAAGCGGCGTACTCCGGTTAAGGTCAAGACTGTTAATTATAAGGACTTTGAGATTAATTATGTTGAGATGAAGGGCTTCTTCCGCCTGTTTTTCGGAAAGTTATTTGATAAGTTTGAGAAGCCATATTATACTTACGTGGATGATTATGTAGTTTTCAGTAATAAGGCTTCTTCTTTGCTTTCCTTTGTAGAGGATTACGAACAAAAGAACTTATTGAAAAATAATCAGGGATTTAAGGATGCACTTTCGTATATGAAATCCAGTTCTACTATTTTCTTATATACAGATATGCATAAGTTCTATTCTCAGTTGAAACCTATGATGAATGCGAGTACATGGAACGAGATACAATCTAATAAAGATGTTTTGTATTCATTCCCTTATTGGACGATGCAGGTGATAGGGGATAACCGGTCAGCTTCTTTGCAATATGTTATGGACTATGTGCCCTATGAGCCTGAAGAGACTGTTGCGGTTGTAACTGATGAGGATGACGAAGAAATGAACGAAGATGCTGAAACCGAAAAAGAACAGATGAGCGAACTGAAACGTTTCTATGTAGAGAAATTTGAAGGAAATGTTCTGCGGGAGTTTTATCCGGAAGGCGCATTGAAGAGCGAGTCGGAAGTCAAAGAAGGAAAACGGCATGGACGCTATCGTGAATATTACGAAGATGGTACTTTAAAACTTCGCGGAAAATATGCTAATAATAAACCTAAAGGTACGTGGAAATACTATACCGATGAGGGGAAATTTGACCACAAAGAGAAGTTTTAGATTTAGCCAATAAAAGCTGACTAAAAAATAACTTCAAAAAAATAGTCGGATTCTTTTTGTTTTCTCAAATAAAGCTGTAATTTTGCACGCCGTAAACGAGAGACAAACGCCGCTATAGCTCAGTTGGTAGAGCAACGCATTCGTAACGCGTAGGTCGCCAGTTCAAGTCTGGCTAGCGGCTCTCAAATAAAACGCTGATTATTAAGTTAATAATCAGCGTTTCTCTTTTCTAAAAAATCAGTTCTGAATAAAAAAAACATAAATCTGCGTATATATTTGCACAAAATTGTATAGTAGAATTGTGTTTTGATTATTCGACTATGGCAACAATCAGATTAACAGTTTTAAGTTCCATTAAGGAACATGATGGCAGGCTTCCCGTCTTAGTCTGCATCTCCCAAAAGAAAGAACGTGCCTACATCAAAACAGAGTTTCTGTTAGATGATATTGCGGAATTTGACAACGGTAAAGTCGCTTACCGAAAGGATGCGAACGTCATGAATAGAAGGCTTGAATTTGTGTTTTCACAATATAAAGAGAAATTCGATTCCATTGAATGCATAGACTATTTTTCTGCAATTCAGATAAAACGGATTATAATATCCAAGGAACGTCCTTCACATATTTCGTTTTTAGAGTTCTGGAAACAACGCATAAATGAAATCAGGGAAGAGGGTAGGGAAAGCTATGCTAAAATGAATGAGGAGACTGTACGGGTGTTTATTAATGCGGAAGGAGATGTACCTATTCCTGCAATTAATACTTTATTGGTAGAGCATTTTAAAAAGTGGATGATAAAGAAAGGTTATGCTAATGGAAACATCGGATTGAGATTAACACATCTGAAAGCCCGGATAAACGAGTTGATAAAAACTGGGGTTCTTAAAACAGACATACACCCATTTGCGTACACGAAAATACCAACAGCCGAACCTAAAGAATGCGACCTTCCAATAGAAGAATTTCAGAAAATACAAAGAACGGAAGTTGAAGGAAAACGATTGAATTTAGGTAGGGATATGTTTTTACTCTCTTTCTATTTGTGCGGTATCAATCTGAAAGATTTATTATCAGTCGATTTGTCGGTGGATATACTTTCTTTTGAAAGAATCAAGACTGTTCATGCTAGGACAGGGAAATCAGTCATAACGATACCTATACACAGTGAAGCGAAAGCAATTATCAGTAAGTACATAAATAAAAGGGGATTTTTGGATTTGGGGTATTCTTATACCTATTCTAATTTGCAAAAGTATATCAATCTTTGCATGAGGGAACTAAAGGAGCACTTAGGGATTAAACAGACATTGTGTTTCTATTCTGCTCGTAAAACTTTTGCACAATTCGCCTCTGAACTTGGCATACCTGACGGAGTGATAGATTATTGTCTTGGTCATTCAGATAAGAGTAGGGGAGTTATCCGATATTATACGAAGGTAAAGCAAAAGCAAGCGGAGATAGCCATAAACAGGGTAATTGATTACGTAGAAAACCCAGACAAATACAAGGACTATATAGAGATGAGGGCGGATATCATGATGATGAAGGGGTAGGAAAGGCAGCCGAATAAGCTACATCGCTGGCTACGGTTGCTCTACCCGAATCCCCTTCCCTTAGGAGGGGATGTCAATCTTTAATATCTGCAATCAAATCTTTAAAAATTTTCTGTGAGGAACGAATACCTTCCAGAAAAGTCGCTTCATTTTGCGAATTTGTAAGGGTGTTGTCATCGACGAAGGTAACATAGACAAATCCTAGTGCTTCCGCTGTTTCCTTTTGAGTATTCAGATCTACAAGACATTCAACTGAAGTTCTGATGAAACAAAGACCGTCACTCACCTTCATTGCACGATGGGCTGCTCCACCATATTTTTGATAGTTTTTCTTTATGTCTTCATTAAGTTCAATTAGTAAGGCTATTTTATTCCTTGTGAAATATCGGCATATTACCTCATTAAGCCCTAGTTCCGAATTCTTGAAAACACGTTCTCTATAGCGGGAAAAGAAATGGGTACTGTATGCATCTATTCTTCTAGTCCATACCATTGAATCGGAGTCGGTATGTTTATATGGGGAGCATCCCCATTTCAGAACGAATCGCCTACTATCCACATTTATTACAGAGAAATAATCAAATTTAGGGTTTTCAACAGCTTGTCTATTTGCAGCATAAAAAAATAAAATGTATGAATTGCGCCGACTAGGATTTGTGTATTCAAACAGTTCCCAAGCCGGAAAACGGAGAGTTTTTCGGAATTTTTTCACAGCCTTTGGCATTAATTGCTGGCGTTTATATTCTATCTTGGAACGGTCGGAAGCCAATTCTTCATACATCTCGTAAAATCTCATCGTTGGAACGATCATAATGTAACAAGTTCTAAATGTTTAATTAAATAGGTTTACTTAATATAATTGGTACTCTGATTCTTAACCATACCGATTATGTAATCATGTTTTTTAGCAAATATAGTAAAAATCAAAATGTATCTAATTATCAATTATCCAGAGGATTCACTTAAAGAAACATTAATTGAATTTTTGAGTATTATTTAACAGGCAAAATTAACATACTCCCTCCCTAAAGGAAAAGGATTCGGATGTGAGCAACCGCAGCCAGTGATGCGGCTTATTCGGTTGCCTTCTCTATCTTCTCCCTATACAATCTTAACTGGTCAATTGTCGGGTAAAACGTAGGATTTTTCCAGTTCTTACTTATCACTAAAATCATAGAAGCAAGATATACTTGCCACAATCCAAGATTCTTGCGCATTTGTCAAGTTGAAATTTTCTTATTAATGAGCGTCTCTTTCGACCAAATAAGCTGTTTCTGAACGGATTCACGGGTATATTTGTTGTGTTTTGCTATATTTGACAAAGACACAAAAAAAGCCCCAACTTTTCAGTCAGGGCGTGTTATATTCAATAAGACCTAGAATGCTTTCCATCGATAGTTGTTATTGAAATGAATGCTCTGTTAAGATGTCCATTTTGCTCAACGCTCTTTACCTGAACTTTAAAAAGTTTATATTTAGAATCATGAAAAACCTTACTATGCACAGTTTTAACATATCCTATATCTATACCGTCCTTAAAAAGTTGTACTGCATATTTGTCATATAAGTTTTTCTTATCCAACCTCCATTCAAGTATATCTCCTTCTTTTAGTATTCCACTAGGTAACTGTCTTCTCGTTAGTCCACAAACCTCGCTAGTAAATTTTAAATCACGAACAGGATAATATTCTGCTAGAAATTCAAAATTATCCGTTGATAATAATCCTTGTGTTTGAGCCAATACGTAGTATTTATTATCTTTCAATTTAGGATTAATCTCCCAATAATTATAATATTTCTGTATATCAGAACGTTCAGTGTTAGTCAAACGTTGAGCAAATATCTCTAAAACATTATTTTTATATACCACTTCTGGATTTGGAAAATCAGGATACATATTAAAACCTTTTTCTAAAGCTTCTTTTACTCCATCAGATATATACTCAAACCTAACCCCTTCAGTCTGATTTCGAGTTATTTTACCTATCCTTATTCGACTGTCATTCCTTCCACGTCTCCAAGTAAGATAGATGTATTTTATATATCTCTTCATAATATAATGTTTTTTAGTCTCAAAATGCGTTCTTTTATCAGTTTAAATATCAACTCCTTACGATAAGAAGATAAACCATATTCTTCTCTTAAATCATTTGGAAGCTCTTCATCTATATTAAAGATTATACTACGTATTTTGTTTTCATCGTACAAAGATATAACATTATTTATTATGTCATCTACTATTTCTTGAAATTCGACTCTTATATTTTTTATAAGTTCAAAATGATTCAATTTGACTCCATCGTCACCCCATCTTATTTCAGATTTTCCTCGATTGATAAAACTATCAAACATAATCTCATCGTTCAGCATCTGCTTTACAGCATCTTCACTCTTTTCTCTGGCTAAACAACATCCACTATCATATATTGGAGAATACCTACCCTCCATTTTAAGGATTTTCATCTTTATATGCCCGTTTGGGTTATTGAGTTCTTCATTTTTTGTAAGAAAATCCTTTATTTGCTTAAAACGATCTTTCAACTTAGAAAAGATATGATTTGCTTCTTCATTAGTCAATTCAGTTTCTTTGTATGGCGTAATAAATCCCCAATTTTCTTGATGTCTATCACTATTCCCAATGATGCTGTCAAAAATGATAGTTTTTATAATATCTTCTATGTGTTCACCGAAGTTAAAACTTTCGATTGCCGACCTTATAAAATGAAAGGTATAAGCTGAATACGATTCTTTATTTTCAGGCTCATAAGTATTATCATAACCAGTCAATATACTCACCCCCTCAGTCAAACATTCTTCTTCGGTATTCATAGATTTAGAAATACATCCTATTTCGCTTCCATGTTTTGCTATATTATATTCCAACACATCAAACCCTAAAGAACGACCTATTTCTGAAGATATAATTTCAGACCAAAACTCTGGTTTATAATCTTTCCCCTCTTTTAACATAGAGGTTTTAAAGAAATACACGCTATCATCTTCGGGATTACTAACTACACATTTATTGCGTGTACCTTTAGTATTAAAAAAAGGTTTTTCGTTCCATTCTGTTATATCATAAAAATTAGCCATATTCTTATTTTTTGCAAACATACAAATAAGATCTATTATTTACAAAAGAAGCAGCAAAAATCCCCGACTATATAGCCAGTGGACAAACACAAAGATAAACTCTTGGGATTATTCGTTAACGATATCCAGCCTTCTACTTTACCGATTCGATTAATCCTCGATTATCTCATGATATTTCCTCCTTTCTTGGATATATAATTTTCATCAATTATTGTATTTTTCACCATATAATTTAATCACATTTTTGTATTTACCACATAAGTAAGTTAAAACTCACCCCTGCACCAACATACCAACCGCCCGGATAACCGTATCCGGCCTGCAAGCCCAATCCCCAGCGTTTCTTCTTCTGTAAAGGCGGAAGAGTTATAATCTCCTTATCTCTGTACAACTCCATGGAATCAAGGCTAGGCTTGTATCCACTGACTATCGCACGGTAATCGCTTGTCTTATACTCCTTGATTGTGATAGGTACAAGTACCAGGATAGAGTCGTCTTCTACGGTTCTGTCGGTGGTAGTATCTATCAAAATCGGTAAATATACCGTATCAGTACGTTTCAAAGTCTCCCTTACCGGCTTAAGGATTGTGTCTCTTACTGTATCCCGGATATGAACTGTATCTCCTTTTACATACATAGGTTGTGGCTCGTGCGAATTACAACGCATCCACACGAGCACGCCAAGCAGCAGGCAGATTAATATCCAAGGGAGTGACCTCATAGGATACTATCGTTTGAAGTCCACTCAGAACTTGATAACAAGTCATCAAGTTCTTTGCCACTATAAACAGGAAATGGGCAAACATATTCCGGCATTTTTGTAGGTTCACCATTTTCGTCAAGAGTCATAGGAATACTAGCAAGTTGTTCTTCAACTTCTTCCTTAAACAAGTCCTTATAATGTTGAAGTTTAATTAATACTTTACCACCTTTTGGACTTCTACGCGGAGCTAAATGTAATTCTTCAATTCGTTCAGGCAAAGCAGTCTCTAGCTTCGCTACTGTAATTTCTACATAATCAATCATAATTCGTCTTTCTTAAATATTGGGTTATTTACATCAATTAATTCGTCTTTAGCAAATAGGTTCTTTAGCATATTAATACTTAACATATCAATAGTCTTAGAATAGAGCATAGCTTTGTAGAATACAGCTTTACAATAGTACGGAAATGTATCTCTACTTCTTAATATGTATAAGGTACTACCATCAACTTCTGCACCTGCATTTATCGTTTTCCCATTATAATTATTTTTGGTCTGATAACTAATTAGACTAGGAAATTCTACACTATTATTACTAGCAGAAAAACTTCTAGTATATTGAGCATTTTCTAGTAATTCAAACATGAAAGCTCCCAGTAATTGATTATCGCCCTTATAAGCCATTACTGAATTTTTATCACTCAGTCTTTCTCTTTTTATTATCCAAGTGTAATCTGTGAGAACGGGCATATTTGTATTCTTTAGATTATCTTCTACACCATCACTAACAAGACCATTCTGATACTCATACAAGAACTCAAAGTCTACATCATTGGTTAATGGTGGATATCTGAAACTAATATACTGGTATGTTGGCTCAATACTAGCAGACAAATCAAGAATAACTTCATTAATACCATTGAACAACTGCTGTTTTATTTCAGGGTCAATTGTATTATATTGACAAATGTATAATTCATCAGTATCAATAAGACCTGTTATCTTAACTTTGAATTTAAGAATATAATTAGCTTTATCAAACCATGCAGCAAATGCATATCCACATCCTGTTCTATCATTTCTATTTCTATCCTTTAAAAAAGTTCCACCTCTTTCCCAATTATTAGTTGTAGTATCACCTCTATAATTAAGAGCAGTAGTTAAATTTTCAACACCTAACCAACCACCATAACCACTCTCTTCATTAAAAACGAAGTTGTTAGCAACAAGTCTTCTATTATTCAATTCTGTAACATTTCCAGTATTATGATATAATTCTAAAGCAGCTAGACCAGCCTTAGATTTATCAATAAGTACCTGATGAGCATTGCCTGCTTGATTTAAATCTAAGTAATCAATATCTTGCGTAGCTCTATTGGCTTTTCCATAAGCATCCCAATAATAATCCGGACTTTCTACATAACCACCTTCAATTCCTACAATGTCATTCAGTTCTTTGATTTCATCCTCGGAGCTTATTTCAGGGAAGGACATGAAGGTGAAGAGAGCCATTTGAGAAAAATTGGCGTTTTTAGAATAAATACAACCAATAACAGGAGATTTACTATTACTGCTATCAACTTCGTCATTAACTGAAACAATATTGTGAGTAATTCCTTCTAATTGTCCAGTTATTATATTCTCATTTCTGATACCGTCTATATAAGTATCTCCATTATTTGCATTATTGTAAGCGATTCCTTTAATATTTTCGGGCTCGTAACTTTCGTTTCTGCAAAATATAGCAAATGTATCTATATTAACAGTAGTTCTTTGGTCATACAATACTTCATAGTTCTTCCAATTCACCTTCATCAATATTTGTTTATCACCATGAGATAAAGTTGGGATAGTAATGAAGTCCTCTACGCCATCAAAGTGAATACTTCCATCCTCATTTACCCCACTTTCTTCTGTGAAAGCAAAGTTATTGAACCTTAGATGATTACCATGTCCGCTAATATCTGGTATGTAACCAAGTATCTTGTAACTACTATTAGGAATACGTAAACGTTGAGGGTCAGCAATACAGTTGGGTTCATTATCCTTAAGATAAGTAAATGGTCTGCTCCAACCAAATGCCATTGTTTTCTCAACAGTTATGATATTTCCACTAACAGCAGTGTTTCCATTATATACTCCAGTTCCAACAGGTGAATATAACTCAGGGAGCAGATTCTTAACAGAAGCTATCTTAACTTTAGTTCCTACTTTTAACTTATCTCCATAAGTATATTCTTTGTTACTATCAATATCTATTAGTCTAAATATAGTAGGATAAGGCTGAACAATGTCCTCATATCTTACATACTCGTTAATAGCAATATTTATTTTCTGAGGGGATTTCTTCCCAATAAGCTCACCAAAGTTTTCAATATGATATAAGTATCTTGTGTCTGTAAATGTGGGAGTAAATTCCTTTCCATTTACAGTAAGACTAGCAATTTCCTGTCTTTCTTTATCAGTAAGGTAAATTTGAATCTCTATTGTATCAGTAATTGCAAAATAATCACCAATATTTAATTGTTTGTTAGTAGTCTTATTAATAAAATAGTATTTATCAATACTTACATTAGATTTAATAATAGGTCTAAACTCCACCATATCAGGATAAAGAGTGCCTAGCTTATGCCTCTTTAGTTGTCTTTCTAACAGGAACTCGGAGAGAGAATAAGGGAAGAGCAAGAATGACCAAAGAGCTAGTTTGCTGTATCTATCAATAGAAGAACCTAGTTTAGCAATACATAATGGATTATTATCAACAGCATCTCCAACAGGAGTAGTTATACCATTATGAATATATTTAGACATATAACTAATAAATCTGTTTGGTTTCACTCTATCAACATAGCCATTAGTAGCGCCAAAAGAATAAACTCCATCCGTATAATCAAAACAAAATGCACCTGTATCCCATTTAGTTCCTCTAGTAGCTACTCCACCATCAGCGTTATTAATTAATCCATCTACTATTTCCCTATCAGCAACTACCGTATAATCCTTGTATATAGGTAGATTCTCAGCCTTACCGTAATCTGTTATCCCGTCTGATTGTAAACAACATTCTTAATTGATGCCACTTTCAGGAGTTTTACCATAATTGTACAACTGCATATCACGACCATTATCACTAAAGTCTTTCAGATACCAATCTGCATCGGGAGTGTTATTGCTTAAACCTTGACGTTTAACATCGTAGTATATATCAGGCTTAACATATTTATCCAAATTGTAGTAGGCTATTACTTGGTTGATTTGGTCGGTAGTGAGGGATTTTTTAGAGATGAAATTCCAGTACCAAGCTACTTGGGATGTCTGTGAAATAGTAGAACCTTCAATCATCCCCTCTACTGAGAATTTAGCTGAAGTTCCAGTTAAATCACCCTGTGCTGTATAGTCATTCTTATCACCAAGTATATTATTTATCAGGCTTACAGTATTTTTAAAAGTATATCCATATATACCTGTTTTACCAACATTAACTACGCTGTTTCTAATAAAAGACGAACCTACACGTATGTTATTAGTATTAGTCAGATTATTAACATTAGCTTCTATCTGATGAATCATACTAACAACAGTAATCTCATTACTGCCACCAAGCATTTCCTGTACACTCTTAGTAGAAGTGATTAAGTCATTAACTCCATCGGTTACCAGTGCGCCTTGGAAAGAGGGGATTTGTTCTACTTTAATTTTGGTATAATCAAGAATTTGCGGTGTTCTTAATTGAAAGCCAACTGTTATAGTACTTCCTTTGATAATAAAGCTCTTTGGTAATTCATATATTCCATCTTTCTCTATTATTAAAGTAGTCCGTTCAACATCATCACTGTTTTTAATGTAATGATATAATATTGCTCCATTTTGGGGAATGCCGGTAACTCTAATTTTTGTAGCTTTGATGCCAGAGGTATTTACGCTTCTGTATAATAACCAATCTGAATCAAATATTGAATTAACCCAAATATTAAAGCCATCAGTCTCTACATTTGGATATTTAATCCAACTAGTAAAATCCTCTTCATACTTCCCAAATCCAGAGTTCAGCTTGTAAGCCGCATTGCTAATCACAAACGGATTGGCAGGGTCAACCAAGTTCTTGATTACAGCCCTATCCGGGTCGTTATTGCTTTTGCCGTCACATATGCAGACAGCAACCAAAGACGCCAATACTTCCGGGTCAATGTAGGGGCGGTTGGAACCGGAAGAAGCTCCCGGAACGCCAAGCCTGATAGCATTCAGACGAATAGGATCAATCCCTATTGCGTCAAGCCTAATCGGATTTAATCCTATTGCTTCCATCACTCTTCTGATTCAAAGTATTGAGCCTTGACAGGCTGTTGTGTAGATTCGAGTTTGATATACTGACCTTTCTTTAGACCAACGATAGGACGGGCGAAAATCTCACCACACAACCGGGTTTCTACCGACTGGAAGTTTTCGCTATCGTAGCTGATGAAGAACTGTAACGAGCTTGCCTTTTCAAATTCAAGTTGCAAACCAACGCTTTCTTGATTCACTTGTATAGGGTCACTTACATACTTGCCTTTTTCTGCTTGATTGAATGTAATATCTTTTAATCCCATGATTGTTTCTCCTATTGATTAAAGTTTTAAAACCTGTTTCTTCACATTACAGCTATCATAGCTGACATGCACCCACGAGAAATTCTTCTCATCTATCAGTTGGGTAAAAGGAAGACCAAGCTCTTGCACAAGATTAAACAGTTTCCTGTTTTCATCTTTTGTATTCGGATTACCGACGATATCGACTGCCATCCCTTTCATATGCTCACTGGTCTTACTTCCTCCCACCGCCTTGTTTAATTCTTCGCAACGATATCCGCTCGTTACAATGATAGGTTTGCCATAAGCTTCCCGAAGAGGGTCAAGAACCTTGTCTATTAAATTATTTACATTACATATCAATGCTTTCGGCAGGCGGTTGTCGATACCATGCTTGTCTGCCGTTTCGCTCTTTACCATTTCGGCCACTGTGAAATACTTTCCCATATATCTTTTCTCCTATAATATCAATATTAATACTCCAATCTGAATCACCTGACCGATAAGACCACCTATCAGCGTAGCGGTAATATCGAGCCAATCCCATTTTCCACCGTGTGCACGGTCTTTGAACTCCATGCCGGCAGCTAGTCCTGCTACAAACAGAATTGTAAACAGTGCACCTGCCGGGATGGCGTAGAGCAGGTGCTTGGGGCGGTTACTTTCCTTTATCCAACTCATTTTCTATAATCTCTTTCACGTCTTCCTTGTCAACCTTAAACACCTTCTTGCCGAATACACCTAAAGCCCCGATAAGATTGATATTAATCCCCTTTGGCTTCAATATATTACCGACTATTGAACATCCTTCTATGAAGCATACCAGTAAGCATGAATACACGTCTATAGGATATTCATTGTGACTTGCTACGCTAATCATGCAAACCATGCAGACGAATGCAAAGTAAGTCACCATCTTTCCCATGGTCGCACGGATGGCACGAGAGAATCTGACCTTTTCACCCATTAGCATACATTTCCGCACCCCAAAGGCTAAATCGCAAAGGATTACTGCACATGATGCAATCAGCCAAGGAATCATATGCTGCAAAGACTCGTATACGAAGGCTGAAGCAACTGCGGCAAAACTACCGGTAGTAGTATGTATTATTGCTTCTTTCATACGATACAAGTAAGATAAACGGTTAACAACGATATTACCTCTATCCAGAACATCGGTTTCCGCTTGATAAAGTCAGAGATGAAGTTACCTGTCCAGTTCTCACTCATAGAGATAGCCATGTAAGCAATGAATCCAGCCCATAACAAGAGCCAGTACCATGAATTACAACCTACCCATATCTGGGAGAAGATTAAGGCAATACAAGAACCGACAATATGTGGTATCTTATCCTCAACTTTAAAGTTGGGCGATACTCCCAATACAATCATACCGATAACTGAGATAAACACAAGGAACCGGCTGTTTTCCGTACTGGCTTCAAATGCGGGCGGAAGCAATAAAAGACCAGAGCCAATCATGCACAACCCGAACCAGAACTTGTGTGTCAGCGCATAGTAGGTGGCACTGATTGAATAAGGGATTTCCTTCCCCTTTTTAATCATCGCAAAGACATAGCCAGCGATGAGAATGAATGATAATAGTACTAATGTAATCATAGCTTTATCTGTTTTTTTGATTAATAAATTCATAAACTTATCCTAATTGATGAACACCAATTAAGACATAATCTGTTCCATCAGCAGTTGTAAACCGAAGTGTCGCAAGCCTTTCTAGTCTTGTTTGATTCTGTGACGCTATAACCGAGACCTCGGTTATACCAGCAATACCCGATTTCTGTCTAACAGTTAACCAACTAGTATTATTGGATGAATCTTCATCATAAATCCAATCCTTTAGAGATACCAGATAAGCCGAATAAAGTCCGCCCGCTTTAGGAATATTCGGGAATCCCGCTATATCTGCCATTATTTCTTTAGAAGCACCTGTGGTAGACTGCTGTATACAGCCAAACGCATATGTCTCACCTGTAGTTTCATCCCCTAATTCCAATATGACCACTCGAGGACTATTGTTATTTTCGGAGACTTTAAAATCTACATATGTTCTTCCTGCCAATCCTCAAGTCGGATTCATTTCAATATTCTTGGCTAAAGAATTGAACCAATCGTTTTCGCTCACAACCTCATACTCTCCACCTGAATAGGCACTTCCAAACAGTTCAGAAGGGAATGGCGGTTCAAGCGATATGCCATTAATGGATGTTGCTGCATCTTGCAACACGTCCAGTTCTACGACATATCCGGTGTCGTCCAGTTCGAACTCTAAATAGTCACCACGTGAATTGCCAGTATTGGCATCAATGTCTAGCGTGAAGGTTGTTTCTCCTGCTGCCCCCGAACCGTTATCGGGCCTAGCCCATGTCGGGTTATATGAACATGTCCAGTTGCCGGTTGCCTTGATTGTCACTTCATATGAACCACCGGAAGAGGGGATACCGTGTATTGTATTGGGGGTGATAACCAAAGGAATATTTTCCCTCTCCCAAACCAAAGTACTTCCCAGATAAGCTTTTTTACATTCCACATTACCAAGCATGATTTTATCGGGGATACGATTTCCTATACGTAATTTTCTTGTATCTGCCATAAGATTTACTCTGTTATAATGTAAAGAGTATGTTCGTCTTTTATGGCAAGCGCATCATATTGCGCCTGCGTCAGCGGTGGGGCGATTGTATAACCACTGGTTTTCATTACCACTTTCCAGATGCTTCCGATTGACGGTCCGTCATCCAAGGTATAGGATATCAGGTCGCCCTCGTCATTATAGAACATTAGAGAAGTTGCATGATAGTCATCCATTGCACAGATGCTCAAAACGCCAAACCTATTATAGGAATCATTAAGCGCCTCGTTTACTATGACAACTACTTTACCGGACTTGTATTGTTCGATAATATTTATAACTTCCTCACACTCTTCCTGTGTAATAGCCTTGTTATCTCTTCTGTTGATATCGCCAAAGTCAAGCTTGGTATTGTCTACCATATAGACAAATCCTGCCTGCACCTTATCCAACAGGTCATCAATATTTGAGCCTGGACGTTTGAATGTATAAATGTTTTCTTCTGCCATAATATACTTTATTAAATTATTCTTCCCATGAAAAATATTCTTCTCCGATTTCATTGAAATTAACTACATACCAAGCATAATAACCATCATTATACTCCATAGACTTGACACGTAGTTCTGTTCCCGTTACATTTATTTTATTATATCTGTTTGATGTAATAAAAGGACTGAAACGTCTATAAAGGAAACTTTCGTTATTATAATTCTTCACATAGTACTCAGGAGATGACCTTGTTTCTATCCAACGTCCAAAAATAGACACCTCAATATTTGGAAATTGTGTAGGGTCAGGTAAGATTGCTATTTGCATATATAAACCTACACCACTTCCATAAGCTAATCGAATATTGTATCCTTTGGATAAATCTAAAACGACCCCCTCGGATGATAAAGGATATTCTATATATGGGTAAGCAATATTTGCACGTATTTTCAATAATCCATTCTTGTTCCATTCTATATTATTGGATGCGAGAAATCCACTTCCGTCTCTTTTGAGTGCCCATTTGTCACCGTTTGATAATAGTTCGTCTGCATTTATATTATCAGCTTTAAGGCGTGGCTTCCCGTTTTCTCCTATTTCAAAGACAGCAATCTGATTGCCTTCACTGTCATTTATTGTAAAATTATCGGTTGAAACATCTATTTCGGCACCGTGTATTTTCAAGCCAGATACAGGGTCAAACTGAATAAAGGAGTTTTTATCCCGTGCTCCTGTATAGCTACGTCCGTATGTATTTGAATAGAACTGCTGCGTCTCCTGGTCAAATCCTTCTTCCTTCACCGCCTTGCCATCCAGCGAATAAGAATTTATACCTTGCAGCATCTGTATGGTGGGAGCCGTAAGCCCGTAAGCGGACAGAAGAATCGCATTTTGGCGTGCCGGGTCAGTACGGTGTCCCAACTGGATTATCTTGTCACCTGCCCGTGGGATATCGCTTCCTTCCGCACAGTCATCTACAGACAAATCTATATAATTGTCTCCTACAGCGACAACATATCTCCAATAATAGC
>ERZ779623.278-NODE-278-length-22260-cov-11.023823_pt1 | contig 22260 bp, 16 predicted proteins | sample MGYA00514189_ERZ779623 | MGnify/ENA primary metagenome ERZ779623 (study PRJEB29562, sample SAMEA4376712) | mouse gut metagenome | isolation source: Cecum | study: EMG produced TPA metagenomics assembly of the A DSS colitis mouse model was used to assess the... | reverse complement strand
GGGCGGACGCCTGCATCGAGGGCACGAAGGAGGTCACCTCCTCCGTCCTGGCCTCCACCCTCACCACCGAGGCGGTGTTCGTCCCCCTGGCCCTCACCGGGGGCATGGCGGGGATGATGTTCAAGGACTTCTGCCTTACCATCGCGTCCCTCATCTTCGCCTCCCTGGTCATTTCCCTGACCCTGGTGCCCCTCCTCTGCTATTTCACCCTGGACGAGGAGAAGGTGCGCCGCCGCCAGGAGCGGCAGGCCGGGAAGCAGCCCGGGCCCCTGAAGCGGCTGACCGGGAAGATCAGCGGCCTCTACCTGAAAATCCTGAGCTTCTTTGTCCATCACCTGTTTTTGGGCATGGCGGCCTCCTTCGGCCTGGTGGTGCTCTTCGGCGTCACCCTGGTGAACACCAAGATGGTCCTCATTCCCGACATGGACCAGGGGCAGATTACCGTCAACATCGGAATGCCCATCGGGTCTCAGCTGAACGAGACCTCCGTCATCGCCGGCCGGGTGTCCGCCATCACGGAGGAGACGGTCCCGGAGATCGAGGAAATGTTCTACATCGCCTCCGACGAGTCCGTCACCATGATGCTGGACATCGGCTCCAAGTCCCAGCGCCAGCGGAGCAGCAACGAGATTGCCCAGGCCCTCCGGGCGGCTGTGCGGGACGTGGCGGGCTGTGAGATTACCGTCTCCGCCTCCGATTCCAGCGCCATGATGGGCGGCGGAGGGGATATCGCGGTCAACATCGAGGGCGACGATTACGACATCCTGGAATTCCTGGCAAACGACCTGATTTCCCAAATCGAAGCCCTGCCCGACGCGGTGAACGTGAAGAGCTCCCTCTCCGACGAGGTGCCCCAGGTAAAGGTCACCGTCAACCGGGAGGCCGCCGCCCAGTACGGCCTCACCGCCGCCTCCATCGGCCAGGCGGTCCGCTCGGAGCTCACCGGCTCCACCGCCACCAAGGTCACCATCAACAGCCGCGAGCTGAACGTAGTGGTCCGGGGCGGCGGCGCGGCGGCAAAAAGCCTGGACGCGCTGAAGTCCATGGGCGTGCCCTCCGCCATGGGCGGCACGGTGCCCCTGGGCTCCGTGGCCAGCGTCTCCATTGAACAGGCCCCCCAGACCATCGTCCGGGCCAACCAGACCCGGCAGGTGACCATCTCCGGCGATTCCGTCAGCGGCGACACCGCCGCCATGACCGCCGCCGTCTGGGAGATTCTGAATAACTACACCTTCCCCCAGGGCTACGCCGTGGAGACCGACGGCTCCTATGAGACCATGATGGAGAGCTTCGGAGACCTGCTCATCGCCCTGGCGGCGGCGCTGCTGCTGGTGTACTTCGTCCTGGCGGTGCAGTTCGAGAGCTTCCTCATGCCCGTTATGGTCATGCTAATCCTCCCGGTGGCCTTTACCGGGTCCCTGTTCGGCCTCCCGGTGACGGGACGGGACCTCTCCATGCTGTCCCTGGTCTCCATCATCATGCTGGCGGGCACGGTGGTCAACTCCTCCATCATCCTGGTGGAGTACGTCAAGATTCGCCGGGCCCGGGGCGAGGACCGGGAAACCGCCATCCTCCACGCCTGCCCCCTGCGGGTGCGGCCCATTTTGATGACCGCCCTGACCACCATCCTCGCCATGGTGCCCATGGCAATGGGCATTGGAGAAACCAACGAGATGATGTCCGATATGGGCATCACCATGATCGCGGGCATGGTGATTTCCACCATCGTGACCCTGGTGTTCACGCCGGTGTACTACTCCGTCATTGACAACCTGAGCCATATCTTCCGGCGGAAGAACAAAAGCTCTCCGGGGAAGCCCCGAAAACGCCTCTTTGGGCGCAAAGGCGCGGCGTCCGCCCCAGCCTCCGGAGTTCCTGAACCCTCCGCCTCCGGGGCGGAGGCTCTCCCCGCGGAAACCACCTGACAGCGAAACAAATCCCCCGGCATGGAGGTGTTCCATGCCGGGGGATTTTTCCGCTTTTGTCCGTCACGCCTGGGGAATCACGACTGCCGGACACACCGGCGCACCGTTTTCGTCCAGGAAATACAGCGTCCAGCCCGCCGCCAGCTTCCGGTTTACCGTGACGGCATCCCCCAGCAGCTTTCCAGGGGCCAGCTCTTCAAGCCGCTCCCCGCTGAAAGCGGCGGCAAAAACGGTTTTGCACTCCTTCAGCGTGCCATCCGGGTCAGAGAGGATGACGGCAGAGGACTCCCCCGACGTCCAGCCCAGCACAGCCGGAGGCACGGCGTCTTTCTCCATCCAGTGGGCATACAGCGTCTGCTTCCCCGCGTACTTCACCGTGTCAAGGGCCATAATCCGGTTTCCTCCCCCGGCGGCGGTAAACCAGCCGTCAAAGATATATCCGGCCCGCTCGGGAACCGGCAGCGTTCCGTAGGGCTCCCCCACCTCAATGACCGCCCCAGAGGGGTTCACCGTGCCGCCGGCGGCGTCAAAGAGAATCTCGCACGTCTGGGGGACCACCGTCACCTCGCAACAGGCCGATTTCCCCTCATTCCGCGTCCGAACCCTGATTTCCGTCGTACCGGGCGACACTCCCTGCACGCGGCCGTCATTGCTCACCTCCGCCACAGACGCATCCGCACTGGAGTAAATCCAGGAGCCATAGTCCGCCCCTGCGGGCGAAACCGCAGGCGTGAGATACCGGCCCTCCCCCACCATCAGCGTCATGCTGCGGGGGGAGACGGACGCGCCTGTGGGGAGAGGCGGAAGCACCGTGACCCTCACGTCTTGGATGCGGCTCACCGTCATGCCGCTGGACAGCTTTTCCGTATAATGGTGGGTCAGAATTGCCGTTATGCCGCCTGTGACGGACTTTGCCCTGGCCGTACAGGAATACCCGCTTCCCGAGACGCTTACGGCCGGGCTGTTGCTGGTCCAATAGCCGTTATTGGTCCCCGCCGTCATGATGGGGGCATAGATCGTCCGCTCCTCTCCCACCCGCATGGTTACCTCGCCGGGTCCTCCCGCCCTGGCGGGCGGCGTTTGAACCAGCATGGCGCAGAGAATCAGCAGGGGAAAAAACAATTTCCATTTTTCCGCTTTCAAGGTTATTTCCTCCTTACTATCAATATTCTGCCTGTAATATTAGCGCATCCAGGCCTGTTTGTCCAGGCCGCTTTGTTCCCTCCTCTCCCATGCGGCGCCGGAAAATTTTTAGACGCCGCATAATTCGACAGGTTTCTACAAGCGCGGTGGAGTATGCTTATGTTGAGAACCGTCGAAAATCCTCGAATACCCGGGCCGGCTCTCCAATTCACCAGAAAAGCGAGGCTGAGCAAACATGGAAGCAACCGTACAAAGTCAAAGCAAATGGAAAAAGCGTTTTCTGCCCATCGCCATGGCATGCCTGCTGTCAGCCGCCGGGGTCTTCCTGGCCCTGCGGACTCCCGGGGACGACTCCCTGGAGCTGGCCGACAACGCAACCATGGGCATTCTGCCCGGCATCGACATTGCGCAGCGCCAGGCGGAGCTCCAGCAGCAGCTGGACGAGAGCATGATCTCCTTCTCCGTTAACACCAGCCCGGTCTTTGAGACCGGAGGCTCCGAGGGAAACCTGATGCTGGAAAACCCGGCAAACAACGCCAAGCTCCTGGTGGTGGAAATCTACTCCAACGACACGGAGGAGCTGATTTACCAGTCAAAGGCGCTGCCCGCGGGCTCCTATATTGAAAACTCCCGTCTGGACAAAGTGCTGTAACCAGTGAGTTATCACTCCACGGCCTATTTCAAGGCCTACCGGGAGACGGATCACTCCTATATCGGACAGGTAGGAGCGGATATCACCATTTCCGTGCTTACATAACTTCCGGCCCCCTTCACAGATACAAACCGCCAGAAAAGGAGTCTGCTTTATGAAAAGAAAAAATCTTCTCCGCTTTTTAGCCGTTGTGCTGATAATGGGCCTTTTCACGGTCAACGCCTATGCGGCGGGGTCCTATCAGGACAAGGACATCCCCATCGGCTCTTCCAGCGAGGTGCTGATGGTCGGGGAAATTGAGCCCACGATTATGTCTGTCACCATACCCTCTTACGTCCCCTTCCACATCAGCCGCTCCATTGAAACGGAAAACAAGGTGATCTCTCCCCGCATCACCATGATCAGCCACTCCGGCGTTCCCGTAAGTGTGGACGTTGTGTACACCAACGTAAACCTCAGCAATCTACAGGGAACCACCTGGGGCAGCGACCGCTATGTGAGCGACAATCAGATTGCCATCGGCTTCCAGGCCGAAACCCTGGCAAACCAGATGCCCGCCTCGCTGGACCAGACCAAGTGGCTCCTGGCCAATACCTACCAGTACCTGAACATTGCGAGCCTGAACGCCTACGGCAGCTCCTCGATATACGTCGTAGGTACGCTGGGCAGCGCCGTTCCGGAGGACAGCTCCTTCACCGTCACCCCCACCTTCGTTGTCAGCCGGGCATAAGGTTTCTTTGCGGCGGCATACGCCCCGCCTTATCCCCTCCCTGCGCAGGCAAGCCCTGACAGCCGCTACAACTTTGTATCTGTGGAATATGGCAGACAGCCGGGAGAACGCACTCCCGGCTGTCTTTACGCCTGTCAGCGGGGCAGCGCCCTCTCCCAAACGCCATGGTAGGGATACACTCCGTGAAACCCCTCCCGGGCCGCGAACAGGAAATACGCCAGGGCTCCGGCGGCCAGCAAGGCCGTCCGGCCTTTGGGGGAAATCCGGCGCCCCTCTCCCAGCGCCGCCTCCGGCAGAGACAGCAGAGAGAAAAAAGCCGTGTAGATGGAAAACCGTTCCAGAATAAAATGCCGGGTGATAAACAGCTGAAGCAGCAAAGAGTAAAACGCGCAGTTGGCCAGAACCGGGGATTTCCCGGGCTCCCGGGCCGCCTGTTTTATCAGCGGCAGCGTGTAGAGAAACAGGCACAGGGGAAACAGCATATAAACAAAGCTGTTGCTCTGCCAGTACCTTCCCCCGATGTAACCCCGGTACGCAGGAAAGAAGGAAAGCGCCGCATTCATCAGCGGGTCCAGCAAGACATAGGCGCTTCCGGCAAGCAGGGCGGAAATACCGTAATGAACCTTGGAAACCCGGAGGGTAAGCAGAAAATAAAGGGGAATCATAACCAGGGCCGTCCGGTGGAAGCACCCGGCCAGCAGCACCACGCCGCAGAAGGGCAGAAACCGCCGGGATTTTAAAAAGGGGTATGTCCACAGCACCACGGCGGCGGCCAGCGCCTGCCGCAGAAGGTTCATGCTTAAAGCAAGGTATTGCAGGGTGACGAACAGGTAAACGCTCATCCAGGGGGAGGGGGAATAGCGTTCGATCCAGGCAAACACCAGGGCTGTCAGAATAAAATGAAACAGAAACAGAAAAGCCCGGTAACCGCCTCCCAGAAGCGCCGCCGCCACATTAAGGAGAACATAGCCGGATTCCAGCCTACCCTCTTGCAGCAAAACCGAGGGCCCGGCGGCGGCAATCGTCCTAAATATGGTCTCATAAGAGCGGTAGTCAAAGCCCGTCACATAGCGCAAGGAGGCCAGGAGCCAGCAGCAAAGGCCGGCTGCCAGCAGAAAGCCCCTCCGGTACTGGGGACGCCGGGCCAGCAGCGGACCTCCGGCCAGGGCCGCCCCGGCAGCGGTATAATACAACAGCATAGCTTTCCCCCTTTTCGCGCTTCTTCCCTCCGTACTTTCATTTTACCTTCTTTTTCTTTCCAATTCAAGAAGAATTTCCGTCTTAGCTCCTTGATGTTCCTTGTTGTTCCCCTGCCGGAGAGCTTGCGGTTTTTTAGAAAGAAGGGCGGCATGACTGTGGCCATGCCGCCCCTCAAAGGCACTTTTCCCGTATTGCAGCTCCCCCTCAGGAGCTTTAAAGCGTATCAGCGCCCAACTTCAATCACCCGGACCACACCGTCGCCGCTGGCGTAGAGGTCCGCCTTTTGTCCGTACGCGTGGGCCGCATCCAGCGTCATCCAATTCTTGGTATCCCGGTTGTAGCAGGACACCGTGTCGGGAACCGTATAGGTACGCCCATTCACCGTGACGGCGGTCTTGCCTGTCCAGGCGGTGTTGGGCACGTCCGCAAGCTTCGTCAGCTTGCTCACACTGGTGAAGGCCTCGCCGGAGAGGCTGGCGGATACCGCCACGTAGTCGCCGCTGTAAATATCGTCGTTCAGGGGGAAGGGCCCCAGATGGCTCCGCCCGTTCTCCACCTCCAGGTAATAGGTCCGGCCTCCGGCCTCTCCGTTGGACTTCGACGTCACGGCGGCCCGGCCGTAGAGGACCGTATTCCTGCTGTAGCTGCTGCCCAAGACCACCACGTCCACGTTCCCCGCCCAGTTCTTCCGGGCGTAGCTGACCTGGTCCGCCGGCACCACGCCGGGGAGGTCGCTGAGATTTACCGTTTTGAGCCCATCCGCGCCGTACTCGTAAACCGTCACGCTGGCGGCAAGGTTCACCGTGCCCAGCCGCCGGGCCGTCAGGTTCAGCTCGCCCCGGACGTCGCTGCCGCCCTGGCGCACCAGCCGGAGGACGCCCCGCTCCTCGGAGATGACCCGGACCAGCTCTCCGGCGTTGGCGGAGGCGGCGTCCGCCTTCCCCTTCACCGTCACGCCGCACAGCAAATCCACCTCGGCGGAGCCGCCGGAGCAGGACTTCACCACGCCCAGATTCGCCTGTCCGTTCTCCGCCCTCACGGCTCCGGCCACCTGGTTATCCTCTGTCAAAAGGAGCGTAACCTGGTCGCCGGGGGTAAAGGCGGCCACGCTGGCCTGGGCCGTGGTCAGCACCGGAAGCTCACAGCCCATCACCGTGATAAAGGCCGCCTCCGACGGGCTGGGACGGCAGTCCTCATAAACTCCCGTCAGTTTTGTGTCGCTGACCCGGACGCTGTTGGTAGCGCCGGAGTAAACTGCAACGTCGTACGCCATGAGGTCCCGTGCGGTCGCGGGGTTTCCGTTTTTATAAATTGTATATCCACCCGCGCCGCCGGTCAGGGAGTCGAAGCCCGCAACGGAGCCGTTTTTATACACGACCACGGCCTCGTTGGAGGACGTCCCGCCGCCAGCCACGATGTAAGCCACGTTCCCCGCCTTGTTCAGATACAGCGTCAGGGACGTGCCGGGGTTCAGCCAGGAGTAGACCGAGCTCCACGCCTGCTGCTTCCCGTTGTAATAAACGCCGGTTTCATTTTCTACAGAGTAGCGCATGCCGGTTGTATCGGTGAGCTGCAGGGCTCCCGCTCCGGCCAGGACTACCGTCCGGCTTCCGGTGTCGCCGGGCAGGAAGGTCACGGCCTTGCCGTTTTTCAGCACCAGCGTACCCCAAAAGCCGTTCAGTACGCCGCTGGACTGCTTTTCCTCCCTAAGCTGATAGACCTCGCCGGAGGCCAGCTGGAGCGCATTCTTCTTTCCGTCCGCTCCGGTGGAGGAAGAGGAGACCAGAACTACATCCTCCCTGGCCTCCATGCCGATTTTGGAGAGATACGTTCCCTCTTTTCCGCCGTTCTCCCCTACGCAGTCGGCCTTCAGGAGGTTCATGAACATTCTGGCCGCCTGGCCGCGGGTGACAACCGCGTTCCCGTCGGAGGCGCCGACGCCGTCCATCAGTCCCGCCCGCGAGGCGGCGGCCACATAGCTTTTGGGCCAAACGCCCCCGATGCTCTTGTCCTGATACCCCAGAATGCGGAGCAGGATTGTCGCCGCCTGTCCCAGAGTCACCGGCTTATCGGGGTAAAACTTACCGTCGGAATAACCTGAGATAATGTTCTTTCCCTTGGAGGCCATATTGATGTACGCCGACGCCCAGTGAGAGGGCTTCACGTCCGGATAGACCGTCACCGTGTTATAGAGCCCCAGCTCCCCCTCGCCGTCCATGGCGCAGACCGCCATCTTGCAGAACTGGGCCCGGGTCAGCCGGGCGCCGGGCCGGAAGCCGCCGTCGCTGTAGCCGTCCATCACGCCCATGAGCCGCAGGGCCTCCGCAGCGATGATGTCGGAGCGGTCGGTGAGATCGGAAAAGCCCGCCGCCTCCGCGGCCGAGGCGGGCGGTACAAACAGCGCCGACGCCAATGCCAGCGCCAGGAACAGGGACAGGATTTTTTTCATGGTCGGTTTTCCTCCTATATGGGTCCTCTTGTGAAAGCTGTATGGTTCATGTTAGTACAGTCCGCCGGGTAAAACAACAACAAAACGGTTACAGTTTTCACCCGGCTCCCCTCTTACCCGCCGGCGGTCAGAGCCGGAGCCAAGGGCCGGAGGGTCCCCTCCTCCAGGCAGAACAGCTTTGCCGTCTCCCCTTTTACGGTGAATTCCTCCATGGCGGTTTCCCCGGCGGAAAGCGTGAGGGGAACGCTCTGAACATCCGCCGGCCTGCCGCCGGAGTATCCAGCCGCCCAAAGGCTTCCGGAAACCGGCCCGGCGGCGTCCAGCCGGACTAAGAGGCAAACCCTGCCGTCCCGGACGCTCTCCCCGGCCTTTGTCATCCGCAGCCCGGTGCCCAGAAGCTTGTCTGCGGCTTCCTGGACAGTCTGGCCGCTGCTGACGCTCTTCCCGTACCAAAGGATGTACGGCTTGCCGTTTTCACGGCCAGCCAGCAGCACAAACGCCGTTCCCACACTGGTTCCGTCCAGCACCAGATTCACATATTTCCATGCCTGGACCCCGTTCATATCGTAGTAAACCTTTGGAAACCTTCCGTGCATATAATTTTCGGCAAAGCTCTGCGTTTCCTCCCGCCCCTGGAAGGACACCGCCACAACATTCACCCTCGGGTCATCCATCAGCGGGCAATTCGTAATGGTTGTAAAGAGGTTTTGGCAGTTCCAGCACCCGTTTTTGAAGAAAATCAACGCCGTCAGGCCGCCCTCGGGTATGTCGTAGCCAAAATTCTCCGCCTCGGTTCCGTCTCCCCAAAGGTCATACACATATCCCCCCGGCACGGTGTCCTCAATGCGGACAAACTCCGTCACAGCCGCCGCCCGGGCGGAAACCGGGGCCAAGGCCAGGACAAAAAGCACCGCTGTCAAGGCTGCGGACGCCTGCTTTAAAACCTCTTTCACCTTCATACGCTTCTCCTCGCTTCTCCGCCGGAGCGGTTTTGGTTTTCCTTTTTTATTTTACAGGAAAGTTTCGGAAAATGCAACAGGAAACTACTGTAACGGGGATTGTTACAGAAATTTGTAACATAGTTTTTCCTTGACACCACCGGAAGGCCACGGTAAAATACAAGAGTAAGCATGGTTTGCATCCGCCTTTTGGCGGGACGCTTGGAATCTTATCCGGAAAGGTACGAAATGATAAGGAAATGGATTGCGGGGCCGCTGCTGGCCCTGCTGGCGGCGCTCTGCCTGCCGCCCGCCCCGGCGCTGGCGGCGGAGCAGCCGCCGGACGCGGCAGAAACCGTGGTTTCCGTCTGGTCTCCTAAGGAGGCCGGCGCGGACAGCCAAGAGCTTTTTGCCGCTTACGTGATGCAGCAATTTTACGGGAGCTCCGCCAAGGCCGCCCGGGACCCGGAGGGCGACCGCCTGACGGGCCTTGACCAAAAGCTCTACGACGCTTTGAAGGGCCTTTTGATGGACGCGGCGGCGTCCGGCGGAAGCACGGACTTTACCATTCCCCTTTCCCGGCTGGTCCCCAAAACCTCCTGGACCGCCGAGGATCTGGACGGCCGCCCCGTTCTGGAGGAGGGCGGGGTCAGCCCCCAGGCCGCCGCTGCGGTAAACGGCGTCGCCGGATTCAATGCCGGAGAGGTTTTCCAGTCCCTGCTGGCGGACCTGGGCCCCGGGCTCTATTGGCTTGACCGGTCCGCTCCCATCGCCTACGCCGTCCCCGCCCTCCGGGCCGTCCCGGAGACGGAGGAGGCCCCGGCTTCCGTCCTTTTGGAGGGCGATTTTCACTTTACCTTCTCCGCCGCCCCGGAGTACCGGGGCGAGGATGCCGCAGCGGTGAGAGAGGACGTGTCCGCCGTCGGCACGGCGGTCCGAAATGCCCAGGCCATTGCCGCCGCACACAGGGATGAGTCCGACCATCAAAAGCTCCTGTCCTTCCAGGAAGAGCTCCGGGCGCTGGCGGGCCCCGGCGGCAGGGCAGAGCCCGGCGGCGCGTTCGGCGATCCCTGGCAGATGGTCCGGGCGCTGGACGGCGACCCCGGGACGGATGCGTCGGGCGAGGGCTGGGCTAAGGCGTTCCAGTACCTGTGCGGCTTGTCCGGCCTTCAAGACGCGAAATGCTATACGGTAAGCGGGCTGATGCAGGAAAACGACTCCATCCCCACTCCCCATATGTGGAACATCGTCCGCATAGGCGGAGAAAGCTATCTGGCGGATCTGGCCGCCTCTCTGGACGGCGGCCCCGGGCGGGACGGCGGGCTGTTCCTGGCGGGAGCCGGGGTCTACCGGGCGACCAACCCGGCGGGATATCAGGTTCTTCTCCCCTCTGGTTCCGTCCTCTATTGGTATGAAAACGGCGAACTGGACCTTTTGGGCCAGGAGGTTTTATCCCTGGCTGAAACGGATTACAGTCCGAACGCAGGCGGCGCGGACGGCCGGCCGGAGGAAATCCGGCTGGCCGCCGGCGCCGTTAAAAGCGCCGCCTGTCTGTTGGCCGCCTTTTACAGCGGGAATCCCCGCTTTCTGGAGGCCGCGCTCCGTTCCTATCCGGCCCCTGCGGCGGTTTTACTCCAGACCTGATGATATAGTCAGCACACTTGAAAATCGGTAAATACCGATTTTCGACAGCGGCAGAGCCGCTGTCGGGCAAAGCCCGTGCGCTGACTATGAAGTCTGACGCGAGGCCGCTATGCGGCCTGTGCGGCGAATCTTCACCGCACAAGTTGAAAAGAAGTCTTTACTTCTTTTCAACTGCGTCAACTATAAAAAGCCTGCGGGAAACCCGCAGGCTTTTTTTATCCCCATTTCGCCAGGGGAACCAGTCCTCCGTCTTCCAAGAGAAATACCTTGCAGCTGTCTTCCATTTCATCCGTCATGAACACCAGAGGGTCCATGGGATAGCTGTGCAGGCCCGGCTCCACCTGGAGCTTCGCCTCCCGGAAATCCATCATCCGCCCCCCCTTGTAAATGGCGGCGCCGACAACGACGGTTCCGGCCGGGCCGATGTTGTCCAGCTCCGGCGTAAGGTACAGCAGAATTCTGTCCCTCTCAGGTTTGCGGACATAGTTCCACTTCACCACTTTTTGAATCACCGGCTTGACCGGGCCCACGCTTCCGTAAAGAATCACGGCGGAAGCTTCAAAGGGGCTGGCGCCTGTCTTAATCTGGTTCCACTCATCCTCTGTCCCGGCGTAATGAACCACCATGTTTTTTGCGTTGCCCCCGGAAAAGGCGCCGGTTTCAATCCTCGTCACGCTCTTGGGTATCACCACAAGCGTAAGATGGCTTCCGGTGGAAAAGGCCGATTCCCCCACGGTCTGGACGCCGTCCTCCAGCGTCACGGAGCTGATATTGACGCAAAATTGGAACATCTTGTCGGGAACATTCTTCAGGCTCCCGGGAATGACTACGGAGGTCAGTTTTGTGCAGTCGCCAAACGCTGCCATGCCAACGCTTGTCAGGCTGTCGGGCAGGGTTACGGAAGACAGGGCCCCGCACTTCAAAAAAGCTTTGTCCCCGATGGTCTCCACACGCCCCAGCTCCAGCCGGGTCAGCCCGGAGCATCCGTCGAAGGCATGGGCTCCCACCGCCTCGACACTCTGGGGCAGTGCCGCCTCCGCCAGGGCCGCGCAGTCCATAAACGCCTCGTCCCCAATGGAAACCACGCCCTCCGGGATATCCACCCCGGTCAGCCCCCCGCAGCTAATAAACGCCGAGGCGGCAATGGTTTTCGTACCCTCTGGAATGATGAAGCGTCCCTTTTTCCCCGGGGGACACAGCGTCAGCCCGCTCCCGTCCCTGCTGAACACCACGCCGTTTATGGATTGGTAGGCCGTGCTTCCGGCGGCGACTTCAATATTATTTAAATAGGTGTTGTTGTACAGCGCTCCGGGCCCAATCTCCTGTAAGCTGGCGGGAAGGGTCAGCTCCTCCAGGACGCAGTTCAGGAACGCATCGTCCCCGATGGTCTCCACGCCCTCCCGCAGCGTCACCCTCGACAGCGATGAGCAGCCGGTGAAGGCCCTCGGGCCAATGTCCCTGGCGGCGATATCCGCCTCCCGCAGGCCCGTGCAGCCCCCAAACGCGCCATGATATACCCTTTCCCCCTCCTCCTGGGGAGTGGAGAGGGAAACGACGCTGGCGGGGATCGTCACAGAAGTAAGACTGACGCACCCACGGAACGCGCCGTCCAGGATGGCGGTGACACTCTCGGGGATCTCCACCGCCTGAAGCTCTTTATATTCCGCGAACACATGGTAGGTCAGCTCCGTGACCCCGGAGCCGATCACGATCTTCCTGACGGAATCCCGGTGAGGGAGCCACTCCGCCCAGCCGTTCGCCTCCTCCGGGGGGATAACCCCCTTCCCCTCAAAGGTCAGCGTCCCCTCGCTGTCCAGCGTCCAGGTCCCGCCGTATCCGGGCCTGAGCTTATAGTCCGTCCAGCTGCCTGACGCCGCCTCCGCCGCCAGGGCCGTTCCACAGAGCAGAACCATGGAAAGGGCCAGTCCCAATGACAGCGATAAACCCAGCCGCCAGTTTTTCATAACCATTCTCTCCTTTTCTATTCAGCTGTTCCTTCCATTCCATTCCATACATATGGAATGGAATGGAACCCTAGGGGCCCCTAGGGTTCTTCGGTTTTTCCCTGAGTCCGCCCGGCCGGAGCCGGTCCCGGACCCTTTTGGATGGAAACGCCTGGATTTTTAACCTGATTCTATCATAACAGTCCTCGTTCCGCAAGGGGAATCGTCAAATTTCCCCTTGACGGCGGGACATTATGATGTCATACTGTCTCATATCGAATGATGTCAAAATGTCGGATTATAGGAGGATTTGCCGATGGAAGGCGAAAAAAAGGTAAAGCTGCTGGTTTACGCCACGGAGGACCAGCGGACCCGCATTAAAATGACCGCCGCCAAGCTCCAGATGAGCATGAGCCAGCTCATTCTGGACAGCGTGCTGGAGCAGGTCAGCAGCATCGAGGCCCTGGAGCGAAAGGAGGACCGCGCATGAAAACCGTCGCCATCATGAACCAGAAGGGCGGCACGGGAAAAACCACCTCCGCCATCAACCTGGCCGGGGAGCTGGCGGCCCGGCGGGAACGGGTCCTTCTGGTGGACACCGACACCCAGGGCAACGCCACCAGCAACCTGCAGCTGACCGAGGTCCCCGCCGCCACCCTGACGGACGTGATCTGCGGAAAGGGCCCCTCCTTGGCGGACGCCGTCTGCCGCACCTCCGTGGAGGGGCTGGACCTCATCCGGGGCGGCACCCTGCTGGCCCCGGCCCTGGTCGCCATGCAGGAGCTGCGCTTCGGGCGGGACACCGTGCTGCGCCGCCTCCTGCCCCAGATCCCGGATACTTACGATTACGTCTTCTTCGACTGCTCCCCCTCCCTGGAATCCCTGTTCAACATCAACGTGCTGATGGCCGTCCAGTACATCCTCATTCCCATCAAGGTGGACAAAAACTCCATTGAGGGCTATGACGTAATGCTGGAGACCGTGCGGGAGGTCCGGGCGGGGGGGAATCCGGACCTCCGGGCCCTGGGCATCTTTATGACCGCCGTGGAAACCGGGTCCAGCCTGGACCGGGAGATGATCGCGAACCTTCCGGCCCTGCTGCCGGAGCTGGCTTTCAAAGCCTACATACGAAAGAACATCGACGTAAAAAAGGCCCCCATTGCCCTTTTGCCCCTGCGGCAGTATTCCCCCCGCTGTTCCGCCGCCCAGGATTACGCCGCCCTGGCGGACGAGATGCTGGCGAGAATGGAGGGCTGAGGCATGTCAAAAAAGACCGCCTCCATTTTTTCCACCCTGCAGAAAACCGCGGAGAACGCCGCCGCCGTCAACAGCGAGCTGGTCCGCTCCCTCCCGGTGGAGGCGCTGGAGGACAACCCCATGAACCGCTTTTCCATGGCGGAGGACGAGCAGTTTCAGGCCACCCTGTCCTCCGTGGAGAAGGACGGTTTTTTAGAGGACATCGTGGTCACTCCCGCCGGGGAGGGCCGCTGGCGCATCGTCAGCGGGCACCGGCGGGTAGCCGCCGCCCGGAAGCTGGGAAAGTCCTCCGTCCCCTGCAAGATCCGGGAATACCCGGACAAGCTGGCGGAGCTCCGGGCCCTGATGGGGGCCAACCTCCACCGGAGGAACCTGTCCCCCTTCGACATGGCCCGGCAGCTGGAAACGCTGCGGGACGTTCTGCGCCAGGAGGGGCGGCTCCCGGAGAACGTGAAGGAGCAGGCAGAGCTGATGGCGGAGCAGACGGAGTTAAGCCGGGCCACCGTGGAACGGTACCTGGACCTTTTGAATCTGAACGGGACCCTGACGGCCTGGGCGGAGGGCGGGCAGATGACCATGACCGACGCCTATGAGCTGGCCAGGAAGAAAAACCAGCACCTTTACCCCGTGGTGGAGGAATTTGTAAGCAAGGCGGACCGGCAGGAGGATTTCCCCGCCCTGGTTCACCGGGCCGTCGCCTGGGCCAAAGCGGCGGAGCTGCCGCCCCCGCCCCCCAAGGCCGCTCCCTCCCCCCTGCGGACAGTGGAATCCTTCGGCCGTTCCATCCGCCGCTCCACGGCCCAGATGAAAGCCTTGGAGCTGGGAGAGGAGGCAGACCGGGAGGCGGCGAAAAAGAAGCTGGAGACCTGCCTTCAGAACCTGGAGGAGCTCCGCCGGGCGGTGGAGGCCCTGAAAAACAGCCTGTAAGAGCCTGTTTAATATCTCCGGGTGTGCCGCATGGGTGGGGATTCTTTTGCCAATCAAGGCAAATTTTTGAAGGCGGGCTGTCGCCCGGCAAGAAAATTTAACGCAGAGTGGCGGAAAAAGACCCGCTCAGGCGGTATGCACGGAGATTTTAAACAGGCTCTAAGGCCAAACCGGGAGGGAAACGACATGAAACCACATCCCCGCGGCGCCGGGGGCAATCCGGCTTCCCCGTCCCCTATGGAGGTTCTGGCGGATGCGTTCTTATGCCTGATGCTGGGCCCCTATCTGCTGTTTTTCGGCTTCGAGGGCTACGCGAACCTGACGGAATGGAAGTTCCTGGCATACCTCCTGGCCGGCGGGGGAAGCCTGGCGGCGGCGCTGCTGCTGCGGGGCGAGCTGGCCTTGGTGGGCGCGGCCCCGCCCCGCCGTCCCTGGCGGGCCCCGGAGCTTTGCGTCCTGGGCTATTGGCTTTTTTCCCTTCTCTCAACGCTCGTTTCCCCGAACCGGAACACCGCCTTCTGGGGAAGTCCCCGGCGGGAGGGGCTGATTACGCTGACGCTGTACTGCGGCGGGTTCCTCCTCCTCTCCCGGTATGGCCGGGCCAGAAAGCGGCACCTGTGGATTTTCGCCTCCGCCGTCAGCCTCAACTGTCTCCTTGCCATTTGCCAGTTTCAGGGGTGCAACCCCTTCCGCCTTTATCCTCAGGGGATGACGTATTACGACGGAAACCGTTTATACTCCGGAGAATTTCTGGGAACTCTGGGCAACGCCGACATCCACGCCGCCGTTCTGTCCATAGCCATCCCCGTGTTCTGGACCGCCCTGGTCAAGCTCCGGGAGAAGCGGCGCTTCTGGCTGCTGGTCCCCCTGGCCCTGTCCCTGGGGACGCTGCTGCGCTCCTTTGTGGCAGGGGGCGTTCTGGGCGTCTGCGGCGGCGCGGCTTTTTCCCTGCCCGTACTGGCGGCGGATAAGCGGCGGCGAAAAATCCTGGTCATCTGGGTCCTGTGCCTGTTCCTGGCCGCCTTCCCCATCGTCTATTTCTGGGGCGGACGCATGGGGGGCTTTTTCCATGAAGCCTCCGAGCTGCTCCACGGCCGGTGGGACGATGCCTTCGGCTCCGGGCGGCTGTACATCTGGCGGAGCGTCTGGCCCCTGTTTTCAGAGCGGCCCCTGCTGGGGGGCGGCCCCGACACCCTGGGCCTGCGGACGGACGCGGCCTTTACCCGCTGGGACCCGGAGCTGGGGCAGACCATCCGCGCCGCCGTGGACTCCGCCCACAATGAATACCTTGGCGTGCTGATCAACCAGGGCGCCCCTGCCCTGGGCTGTTATCTGGCCGCCCTGATTCTCCTGGCCCGCCGGTGGGTCCGGGAGGCCCCCGCGAACCGTACCGCCGCCCTGTGCGGCGGCGCGGCGCTGGCTTACTGCATTCAAGCGTTTTTTGGCGTCAGTTCTCCCATTTCCACACCATACCTCTGGCTGGCTTTGGGTCTTCTGAACTCCTCCGGCGGCCCCAGCCGGACGGAGGAAAACTTATAAAAAGGAGAGAATGTCTTATGCGCCTTTTAAAAAAACGGCTCGCCTGTCTGAATCTGGCTCTGCTCCTCCTTGTGCTGTCCGCCCTCCCGGCGGCCGCGGCTCCGGTCCCCTCCCCGGCTCCAGCAGACGCCGCGGCCCGGAGGTCCTTTTACACGCTGTATCTGAACCCCAACGGCGGAACCCAGCCCAATGGCGCCACAAGCGCCGCCTCCATCTCCGCCCAGCGCCCATACCAGACTGTGGACCTGGCGGACTACCTGTGTACCCAGTCCAATAAAATCCAAGTAGGCTGGACCACAAACAGGTTCCCAAGTCCCGCCTCCCCCTCAAATCTGATTCCCATAAACGCCCGTTACCGGGTCACCAATACCACGCTGTACGCTTACTGGGCGCCGTCCGGCTCCACCCTGAACGCCCTGTCCGGAACCTTTGTCAATCCCTCTCCCCGGGATGGCGCTGTAAAGCAGCAGCGGTATTCTATCCAAACGCCCGGACGCCCCCTTCCCACTGCCGGAGACATCCGTTATACCAACGGTTCAGCCCTGCTGGGCTGGTCCACCCGTCTTCAGCCCGAAGCGGACGCAAACTCCTTCCTCTCCGGCGCGTGGTACGCGCCGGGCGACAGCGCCCCCAAGGGACCGCTCTATGGCCACCAGTACAGCCCCACCGCTTCCCATCTTGTCGTTTATCACTTGGGCTCCTTCCCCTCCGCCGCAGGCGGATCCGCCCTGGTCCAGGAAGGCGGCGGGAATTCTGACATCATGCCGCCCATATATATGCCATACCTGTTCCGGGAGCCCCAGGGCTGGTCCTTTGGCGGCTGGTCTACAGAACCGGGCAGCACGGAAATCGCTTACGGTTATGCGCGCCCCATTGTTTTTGAGAAGCCCGGGGTTCTGAATCTTTACGCCATATGGCTTAAACAGCTGGACGAAAAAAGTTACCTCAACGCCTATCTTCCCTCGGAGGGAAATACCGTCCGCGTTTTAATCAACCCGTCCTTTTACCAGGAAAATAAAGCGGCCGCCCTGGCTCTTGCGTTGTACGACCGGGACAGCGGCCAGCTGCTGGGCCTCGCGTCAAAAACATCCTCCCAAAGCGGCGGAATAGAAGCAAAATTTCCCGGCAGCAAGCTGCCTCGTTGCAAGCTCATTGCCTGGGACAAGTACGGCGCGCCTGTCATCCCGCCCTATTCCTTTGACGCGGAGGAGCTAATGCCGGGCCGCTCTTGGTAAAGCCTTACTGCCAAAAAAGCATCCTGTTGCAGGCCCCCTGGCGCACTGCGCCAGGGGGCCTGCCGCGTTCGCCTTCATTCTTACAAATGTTTCTGTTTTGTTTCCAAATCGTTTCTTGACGCCTGCTTTTTCCTCGCTCATGCCACTTCTTTTTCAAAAAAATTTTTAAAAAGTGGGAGCTGGTTTCCGGTCTGAAGGAATAAACTTGACAATTGTGGGGATTTCCTATATACTAAAACCTGTTTTGTAAGCATTTCTCAAAAGTAACAATTTGTTTCCGGCTTTCCCCCGGGGAGGCCGGACGGAAAGCGAGGCGATCCCTGTGTGCGCTTCTCTCCCTTCCTCCCTTCTCCGGCGGGCGGCCGCCCTGGTTCTGGCGGCCGCGCTGGTCTGCCCGGTCCTGCCCCAGGCCTTTGCTGCGGAGACATTTCCCTGGAGCGGCATAACCTACATTGTCACCCGCCTGGAAGACGATCCCCTCCTGATCGACGGCTCCGGCCCGGCTCCGGACCTCGCAGGCTATCCCCTAACCATCCTCCAGAACGGGCGAAGCCGGGACTTGGCCACCGCCGCCCGCCAGGAGCTGACCATTCACCATGAGGGCCAGACCTTTACGGACGACTCCAAGCTGGAACCCATTACCGTTACACTCCGCCGACTTGGCATCCAGCCCAGCCCCATTGAGGGCGTGCTGATTCAAATTTCCCGTGGCTCCATTGAAATTACCGTCGCCTCTGACCTGGTCTACTGGGAGCGCGACGCGGTGGAAACGCCCTACCAGACCATACGCCGGGCAAATCCCGCCATGGCAAAAGGCGAGGAGGACGTGGTACAGGTGGGCTCCATCGGAGAGAAGGGCGGCGTATACGAGGTCGTCTGGTCCAACGGGGCGGAGCTCAGCCGCCAGCTGGTGGAGGAGCTGGACAGCGAGCCGGTGGACGAAATCATTGAATACGGCACCGCCGTCAAGCCTGCGGCTGCCAGGCCGGCCCAGGCGGCCAGCGTATCCGTCAGCCGGGATGCGGAGTCCTCCGGTGAGAGCGGCACTCTGACCCTCTCCAACGGCGAGACGCTGCGTTTCTCCAAGGCCATTTCCATGACCGCCACCGCCTACACCGCCGGGCATGGCGGAGTAGGCACCCGTACCGCCAGCGGCACAGCCGTCCGGGAGGGCGTGGTGGCGGTGGACCGCCGGGTAATTCCCCTGGGAACCAAACTGTATATTGTCGCCAACGGCGGCGTCGTATACGGCCACGCCGTGGCGGAGGATACCGGAGTCCGGGGGAACCGCATCGACCTCTACTTCGACACCTACCAGGAATGCATCAATTTTGGGCGGCGGGACTGCATGGTCTATATTTTGGAATAAACCGGGCGGAAGCGGCCCTGCTTTCGCTCAGTGACATTCGTTAAGCGGAAACGCAGCCGTTAAGGGAGGGTATTTTCCCACCCCTTAACGGCTGCGTTGTTTTTATAGAAACCCGGTCCGCTCAAGCGCAAAGCCGGGGGAAGCGGCAGCATGATGTAACGCGCCCTGCCGCCGCTTTTACCCGCAATTTTCCAGGGACACGCGGACCGTTTCCTCAAACCGTTTACTGAAATTCATATCTTTCCGCACTGCCATCTGGCGCCGGCATACTCTGTCTGTCCCAAATGCGGAAGCATCATGGAACGGGAGCATACCGCGTTCCGCGACCGCTGCGGCCAGCGGCTGGACTGGCAGTGCTGCCAAAGCGCGGCTGTCATTGATGCGGAGCCGGAAACATGAAAGGGCGCGGGGCAAGAGTCCGCGCCCTTCTCACTTCCGGTTACTCCACCGTCACCGATTTCGCCAGGTTTCTCGGCGTGCCGATGTCGCAGCCCCGCTGGAGCGGTACGATGCTCAGGGGCGGCTGGAGCAGGGAGCGGGTCTCCGGCACGGCGATTTCCGGCCCGGCCCAGGTGTAGAGCACGTCGTCCGCCTGTCCTCCGCGACCCTCCCCGACACGGTCACTTCCATTGGGAAATGGGCGTTTGACGGCTGTTCCAGCTTCACCCGCATCAACATTTCCCCCAGCGCCGCCTCCATCAAGGCCGGTGCGTCCTTCACCATGCCCGCCGGGCAACTGTCAAGCCCATATCCTTGTCACCCTCCCGCAGCGTCTCCGTCATGGTCCGGTGAGGAACACGTCTGATGCCGCTCCCGGAGAGGATGAGCCGCACTGGATCCCCCGAATCCCGCCGGCGCTTGAGCATGGCGGGAACGGTTTCCGGCGGCTGACCGCTGTAAAGCAGAAGCACTTCACGGGGCGGAAGGTCTTGAGCCTCATCTTCAGCAGCCCCCGTCCGCCGCCGGCCCTCCAGCAGAAGCCGGTTGAACCGCTCCTCCCCGTCCCCGGCCCCCGGGGCAGTTCAACAAAATCCGACTTCATTTCGTGCGCCGGTTCCGACTTGCTTTCGTGCGCCGTTCTCTTCGGTTCAATCCGGGATTCCGATTTGGTTTCGTGCGGGGCGGATTCCTCCGGCCCGCCTGGTTCCGACTTCCTTTCGTGCAGCTTCCTTGGAAGCTCCGACTTCGTTTCGTGCGGGCCGCTCTTTGGGGAGCCTTGGGCCTCGGCTCCGGCGGAACCAATTCATTACTTTTGGGGGACCGAACCGCAACATCTTGTAGCCGGTTTTGGTCCATCTCCCGCAGATTTTGTGTCCGGGAAGCCGTAACCGGCACTTTCCCGGCGTTCTCCCGGCCCGCCAAAAACTCATGTGAGGCTTGTCCGCTCCTTTGGCCGTCCTCCGTTTTTCGTCCTTCGGCGGCGGGGCGGGGGCCTTTTTCCCCTTGGCTTTCCGCACGAATTCAAGTCGGTTTTCCCTGAAATCCTTCTCCAAATTCCGCACGAATCCACGTCGGACTTCCGCCGTCTCAGCCTGTTTCCCGTCCGCTTTTCTCACGGTTCCGGCTCGGACTTTGGGAAGACGCTTCCCGGAATCCCGCACGAAATCAAGTCGGCTTTCCGCTGTTTTTCCGCCGGGGCGGGCGGCAGCCCGCTCAGCTCCAGGGCCGTCATTCAGCCGCTTGTACGCTGTCCGGGCGCCGGAACCCGGAGGGCCGGAAGGAGAAGGGCCTTGACAGAATCAGGGGCTTCCGCTATGATAGGTTTGATAAATTGTGCAAATCAAACATACAGGAGGACATCCCTATGAAATGTAAACTTCTCCCGGCGCTGCTCCTAGCCCTTCTGGCCCTAGCCACGCCGGCCTTTGCCGCCGGCTCCGTCCCCTTGGGGAATCCCGTCAATCTCCAATGGGACAAGGACCATCCCGGCCTCGTCCGGTGGGAGACTGCGCGGCCCTACCAGGGCTTCTGCTATCTCTCCTTCTACCAGGAAAACGATCCCTCCCCCATCTGGAGCGCCCAGCTGGAGCACGGCGCCGGGGAATCCGGTCCCTTCGAGGCCTCCTATTTCAAGTACCATGCCCTCGCCAGCCAGGACCTGCCCTCCGGGAACTATTTCTTCACTGTCCAGAACCTGGGGGACGGCACAGCGTACAGCGACAGCGCGGAGGTTTCCTCCGGCGTGTACGCCTACGTGGAGCCCGGCCCGAACACGGCCCTGGAGACCCCCGCCGCCGGACATTGGGAGTGGCCCATTGCCGTCTGGGACGACCGGCAGGATACGGACCCCGATGTGGACGGCTACCTGGTGGAATACGGCTGGTCCAAGACGGAGGCGGCAAGCCCGGACGAGATCTGCGGCGCGGGCAGCACGGCCCGCCTCCGCAGCGGCAAGAGGAACGACTTCTTTGAGGAGCAGATTCTCAGCTCTTTCGGCGCGGGCTGGTACTATTTCCGGGTCCGCCCCGTCAGCGCCAACATTGAGGCCCGCCGCTGCGGGGAGTGGTCCGGCTGGTCCCAAGGCTATCATCAGGACACCCTGGAAGCCCTGGACGCCATCCTGAAGGCCGGCCTCCCGGCGGACGAGCTCCGGGGCGCCGTCCAGGCCCTGGACCCGGCGGAGCTGAAAAGCGCCCTGGCGGCGGACATCCCGGGCGCGCCGACCGGCGCGGCGGAAGCCCTCTCGAAGCTGGAGGCCCACCTGGGCGGCCCGGCAACGCCTGAGGTAGCCCCGGAGCTCCAAAGCGTCTTCGACGCGGCCAAGGTCTCCATCGTGGGGGCGGCGCTGAACGACCCGAGCGGAGCGGGCAGTCCAATCCTGAGCATCGGGAAGCCCCAGGCGGACCATGTTCTGGACGCCGTCTATGACTCCGCCCTGGCGGTGAACTTCTCCATGACCCTTCTCAACACGGTGACTCCTCACGACCTGGCGGTTCCCGTCAAGGTGACCCTCCCCGTTCCGACGGGCGTCAACCCGGACTTCCTGGCCATTCTGCACTACCGGGCGGACGGCGGCTGTGAGGAGGTGCTTCACACCGTCTTCGAGAGGGGCGGCCAATGGTACGCCTCCTTCGTCCTCACCGGCTTCAGCGACTTCACCCTGACCGAACGCCAGGGGGCTGCTATCCAGACTACCCCGGGGGGCGGCTATCAGGCCGTCAACGCCCCGACCGGGGCAAGGCTCCTCCTGGCCAGGTACGAGGGGACCCGTTTCCGTTCCCTGGAGGTCCTGGAGAGCCTCTCCGGAACCCTGGGCGGAAGCGGCCGGCTGTTCCTGCTGGACGGCGAATACCGCCCCCTCTGCCCCGC
>ERZ779623.277-NODE-277-length-22367-cov-26.609851_pt1 | contig 22367 bp, 19 predicted proteins | sample MGYA00514189_ERZ779623 | MGnify/ENA primary metagenome ERZ779623 (study PRJEB29562, sample SAMEA4376712) | mouse gut metagenome | isolation source: Cecum | study: EMG produced TPA metagenomics assembly of the A DSS colitis mouse model was used to assess the... | reverse complement strand
TGTTTGACGAGCCCACCTCCGCCCTGGACCCGGAGATGGTGGGCGAGGTGCTGGAAGTCATGAAGGAGCTGGCCCGGGAGGGCATGACCATGGTGGTGGTGACCCACGAGATGGGCTTCGCCCGGGAGGTGGGCACCCGGGTGCTGTTCATGGACGGGGGGAAGATCCTGGAGCAGGATGAGCCTCACGCTTTCTTCGCCCATCCCAGGGAACAGCGCACCATTGACTTTTTGTCCAAGGTGTTGTGAGGAATCCCCCCACCCCTGCGGGGTGGGGGTGTTTGTACAGCCCCGGGAGCGGCGCACCATCGGCTTTTTGTCTAAGGTATTGTAAACGCTTTCCCCACCCGCGCAGGGTGGGGAAATTTTTTTGCCGATCCCTGCAACCGGACGCCCCAAAGGACACTCTATAGAGACAGAACCGGTTCTCAACGCCCCAGAAAGGAGGTGCCGCCATGACGGACGCCCAGCTTACCACCCTGTTCCAGGCCCGCTCCGAGGAGGCCGTCCCCGCCCTGGCCGACCAGTACGGCCCCTACTGCCGCGCCGTGGCCGCCCGCCTGCTGTCCGACCCCCGGGACGTGGACGAGTGCCTGAACGACAGCTTCCTGGCGGTGTGGCGGGCCATCCCCCCGGCCTGCCCGGAGCATTTCAAGGGCTGGCTGGCCGCCATTGTCCGCAACCGGGCCCTGGCCATGGGCCGGGAGAACAGCCGCCGCCCGCCCACCGTGGAGGAGGGGGCCCTGGAGCTGGCCTCCTGCCTGCCGCCGGGGGACGGCCCCGAGGAGGAGGCGGGCCGCCGCGCCCTGCTGGCCGCCATCGCCCGGTTCCTCCGGGCCCAGCCGGAGGGGGTGCGGGCCGCGTTCCTGCGCCGCTACTGGTACGGGGACAGCATGGAGGACGCCGCCCGCCGCCTGGGGTGGAGCGTAAGCAAAACCAAGAGCGCGCTGTTCCGCGCCCGGAACAGGCTGCGCGAACAGCTGAAAAAGGAGGGTTTTCTGTGAAAAAAGAGGACGTTTTGAACCTGATGACTGAGCTGCCCCCCGACCTCATCGAGGAGGCCGACCTCCAGGCCCCCGCCAGGCGGCGTCTGCCCAGGCTGGCCCGGGCGGGGCTCATCGCGGCCTGCCTGTGTCTGGTGCTCATCGGGACGGCGGCGGCAGTCCACTTCTCCGGCCTGTCCATTGTGGAGGGGGACGACGGCATCACCTATCTGCAAGGCGGCATCGCTTACCACCCCTACGACAGCCTTTCCGACCAGATCAAGGCGTTGGAGGGAGTGCAGAAAACAGCAAAGGGCAACCTGATCCGCACCGTCTCCTCCTGGCAGGCGGCGGAGGAGTTTATCGGCGTCAACCTGATGGACAACCCGGTGCTGGACAACTCCCCGGCCACCCGCTTCGGCCACATCTATGACGGCGTGAACAGCCCGTTTATGGTGGTGCTCGACGGTCCCGAGCTGTCCAGTGCCCGTGTTTACGGCTGTTACGAGATGGGGGAGACAAACCTCCTGGTGGAGGCCCGCCTGTTCACCGACCGCCAGACCACCCCGGAGGAGGGCTGGGACGAGCGGTTCCTGGGCTATCGCTTCCCCGAGGGGACACAGGTGAGCCGGGACACCTACACCGCGCCCAGCGGCCTGACGGCCCAGATCATGGAGTTCACCAGCCCCGGCGACCAGGGCCCCACCTGCAAGGCCGTCTTCTCCCTCAACGGGATTCCCGCCGTCATTACCGCGTCGGATGGGCCGGAGGCCCGGGCCGACCTGCTCCGGGTGCTGGACGCTTTCGTGATCCGGCAGGCCCCGTAAATTTTCCAATTCCTGGTTATCTCTTCAACAAAATCCGCCCAGTGGGGCGCGTTATAATGAGCGCGATACGGGAGCTATCCCGTACCGCGCTTATTTTTTTCGCAGAGAGGGGACAAGCCATGCCCATCACCGTCGCCAGCAAGGACAGCGGCCTCACCATTACCCTGTCCGGCGAGATCGACCACCACGCCGCCCGGGACATGATGGCCCAGCTGGACCAGGCCATCGCCGAGCGCGTCCCCGCCCGCCTGACCCTGGACCTGTCCGGCGTCACCTTCATGGACAGCTCGGGCATTGCCGTGCTGCTCCGCGCCCTGCGGCAGATGGAGCGGCACGGGGGGAGCCTGCGGGCCGCCCACATCCCCGCCCAGGCCCGCCGGGTGCTGGACGCCGCCGGGGTGGGGCGGCTGATCCCATTTGATTGAGGAGGGTACATAGGATGAAAGCTATCGATCAGGTGACCGTTGTCTTTACCTCCCGCTCCGCCAACGAGGGCTTCGCCCGCTCCTGCGCGGCCTGCTTCGCCGCCCAGCTGGACCCCACCCTGGACGAGGTGGCGGACATCAAAACCGCCGTGTCCGAGGCGGTGACCAACGCCATCGTCCACGCCTACCCCGACCGCCTGGGTAAAATCACCCTGCGCCTGCGGCTGTACGGGGAGGGGTGGCTGGAGCTTCAGGTGAAGGACTCCGGCGTGGGCATACCGGACGTGGACAAGGCCCGGACGCCCCTGTTCACCACCGGGGGGGAGGAGCGGTCCGGCATGGGCTTCACCATCATGGAGAGCTTTATGGACGGGCTGAAGGTGCGCTCCCAGCCGGGGAAGGGCACCGCCGTCACCATGCGCAAGCGGATCGCCCGCAGGGCGGCCGGCCCGAAATGAGGGGGCTGGACGCCCCCGCCCTGCTGGAGGCCGCCAAGGCCGGAGACAACGACGCCTGCGAGCGGCTGCTCATGGACAACAGCGGGCTGATCTGGTCGGTGGCCCGGCGGTACTACGGCCGGGGGGTGGACCCGGAGGACCTGTACCAGCTGGGGTGCCTGGGCTTTCTGAAGGCCATCCGGGGCTTTGACACCGCCTACGGCACCCAGTTCTCCACCTACGCCGTGCCCAAGATCGCCGGGGAGATCCGCCGCTTTCTCCGGGACGACGGGGCGGTGAAGGTCAGCCGGGGAACGAAGGAGCGGGCCATGGCCCTGCGCCAGCGGCGGCAGGAGCTGTCCCAGCGGCTGGGCCGGGAGCCCACGGTGGGGGAGCTGGCCGCCGCCACCGGACTGGAGCCGGAGGACATCGCGGCGGCGGACACGGCGGTGCTGACGGTGGCGTCCCTCCAGGAGGAGACGGGGGAGGACGGGTTCTCCCTGGAGGCGGTCTTAGGCGACGACGGCATCGAGGACGAGCTGGTGGAGAAGCTGGCCCTGCGCCACGCCATCGACGCCCTGCCGGAGCGGGAGCGGATGGTGATCCTCCTGCGGTTCTACCGGAACTTCACCCAGGACCGGGTGTCCAAGGTGCTGGGGGTGAGCCAGGTGCAGGTGTCCCGGATTGAGCGGCGGGCGGTGGCGCATTTAAGGGAAGCACTGACAGAATAAGGCCCGGACGGAGATTTTTTACTCTCCGTCCGGGCTTGTCTGTTATAGCATCAGGCTTGCGCACAGTAAAATTCGTCCAGTAATTTCGCCAGTGCTCTGGGACTTTCCTCATTGACAATATGTCCTGCGTTTTCCATGATCCTCAATTGCGCATGTTTGACGGCCTCAGCGAAATAATATGCCGATTTCAGGTTAGCGCTGTCCTTTTTCCCGCAGACCACCAGTGTCCGGCATTGAATATTCCCCGCTCTGTCGCCAACATCCCATTTCTTCATGGAATTCCCCAAAGCGAAAGTGTCCTCCTTGCCAAAGGCCATGCCTGCAAACGCCGACTTTGGCAACAACTTAAAAATCACGTTTTGTATCCCAAACATTATCTTTGGCACTTTATGAGGCGTACCGATTAGAACCAATGTTTTTACCTTCTCCGGGAAGTCAAGGGCGTAGCTTAACGCCAGCATTCCCCCCAATGAAATACCGCATAAATGGACAGGCTCCCCAATTTTATTGCAATATTCCGCAAAGCAAGCGGATAGATTAGCATAAGTCGCTTCTTTCCCATTTAGGATTGCGGCCAAGTCCGGACGCAGGGCGTCGCCACTGTTTTCCATATAAGAAATCGTCTCGTCCCAGCTTGCGGCCTTATGCCCCGAACCATGGACAAAAATCCGTTTCTCCACAAAGTCACTCCCCCAAAATTACGGCTTAAAGCTGTCCTTCAAGCTCACCGAGCGGTTGAACACCAGATGCCCCGGCTTGGAATCCCGGCTGTCCGCGCAGAAATATCCCTGCCGCAGGAACTGGAACCGCTCCGACGGCTGGGCCTCCGCCAGCCCCGCCTCCACCCTGCACCCGGTCAAGACCTCCAAAGACTTGGGATTCAGGCACTGGATAAAATCCTTGCCGGCGGCATCCGGCTCCGGGTCGGAGAACAGGCTGTCATACAGCCGGACCTCCGCGTCCACGGCGGTGGCGGCGTCCACCCAGTGGATGGTGGCCCCCTTCACCTTCCGCCCGTCGGCGGGATTGCCGCCCCGGCTGTCCGGGTCGTACTCGGCGGCGATCTCGGTGACGTTCCCCTCCTCGTCCGTCTCGTAGCCCACGCACTTGATGAGGTAGGCCCCCTTCAGCCGGCACTCCGGGCCGTTGGGGTAGAGCCGCTTGTACTTGGGCACGGGCTCGGGCAGGAAGTCCGACCCCTCCACCCACAGCTCCCGGGAGAAGGTGACGGTATGGGTGCCCTCCTCCGGGCGCAGGGGGTTGTTCTCCACCTCAAAGGTCTCGGACTGCCCCTCGGGGTAGTTGACCAGGGTGAGCTTCACGGGCCGGAGCACCGCCATCACCCGGCGGGCGGTCTCGTTCAGGTCCTCCCGGAGACAGTATTCCAGGAAGGCGTATTCAATGGTGTTGTCCGACTTGGTCACCCCCACCCGGTCGCAGAAATTGCGGATGGAGCGGGGGGTGTAGCCCCGGCGGCGCAGGCCGCACAGGGTGGGCATACGGGGGTCGTCCCAGCCGGACACCCGGCCCTCCTCCACCAGCTGGCGCAGCTTGCGCTTGGACATGACGGTGTGGTTAATGCCCAGCCGGGCAAACTCGATCTGGCGGGGCTTGTGGTAAGGGATGGAAACGTTCTTGGCCACCCAGTCGTACAGGGGCCGGTGGTTCTCGAATTCCAGGGAGCAAAGGGAGTGGGTGATGCCCTCCAAGGCGTCCTCAATGGGGTGGGCAAAGTCGTACATGGGGTAGATGCACCACTTGTCCCCCTGGCGGTGGTGGTGGGCGTGGTTGATCCGGTAGATCACCGGGTCCCGCATATTGAAGTTGCCGGAGGCCAGGTCGATCTTGGCCCGGAGGGTGTACCGTCCGTTCTCAAATTCCCCGTTCTTCATCCGTTCAAAGAGGTCCAGGGACTCCTCCACAGGCCGGTCCCGCCAGGGGGAGGTGGCGGGCACGCCGATGGTGCCCCGGTGCTCCTTGAACTCCTCCGGGGACAGCTCGCACACGTAGGCCAGCCCCTTTTTGATCAGCTCCACCGCGTACTCGTACATCTGGGGGAAGTAGTCGGAGGCGTAGAAAAAGCGGTCCCCCCAGTCGAAGCCCAGCCAGTGGATGTCCTCCTGGATGGCCTCCACGTACTCCACGTCCTCCTTGGAGGGGTTGGTGTCGTCCATGCGGAGATTGCACAGTCCGCCGTATTTCTCGGCGGTGCCGAAGTCGATGGTCAGGGCCTTGCAGTGGCCGATGTGGAGATAGCCGTTGGGCTCGGGGGGGAACCGGGTGTGGACAGCCATGCCCTGGTACTGCCCGCCCTGAGCGATGTCCTCGTCGATGAAGTCGTGGATAAAGTTCTGGCTCATGGATACGTTCAGTTCTTCTGCCATGCCTGTCACTCCTTGGTAAAAAATAAGATTGGGCTCCGCCGGGGCGGAACCCAATCATTATATCCGTTTTCGCCGGGAAAAGCAACCGTCAATCTTCCGGCTCCGTAGGCTGGGTGCTCTCCCCGCCCAGGCACACGGGGTAGAGGGACGTGGCCCACTCGTAGCCCCGGGCGGTCAGCTCCCGGTCGGTGTACAGCTTGAAGTCCGGCTCCGGGGGCTCCTCGCCGTCCTCCGGGGGCGGCAGGGGCCGCAGGGATTCCGGCAGCAGGTGGCGGCTGCCCTGGGGCGTGTCCACAATGAGCCACAGGCCCTGGGTTCCCTCCACCGGCTCGGCGGCGATACCGCACCGGCGGCACAGGTGCTCCATGGCCATGAGCAGGGCGAAGTCGCTGACCGTCTCACCCCCGCCGTTCAGGACATCGAAGGCCAGGCAGGATCCCTCCGAATCCCAGGGGCCGGAGACGCCCCGGAGGATAGCCGCCAGCTCCTCCACCGTGTACCCCTCCCCGGCGGGGGGATGCTCCTCCAGGAGGGCGAAAGCCGCCTTGTCCAGCTGGGCGGTGCAGGCATCCTCGTCCGTCTTGGCGGCGGAGGGCAGATCCAGCTTTACCTCGATGATCCGGCGGGCACCCGTCTCCGGGTAGAGGGAGACGGAAATCCCGCCGGAGTGCTCCTGCTCCCCGCCGAAGCCGATGCTTTGGTGGTGGCGGTACAGGCCGGGACCGCCGCAGCAGGCCAGCCGGAGCAGCTGCTCCACCTGGGCCCCGTCCCCGGTGAAGTAGGAGGCCAGGAAGGCGGCACTCCGCCCTCCCTCGGACACCATCCGGTTCAGCTCCTGCCGCACCCCCGCCAGGCCCGTGACCTCGGGGATGGCCTCCATCTCCCGGGCGGTGCGGGTGTAGCGGATGGTGAGCTTCACCTCGTAATAGGTGAGAATCCGGGTGCTCTCAAACTCCAGGGATCCCACGGCGTAGGCCCCGGCGGGGGTGTCCAGCACCGCCTCCCGGGCGGCGGCCAGATCCGCCTCCACGTCCCCGGCGTAGTGGTAGAGCCGGATGGTGCCGCCCCCCCGGTGCCCGTCCACAAAGTACAGGATGGACTGCACCAGTCCCGGGTAAGTCTCCGCCCGGAGGATGGACTCGTCCTCCTCCTCCACGGCGTAGTCCACATGGACGGTGGACGACACATGGCCCCGCTCCAGCAGGGCGGCGCAGCCGCCCAGGGGCAGCAGGCCCAGGCAGAGCAGCAGGGCCAGCATTCGTTTTTTCACGGGGCCACCTCCCAACGAATCAGTACAACGAAACAATTCGCCCATCGCCTGCGGCGATGCCAGCTTATTATGACACGGCGGAAAGCTGGCACAAGCCTTCCCCCTGGAAGGGGGAAGGTGCCCCAGCGGGCACGCTGGGGCGGATGAGGGTGCGGATGTCAGGCGCGTTCTGGAGGCCCCCTCATCCGTCATCGCCTGCGGCGATGCCACCTTCCCCCCACAGGGGGGAAGGCATGGCGATATGGGCTCCGCCCCGCGAAATCGACGGTTCCCATCACGGTCCCCGATCCGCTATCGCACCACGCAGGCGTCAACCGAGGGAACCACCTGGGACAGTAACCGCACACAAGCGGCAGCACCAATGGGGGAGAAGCCAGTCCAGATCCGCACAAGCCGGACCCATCTCAACCACGTATTCCAAGGAAGCAAAGGGGGGTACATAGGGGGGGAGGGGCCCCCGCAAAGCCGTCCTTCAGGCTTTGTGGGGAGAGGAGGAGCAAGGGAGCGAACGCAGTTTTCGCCGCAGGCGGAAACGGAGTAAGCGGACTTTGCGACGACGAGCGCGCTCTTTGGTTACTTTCTCTCGCGCGAGAGAAAGTAACGCCCCCCGCAGGGGCGTCCCCCCCGAGGGGGCCAGGGGGGCCTCAAATATCATCCTTCTTATATTCCTTGAAGCCCTCCCCCAGCACATCATGGGCGTCGCACACGATCAAAAAGGCGTTAGGGTCCGCCTCCTTCACCGCCGCCTTGATGGCGGTGATCTCCCGCTGCTTGAAGGCGCACATCAGAACGTCTTTCTCCTTGCCCGTATAGGCCCCCTGGCCGTGGAGGATGGTCACCCCCCGGTCCAGCCCCCGGAAAATGGCCTCCGAGATCTCCTGGTTCCGGTCGCTGATGATATAGGCCACCTTCGCCTTGTCCATGCCGTACAGCACCCCGTCCATGACAATGGAGGTGATATACAACGCCACCAGCCCGTACAGGGCGGTTTTCAGCGCGCCGAACACCGCCGCCACCGCCAGGATCACCGCCAGATCGATGCCCATCAGCAGCTTGCCCATGGGCAGCCACGCCAGCTTCAGCTTCAGCAGGCGGGCCAGCAGGTCGGTGCCGCCGGTGGTGGCCCCCTGCTGAAACACCAGCCCCAGGGACAGCCCCATCAGTACCCCGCCGAAAATGGTGGCCAGCATGGGGTCCATGGGCTGCCAGTCGTAGAGGGGGGTGAGCACGTCGATGAACACCGACGAGACGAACATGGCGTACAGCGACGACACCAGCAGCCGCCCGCCGATGAGCTTCCACCCCAGCAGGAACAGGGGGATGTTCAGCCCGATCACCGTCACGCCGATGGGCAGGGCGGGGATCAGGTAGTTGATGATCTGGGCCGCGCCGGTGACGCCGCCGAAGGCGATGCCGTTGGGGGCGTAGCACCACACGAAGCCCAGGGCGTAGGCGGCCGCGCCCAGGGTGATCACCAGAAAGGGGATCAGGGTCTTTTTCACAGTTGCCATAGAGCGGCCTTCTTTCTCAATATCGCGGTCTTATCACGCTGTGCCTGTTCGCGACGCGGTTCTAAGCCCTCCGACTCCGCAAGCTGTCCTGCGCCGCTTCCAGCGGCTCCGGCCAACTCGCTGCGCTCCGGTCTTAGCCCGCTGCTCACAACGGCTCCGCGCTTATCATCATCTGCTCCTCCCCCCGGTCCTCCTCCTTGAGGAGTGCCCCGGCGGCGGGGAGGGAACGGGCCCGGTACCGGGCGGCGTTGACGATGTGGGTGGCGGACAGGGGCTTGGCCCACTCCACCTGGTGCTTGGCCTTCACCGCCATCACCCCCACCCCCTGGGTGTTCCGGGTGGTTTTCGGGGTGAGGGAGGCGGTGTGGAACACCACGCACCGCCCGTCGCTGGAGCCCACCGCCATCTCCTGATCCTCGGCCAGCAGACAGGCGGACACCAGGGGGAACTTGTCGCAGTAGGCCCCGGTGAGCTTGCGCCGCCGGGTCTGGGTCCGGTAGGCGGACAGCTCCACCCGGGCGGCCTTGCCGTTGCCGAAGAAAAACAGCAGGTGGGCGGAGTAGTCCCCCGGGGGGCAGGCCCAGACGAATTTTTCCTCCGGCTCCATCCCCAGCCGGGTGGGGAGGTAGTCCCCCAGCAGGCTGGCCTTGGAGTCGTCGAAGTCGGACAGGCGGGTTTTGTAGCACTGCTGCTTGTCGGTGAACACCAGCAGCTCGTCCCCGTTGGTCCCCTCCCACTGGAGGCAGGGGCCGTCCCCCTCCTTGTACTTCTGCTCCCCGCTCATGCGCAGGGACTGGGGGGTGATCTTCTTGAAGTACCCCTCCCGGGAGATGAACACGTTCACCGGGTAGGCGGGTATGTCCGACCCGGCGGCGGCCTGGACCTCCGCCGCCTGCCGGTACTCGTAGATGATCTCGGTGCGCCGGGGGGCGGCGTACTTCTTTTTGACGTTTTGCAGCTCCTCGGTGATGATCCGCTTGATCCGGTCTGGGGAGCTGATGATCTCCTTCAGATCCGCGATCTCGTCCTCCAGGGAGGCGGTCTCCTCCGTCCGCTTCAGGATATATTCCTTGTTGATGTTCCGCAGGCGGATATCCGCCACGTACTCCGCCTGGATCTGGTCGATGCCGAAGCCGATGATCAGGTTGGGCACCACCTCGGCCTCCTCCTCCGTCTCCCGGATGATGCGGATGGCCTTGTCGATGTCCAGCAGGATGCGCTTGAGGCCCTTGAGCAGGTGGAGCTTCTCCTCCTTCTTCTTGCAGATGTGCCAGGTGCGGCGGCGCACCCCGTCCATCCGCCACGCCGTCCACTCCTCCAGAATCTCCCCCACCCCCATCACCCGGGGCACCCCGGCGATGAGGATATTGAAGTTGCAGGAAAAGGTGTCCTGCAAGGGGGTGGACTGGAACAGCCGGGCCATCAGCTTTTCCGGGTCGGTGCCCCGCTTCAGGTCGATGGCCAGCTTCAGGCCGTTGAGATCCGTCTCGTCCCGCATATCGGAGATCTCCTTGATCCGGCCCGCCTTCACCAGCTCCGCCACCTTGTCCAGGATGGCCTCCACAGTGGTGGAGTAGGGGATCTCGTAGATCTCGATGACGTTGTCCGCCTTGATGTGCCGCCACTTGGCCCGCAGGCGCACAGGGCCCCGGCCCGTGCGGTAGATCTCCGCCAGCGCGGCCCCGTCGTACAGCAGCTCGCCCCCGGTGGAGAAGTCGGGGGCCTTCAAAATGCCCAGCAGGTCCACGCCGGGGTCCCCCAGGTAGGCGATGGCGGCGTCGCACACCTCGCCTAAATTGAAGCCGCACAGGTTGGAGGCCATGCTGACGGCGATGCCCTGGTTGGCGGACACCAGCACGTTGGGGAAGGTGGTGGGCAGGAGGGTGGGCTCCGTCAGCTTACCGTCGTAGTTGGGCACGAAGTCCACCGCGTCCTGGTCGATGTCCCGGAACAGCTCCTGGCAGATGGGATCCAGCCGCACCTCGGTATACCGGGAGGCGGCCCAGGCCATGTCCCGGGAGTACACCTTGCCGAAGTTCCCCTTGGAGTCCACCAGCGGGTGGAGCAGGGCCCCGTAGCCCCGGCTGAGGCGGACCATGGTGTCGTAGATGGCCGAGTCGCCGTGGGGGTTGAGCTTCATGGTGGCCCCCACCACGTTGGCGGACTTGGTGCGGGAGCCGCCCAGCAGCTTCATCTGGTACATGGTATACAGCAGCTTCCGGTGGGAGGGCTTGAAGCCGTCGATCTCCGGGATGGCCCGGGAGACAATGACGGACATGGCGTAGGGCATATAGTTCAGCTCCAGCGTCTCGGTGATGGGCTGCTCCAGCACCTGGGCCCGCAGGCCCATGACGTTGGGGTTTTCCACCTTCTTGGGGCCCTTCTGCTCCGGGGGTTTCTTCTTAGCCAAACGAATCAATCCTTATTTCAGTTTACGGGGTGGTTCCCCCTTCCAGGGGGAGGGGTGCCCCCGCAGGGGGCGGATGAGGGTGCGTACAGGGGGTGCGCTTGACGCCCGCCCCCTCACCCGTCACCGCCTGCGGCGATGCCGCCCTCCCCCCTATGGGGGAGGGCTTTGGCCCGCTGTCAGGGGTTGAGCAGCTCTGCGGGGTCCACCACGATGGCACCCTCCGGGGGCTGGTCCTGGGGCTTCCCGCTGGTGGTGCTCCAGGTCTGGGTGAGGGTCAGCCTGCCCTCGCCGATATTGGCGATGTGCAGGGTCATGCTGATGGCGGCATTGCCGCTGTCCTGCTTCACGTCCATGGTGAGCTTGAGGCCGGGCACGCCGTCCAGGGCCGCGGTCTGCATGGCGCAGGCCATGGTGACGCCGCCCTTGCTGTCCACCTTCATGGTGATGCTGAACTCCTGGAAGGCGGCCTTGGCCTCCGCCAGGTCCGCCTCGGTCAGGCCCATGTCCTTGTACAGCGCGAGCAGGTCGTCCAGGCCGATGGTGCGGGTGGACACGCCGCCAGAGGTGGTGAACTTGTGGTCGCCGTACAGCTCATACAGCAGCTGCGCCGCCGGGGACACCGCAGTGGGGAGGCTCTCCACGGAATCCACGTCGATCATGGAGGCCAGGACGGAGCCCATGGTGGCGTCCCCGGTCTGGGCAAAGGCCAGCTGGCCCCACTCCGCCCCCAGATCCAGGCCCAGCCAAACGTTTTTCTCCCCCGCCGCCTCGTCCAGCGCGGCGGCGTGGAGCCAGCCCAGGCCCTTTTCGGTGACGATGAACTCCAGGTCCTCCAGGATGTCCAGGAGGGTGTGGAACAGCTCGGTGTCCTCGGGGGTGCTGTACCCGCCGAGCATCAGCTTCTCCAGGCCCGCCCGGGCGTTGTCGGACAGCTTCAGGGACAGCTTGGCGTTGGCGGCCTCGCTGTTGAGGATCTGGCTGGCGGAGAGGTCGGCCTTGTAGGTCTGGTTGCCGTTGAGGGTGTCGAAGGCGGTGACGGTCAGGCTCCCCTTCACGTCGGCCTTGTAGTTTTTGCCCTCCTCCATGGTCAGGCCCCGGTTGGCCTGCACCCGGTTCATAATGGTGAAGTGTTCGTCATACCGGGCGGCCAGCTCATCCCGGTCCAGCAGCACGGCGGTCTGGAACTGCCCGTCCCAGCCCACCTCATAGCCCAGGATCTCGCCCAGGAAGCGCACGGGCACATAGGTGCGGCCCCCCTTGATGTAGGGCGCGCAGTCCATGGGGAAGATCTGCCCGTCCCCGGGCAGTTCGCCGCCGGTGTACTCCACCAGCACCTCACTGCTGCCGGGGGTGAAGGTCAGGCTGGTGTCGTTGGCCTTGCAGGTCACCTTGCCGCCGGCCATGTCCGCCTCGCCGTCCAGGGCCTCCACAATGGCCCGGACGGGCACCATAGTGCGGCCCCCCGTCACCTCGGGCACGGCGTCGGGGAACTTGACGTATTCCCCGTTGACCATCACGCCGATCTGTCCGGGCACGCCGCCCAGGGCGGTCTTGATGGCGTCCACCCAGCTGCGCTCCTCCTCCGCCTCCAGCAGGGCGGATACCTGCCACAGCACCATCTCGTCCAGGAACTCCTCCTCGGTCATCTCAAAGTACGCCATGTACTCCTCCGGGGACATGGATCCGGCGACCTCCCGGGCGAAGAAGTCGTAGGCACTGGCCCGGAGCTGCTCCTCCAGGCCGGGGTGGGCGTCCAGGTAGGCCTGCTCCGCCGTGTACCAGCTGAAGTCCCCGTCCGGCGCGCCGCTGATGGGGACGGCGTCCTCCGGGGCCGCCATCGCCGGGATCGCCAGGGTCAGGGCCATGGCCGCCGACAGCAGGAATGCCAACAGTTTTTTCATCTTGCTTCCTCCTTTTTGTGTGTGGTGGGTGCTATCGTTACGCCGCGCCCGCGGCGTGGGGGACGTTAAGAAGCTGTACCAATAGCCGAAGTATTCAGATTCGCGAGTCAGAATTGCCGGTGGCAAGGCGAAAAATCGCGGGAATACTTTGTGTATTTCAAGATTTTTCAACGCGGCCAGCGGCAATTCTGGCCGTTAAGCTGGGTGCTGAGGCGATTGGTACAGCTTCCAAGCCTTCCCCCTCCAAGGGGGAGGTGGCACGGCGAAGCCGTGACGGATGAGGGTGCCCATAGGGGCCGCGCCCGTGTTCCAAATCGGGCAAAGGCTTACGAGGCGGAAATCAGGAGATATCCGCCAGCTCCAGATACTGGTAGCCCGTCTCGGCGATGTGGTCCTTCCGGCCCTGCAAATCGCTGCCCAGGAACATCTCGAAGATCCGGGCGGTGCGCTGGGCGTCCTCGGGCATTACCTTGATGAGCCGCCGGGTGTCCGGGCTCATGGTGGTGAGCCACATCATGTCCGGTTCGTTTTCGCCCAGGCCCTTGGAACGCTGCACGTCGAACTTCTTCCCCGCCAGGGAGGACACGATCTCGTCCCGCTCCTTGTCGGAGTAGGCGAACCAGGTTTTCTCCTTGCAGGTGATCTCGTACAGGGGGGACTCGGCGATATAGACATACCCCTCCTGGATCAGGGTGGGGGTGAGGCGGTAGAGCATGGCCAGCAGGAGGGTGCGGATCTGGAAGCCGTCCTCGTCGCCGTCGGTGCAGATGACGATCTTGTTCCACCGCAGCAGGTCCAGGTCGAAGGCGTTGAGGTCCTTCACGTGCTTGTCCTTGACCTCCACCCCGCAGCCCATCACCTTCAGGAGGTCGGTGATGATCTCGCTTTTGAAAATGCGGGCATAGTCCGCCTTGAGGCAGTTCAGAATCTTCCCCCGGATGGGCATGACGGCCTGGAAGTCGCTGTCCCGGGCCAGCTTCACGCTGCCCAGGGCGGAGTCGCCCTCCACGATGTAGAGCTCCCGGCGGTCCACGTCCTTTGTCCGGCAGTCCACGAACTTCTGCACCCGGTTGGATATGTCCACCGAGCCGGACAGCTTCTTTTTGATGCCCAGGCGGGTTTTTTCCGCCGTCTCCCGGGACCGCTTGTTCACCAGCACCTGTCCGGCGATCTTCTCCGCGTCCAGGGGGTTTTCGATGAAGTAGACCTCCAGCTGGGCACGGAGGAAGTCGGTCATGGCCTCCTGGACGAAGCGGTTGGTGATGGACTTCTTGGTCTGGTTCTCATAGCTGGTCTGGGTGGAGAAGTTGCTGGACACCAGCACCAGGGCGTCCTGGATGTCGTTGAAGGTGATTTTGGCCTCGTTTTTCTGGTACTTGCCGTTCTGCTTCAGCCAGCCGTCGATGGCGGACACGAAGGCCAGCCGCATGGCCTTTTCCGGCGAGCCGCCGTGCTCCAGCCAGGAGGAGTTGTGGTAGTGCTCCACCACCTGCACCCGGTTGGAGAAGCAGAAGGACACGGACAGCTTCACCTTATAATCGGACTTGTCGTCCCGGTCCCGGCCCCTGCGCTCCGACTGCCAGAACACCGGGGCGGTGAGGGAGTCCTCCCCCGCCAGCTCGGCGACGTAGTCCGGCAGGCCGTTGTCATAGCGGAAGTCGGTGGTCTCAAACCGCCCGCCCGCCTGGTTCCGGAAGCGGAAGGTCACCCCGGCGTTCACCACCGCCTGCCGCTTCATCACGTCGGTGTAGTAGTCCGCCGGTATGTCGATGTCGGTGAACACCTCCAGATCGGGCTTCCAGCGGAACTTGGAGCCGGTTTTTTTCCGGTCGGCAGGCTCCTTGTTCATCTCGCCCACGATCTGGCCCTTCTCGAAGTGGAGGGTGTACTTGAACCCGTCCCGGTAGATCACCGCGTCAAAATACTCGCTGGCGTACTGGGTGGCGCAGGAGCCCAGGCCGTTCAGGCCCAGGGAGTACTCGTAGTTGTCCCCGCCGTCCTCCTTGTACTTGCCCCCGGCGTACAGCTCGCAGAACACCAGCTCCCAGTTCCAGCGGCCCTCGGCCTCGTTCCAGTCCACCGGACAGCCCCGGCCGAAGTCCTCCACCTCGATGGATTTGTCCTCGTACCGGGTGACGGTGATGAGATCGCCGTGGCCCTCCCTGGCCTCGTCGATGGCGTTGGAGAGGATCTCAAAGACGGCGTGCTCACAGCCCTCCAGCCCGTCGGAGCCGAAGATGACGCCGGGACGCTTGCGTACCCGGTCGGCCCCCTTGAGGGCGGAGATGGAGTCGTTGCCGTACTGCTGCTTTGGTGTGGATTTCGCCATGTCTGCACCTGCCTAACGTGATAGTAGGCGCGCCCCGTGGGGAAATTCGGCGAAGGAGGCCGAAGGGCGCGCAGGATATCCCTAACAATACAGTATACCGCAAAAGGGTGGGGGCAGTCAAGGGGCTGGGACCTTTGGCGGCCGTAAACCGGATGGAGAAACAGCCGGCGCGGTACCGACGGAAGCGTGGCGACGCCCCGGTCCCATGACCGGGGCGTTTCGCCCGCCGAAAAGCGGCCCGCCCGGGAGGTCCCCGGACAGGCCGCTTGTTTGCCCTCACTTGTGGTAAAGCTGCTGGTTGCTCTGGTACTTCGGCGTGGAGGTGAGCCTCAGCCCCAGCCTGGCATAGGTGGAGCTGTCCGCCGCCGACAGGATCACCGACGAATGGGCCTCGCAGTCCCGGAGCTGGTCCAGGCTGTCCAACGCCCGGGCCGCCAGGGGCAGGGTGGCGGTGGAGATGGCCAGGGCGATGAGCACCTCGTCGCTGTGCAGGCGGGGGTTGCGGCTGCCCAGGTGGTCCACCTTCAGGGCCTGTATGGGCTCCATGGCCTCCCGGGTGATGAGGTGCTCCTTCCGCCCGATCCCCGCCAACGCCTTCAGCGCGTTGAGCAGGGCCGCCGCCGCCGCCCCCATCAGCTCGGAGGTCTTGCCCACGGCGATCCGCCCGTCGGGCAGCTGGATGGCGGCGGCGGGCTCGCCCCGCTCCTCCTCCATCTCCTCGGCGGCGGCGATGACGGGCCGCAGCTCCGGCCCCGCCTGGGCCTGCTTCATCAGCAGCTCCAGCTTGTACACGATCTCATCGCTGCCCTGCCCCCGGCGGCGGTCGCACTGGGCGGCGTAGTACCGCCGGACGATCTCCCGCTTGGCGGCTTCGCACACCGCCTCGTTGTCGGCAATGCAGTTGCCCACCATGTTCACCCCCATGTCCGTGGGGGACTTGTAGGGGCTTTCCCCCATGATCTCCCCGAACATGGCCTGGAGGACGGGGAACACCTCCACGTCCCGGTTGTAGTTCACCGTGGTCTCCCCATAGGCCTGGAGGTGGAAGGGGTCGATCATGTTCACGTCGTTGAGATCCGCCGTGGCCGCCTCATAGGCCAGGTTCACCGGGTGCTTCAGGGGCAGGTTCCAGATGGGGAAGGTCTCGAACTTGGCGTACCCCGCCCGCACCCCCCGGAGGTGGTGGTGGTAGAGCTGGGACAGGCAGGTGGCCATCTTGCCGGAGCCGGGGCCGGGGGCCGTCACCACCACCAGGGGCCGGTTTGTCTCAATGTAGTCGTTTTTGCCGAAGCCCTCCTCCGACACGATCCGGGCCACGTCATGGGGGTAGCCGGGGATGGGGTAGTGCAGGTACACCCGCACCCCCAGATCCTCCAGCCGCCGCTTGAACAGGTCGGCGGCGGGCTGGCCCGCGTACTGGGTGATGGTCACGCTGCCCACGTACAGCCCCTTGTCCCGGAAGGTGTCGATGAGCCGGAGCACGTCCTCGTCGTAGGTGATGCCCAGGTCCCCCCGCACCTTGTTCTGCTCGATGGCGGCGGCGTTGATGGCGATCACCATCTCCACGCTGTCCCGCAGCTCCAGCAGCATCCGGATCTTGCTGTCCGGCGCGAAGCCGGGCAGCACCCGGGCGGCGTGGTGGTCGTCGAACAGCTTGCCGCCGAACTCCAGGTACAGCTTGCCGCCGAACTGGGCGATCCGCTCCCGGATCCGGGCGGACTGGGTTTCCAGATACTTCTGGTTGTCAAAGCCGATCTTGTTGCACATAAGCAGCGGGGCCGCCTGCGGCCCCTTCCCCCTCTCCCGATCAATTCCTTCAAAGTTTAACACAATCCGGATCGTTCGGCAAGGACAAATCCCGGCCTGTCGAAAATCTTTCCGCCCCCATGTTCAAGCAGGTAAAGCTGTGCTATAATCAAAGCGGTGCCACCGCGCTGTGGTCCACGCGCCTCAAAAAACGAAAAGGAGCCCACGCCTATGAAGCTCATCGATGCCCACGCCCATGTTGTGCAGTGCATTGCCGGAACCGGCTCCCAGGGGGAGCTGCGCCCCTGCGGCGGGGGCCGGGCCGCCTACGCCACCGGCCAGGCCTTCCAGATCCTCCCCCCGGAGTTTGGGGAGTACGCCGCCCCGCCGGAGGCCCTGCTGCGAGTGATGGACGATCACGGGGTAGAAAAGGCCGTGCTGCTCCAGGGCAACTACTTCGGCTTCCAGAACCTCTATACCTGGGAGGCGGTGCGGGCCTACCCGGATCGGTTTGCCGGGGCGGCGTCCTACGACCCCTTTTCCGGTCAGGCGGATCGGATCAAGGCCCATCTCTTTGACGAGCTGGGCTTCCGCATCGTCAAGTTTGAGGTCAGCAGCGGCTCCGGCCTCATGGCCAACCACCCCCCGGTGCCGCTGGACGGGGACGTGATGGATCGGGAATACCGCTATGCCGCCCAGCGGGATCTCATCTTCGTCATTGACATCGGCAAGCCCCGCAGCGTCAGCTGGCAGGTGGACGCCCTGGCCCGGGCCATCGCCCGCTATCCCTCCCTCCGGTTTGTGGTGTGCCACCTGCTCGCCCCCCAGCTGGGGGACGGGGAGCTGCTGAAGCGTTCCCTGGACAAGCTGGCCCTGCCCAACGTGTGGTTTGATCTGGCCGCCCTGTGCCTCAACTCCACGCCGGAGACCTACCCCTACCCCACCGCCCGGGGATATGTCCGGGACGCGGCGGACATCGTGGGCCCGGATCGCCTGCTGTGGGGCAGCGATATGCCCTCCGCCATGACCCGGGACAGCTATCGGCATTTCATCGACTTCATCGCCCTTCACCCCGGCCTGGGGGAGGGGGAGAAGGAGGACATCCTCTGCCGCAACGCGGATCGGCTGTTTTTTTCCCGCTGAACCCCGCGCCCTGAAAAACCAAACGGGAGAGGCCTTGCCTCTCCCGTTTTCCGTTACACCTGGGCGTACAGCCCCTCCAGAAACTCCCGGGCCTGTACCGCGCTGCCGTTGGTAGTGTTCTCCAGGGTGGCCTGCACATAGGGCTTGTACCCCTTCAGAAAGCGCAGGATGGAGCGGTAATCCATCTCCCCCGTCCCGGCGGCGGCGGCCCGCAGCCCGCCCTCCTCCCGGACAAAGTCCTTCAGGTGGATCACCGCGATGTGCTCCCCCAGCTTTTCCATGGCGTCCTGGATGACCCGATCCCGGTGATCCGCGTTGCCGGAGTGCAGCAGGTTCACCGGGTCGAAAATGATCCGCAGGTTGGGGCTGCGGATGGCGTCCAGCACCGCCAATGCCCGGTCCGCGTCGCATACGATGTGCTGCCACACCGGCTCGATGGCCACCGACACCCCCCAGTGCTCCGCCCGCTCCACCACCGGGGCCAGGTTGCGGATGAAGGTGATCAGCGCGTCCCGGCTGTGGGTGTTGGCGTCCAGCCTGTACTGGGCGTTGGGCGCGCCTGTCTCGGTGCCTACCACCCCGGCCCCCAAAATGGCCGCCGTCCGCAGGTGCCCGTAGTAACGGCTCTGAATATCCAGCAGCTGTTCGGGGTCCGGGTGGGCCAGGTTCAGATAGCACCCCAGTACCGCCGGGTCCAGGCCGAACCGGGCCAGCACCCGCTTCACATACAGGGCCAGCCCCTCGGTGAGGGCGCGGCTGTCGAAGTCCACCCCCCGGATCACCTTGCCCAGGGCCAGGTGGACGCAGGAAAAGCCCTCCGCCTGGGCCGTCTCCGCCCGGGCCTCCAGGGTCTGGGCCTCCGGGGCCAGGGCGGCGTTTACGTCGTGTAGTCTGATTCCGATCTGCATGGCGCGTCCTCCTTTGCCGCCCGCCGGGGGCGTTTGACCAGGGCGGGCCGGGTCTTGTGGGTGGTTAAGGTGCCGTAACCGTCCCCTGGACAGCCCTTCACCCGGGCGTCCAGGGCCCGGAAGGTGACGGTCTCCATTACGGCTGCTTGCCGATATAGGCCAGGATGCCGCCGTCCACGTACAGGATGTGGCCGTTGACGAAGTCGGAGGCGGCGGAGGCCAGGAACACCGCGGGGCCGCCCAGGTCGGACGCCTCGCCCCAGCGGTTGGCGGGGGTTTTCGCCAGGATGAACTGGTCGAAGGGGTGCTTGGAGCCGTCGGGCTGGGGCTCCCGCAGGGGGGCGGTCTGGGGGGTGGCGATATAGCCGGGGCCGATGCCGTTGCACTGGATGTTGTACTGGCCGTACTCGCTGGCGATGTTCTTTGTCAGCATCTTCAGCCCGCCCTTGGCGGCGGCGTAGGCGGAAACGGTCTCCCGGCCCAGCTCGCTCATCATGGAGCAGATGTTGATGATCTTGCCGCCGCCCTTCTTGATCATGGCGGGGATCACAGCCTTGCTGACGATAAACGGCGCGTTCAGATCCACGTCGATGACCTGGCGGAAGTCCATGGCGGACATCTCCACCATGGGAATGCGCTTGATGATGCCGGCGTTGTTCACCAGGATGTCGATGACGCCCACCTCTTGCTCGATCCGGGCCACCACGGCCTGCACCGCGTCCTCGTCCGTCACATCGCACACGTAGCCGTGGGCGGTGATGCCCTGCTCGGCATAGGCGGCCACGCCCTTGTCCACCAGCTCCTGCTTGATGTCGTTGAACACAATGGTGGCCCCCGCCTCCGCCAGAGCCGAAGCGATGGCGAAGCCGATGCCGTAGGACGCGCCGGTGACCAGGGCCACCTTGCCGTCCAGTCTGAATAAATCGTTCATTGCGGGTTCCTCCTGAAATCAGCGGCTCTTGGCCGGATATTGACTCCATCATAACCCGCCCCGCCGTTCATTTCAAGAGGTTTTTCGCACGATCTCCCGGCCCTGCTTTTATGCAGGGTGGCGAAACAGCCGGAGGCATCCCGGAAAAAGCCTCCATCCATTGACATTCGGGCCGGAATGCTTTATGATAATTCCGCTTTGATAACATACGAACCCCAAAAAGGAGGACTGATCACCATGAACATCAGCGAGGCCATTTCCAGCATCGGCGTGGTGCCCGTGATCAAGCTGAACCACCCGGAGCGGGACGCGGCCCTGCTGGCCAAGGCCCTGTGCGCCGGCGGGGTTCCGGTGGCGGAGGTCACCTTCCGGGCGGCGGGGGCGGCAGCGGCCATTAAACTCATGGCGGAGGCCTGCCCCGAGATGCTGGTGGGCGCGGGCACCGTGCTCACCACGGATCAGGTGGACGAGGCCCTGGCGGCGGGGGCGAAATTCATCGTCACCCCCGGCCTGGACCCGGATCTGGTGCGGTACTGCCAGTCCAAAAACCTGCCCATCTACCCCGGCTGCACCACCCCCACCGACTACCACACCGCCTACAAGCTGGGGCTGGAGGTGCTCAAGTTCTTCCCCGCCGAGCAGTCCGGCGGGCTGGCAAAGATCAAGGCCATGTCCGCCCCCTTCCCCATGTTCAAGGTCATGCCCACCGGGGGCATCTCCCTGAAGAATCTGGCGGAGTACATCAAGGCCCCGGTGATCTGCGCCTGCGGCGGGTCCTACATGGTCACCGCCGACCTCATCGACAACAGCAGGTGGGACGAGATCACCGAGCTGTGCAAAAAATCCGTAGAAATCGTAAAGGAGGCCCGCAATCATGCCTAAAATCGTCACCTTCGGCGAGCTGATGATCCGGCTCCAGCCCTACAACTACGAGCGGTTCGTCCAGGCGGATCACCTGGAATTCACCTTCGGCGGCGGCGAGGCCAACGTGGCGGTGTCGCTGGCGAACTACGGCCTGGACGCGGCCTACGTCACCAAGCTCCCCGCCCACGCCATCGGGCAGGCGGCGGTGAACTCCCTGCGGCGGTACGGGGTGGACACCAGCATGATCGTCCGGGGCGGCGACCGTGTGGGCATCTACTTCAACGAGAAGGGCGCGTCCCAGCGGGGCAGCGTGTGCATCTACGATAGGGCCCACTCCGCCATCCAGGAGGCCACCGCCGCCGACTTCGACTGGGACAAGATTTTCCAGGGGGCGGACTGGTTCCACTTCACGGGGATCACCCCGGCCCTGGGCCCCAACGTGGTGGAAATTTGTAAAGAGGCTTGCAAAGCGGCAAAGTCCCACGGCGTGAAAATCTCCTGCGACCTGAACTACCGGGGCAAGCTGTGGACCCGGGATCAGGCCCGTGAGGCCATGACGGACCTGTGTCAGTACGTGGACGTGTGCATTTCCAACGAGGAGGACGCCAAGGACGTGTTCGGCATCGAGGCGGACAACACCGACATTTACGGCGGCGAGATCAACCACGAGGGCTACAAGTCCGTGGCCAAGCAGCTGGCCGACAAGTTCGGCTTCGAGAAGGTGGCCATCACCCTCCGGGAGAGCCACTCCGCCTTTGACAACGGCTGGTCCGCCATGCTGTACGACGCGGCCTCCGGCGAGTACTGCTTCTCCAAGAAGTACGAGCTGCACATCATCGACCGGGTGGGCGGCGGCGACTCCTTCGGCGGCGGCTTGATCTACTCCCTGCTGTCCGGCAAGTCCACCCAGGCGGCGGTGGAGTTCGCCGTGGCGGCCTCCGCCCTGAAGCACTCCATCGAGGGGGACTACAACATGGTCACCGTGGCCGAGGTGGAGAAGCTGGCCGGGGGCGACGGCTCCGGGCGCATCCAGCGGTAAGCCGAGGCTGAACCCGCATTCAACCCCCCGTCCGGACGCTGTCCGGGCGGGGGGTTTCCTGTCCTCCTCCGCCGCCGGACAATCAGCGGCAAAAGAACGCAGAATCCGCAATGGATCTCCGCCCCCCTTCTGCTGTAAAATGATCACAATCAGAACCTGTATTCATAGCCGAAGATACCGTCGGGGCGAGGGATTTTTTCGCCAGACAAGGCGCGTTTTCGCAGGAATGCTTGGTGCATTTCAAGAAAACGCAGCGCGGTATGGCGGAAAAAGACCCGCCCAGACGGCGTTTGAGGTTGTGAGAAGCTGTACCAATAGCCGAAGTATTCAGATTCGCGAGTCAGAATTGCCGGTGGCAAGGCGAAAAATCGCGGGAATACTTTGTGTATTTCAAGATTTTTCAACGCGGCCAGCGGCAATTCTGGCCGTTAAGCTGGGTGCTGAGGCTATTGGTACAGCTTCTGAATACAGGTTCTAAGAGCCTGTTTAAAATCTTTTGACAAAAAAGGCAGAATGGGAGATAATAGGA
>ERZ779623.276-NODE-276-length-22398-cov-8.299199_pt1 | contig 22398 bp, 19 predicted proteins | sample MGYA00514189_ERZ779623 | MGnify/ENA primary metagenome ERZ779623 (study PRJEB29562, sample SAMEA4376712) | mouse gut metagenome | isolation source: Cecum | study: EMG produced TPA metagenomics assembly of the A DSS colitis mouse model was used to assess the... | reverse complement strand
AGGTACTATATGGAAAGTCAGAGAGTTTCTAAAAACTCTTTTGACCCCAACATCTAACAAAAAACTTATTCAAAATGCTAGAGCGTGTTTTAAAATACTTTCTGTCAGATGTATAACGCAATTTGTAGGAGATTCGCTCCGAATGAAGCGTATAGTATAGTGGGCTATGCAACCTGAACTTGATGCAAATTTCACGCAAAGTGGGACGTGTGGATGGCATAAAAGAATTTTCAAACACGCTCTTGTGCTCCATCCAGACAGAAATTAGAGTTGTGAGCAAGGCATACCAGTGCCAGGCAAAATTTCTAAACGATGCGGTGGTATCGTTTAGAAAGAATTTGAATGATGCAATGGTGCGAAACAGGCAGTACACACTTCTGATTTCTAGTTGAATGTAGTATTTGACATGGTTAATAAAATACATGAGTTAAGGGAGAAATATATGGATAATCAAGTTGGAATTGTAAAAGTTAATGGACAACAAATAACAATAGGGGGAAGTAGCGAAGTAGTACATGCGGTAAGAACATTAGCGAGTTTTGGTCTTATTACATTTTCGAGACAAATGAGATTTAAAAGTTCAGAATATCTTGTTATCTTTTTCAAACCTACTGCTGAAATGCGAAGCATGTATAATCTGGGAAATGAATTATTAACTGTATGCTGTTCGGATGGAATGAATGATTTTAAGAGCCGTACGAAAGATTTTATTGATTTTATGTTGGTTACAAATACAGAATTTAAGAATCGTCTTGATAAAGTTACATGTTTTATAATAGATGGAGATGCAAATATTGTTGAGAAGGTAAAAATCGATAGAACAGAAAATCCTGATGCGCGTCTTATTGTACCATTTAGTATTGATGAACTTAATGCTGATTTTTCTGAAAACTTATTTAGTAATAGGTTAAGGGGATTTCTGTATGAAAAAGATTTGTTTGGTATTGCTGTACCATTGAGAAATGATACTTTGTTTTTTGGCAAAGATAGAACAAATATTATTTCTGAATTGTATGCTAGATACAAACAGGGTGAAGAAGGAGGTTTATTTGGACTCAGACGCATAGGTAAGACATCTATATTGAATTTACTCAAATTGAGGATAGCACAATCTGATGGAGTTGCTGTGTATTTTGATTGTTCAAGTAGTCATCATTTTCATTGGAATGAATTCTTGAAGTACATTGTAACTACGATTGTAAATGAATATTCTGTAGAAAAAAATGAAAATGGAAATATCATTTTTTGCTCAAAGTGTGACATAGATTTTACAGAAGAAAGATATAGCGCTGGAAATGCAGTACAAAGTTTTGTAGATGATATTAAAAAAATATATACATTGCTTAAAAATAGGAGAATATTAGTTATTTTAGACGAAATAGAAAGTATAAGTTATAAAACATCACCCTCTAAATGGTGGAGTGGCGAAAAAGATGCATTATATTTTTGGCAGGCTATAAGAACCCTCATTCAAATGCATAGTGAATATTTTTCATTTGTTATAGCCGGAGTAAATCCTATGTGTATTGAAACACAATCAATAAATGGTTATGATAACCCTATTTTTGGAATGTTTAATCCTATATATACATCCCTTTTTGAATACGAAGATATTAAAAATATGATTTCAAGTATTGGAGGGAGACTGGGGATTTCTTTTGAAGATGCTGTTTATGCAAAAATGATGGAAGACTATGGTGGACACCCGTTTTTGATTAGACAGGTGTGTAGTAAAATAAATAATGAATTAAATGATAAAAGGGTTGAACGTCCAACAATAATTTCAAGATATAATTATATGTCTAAATATGATGAGTATAGACAAGGAATGACAAGTGTTATAGAACAAATACTAAGTGTTATAGAGAATTATTACCCAGGAGAATTTGAACTGTTAAAACGATTAGCACTAGATGGTAGAAATGCATTTAAAAAAGAGTTAGCATTAGGCGAAAAGGGGATACAACATCTGGTAGGATATTGTTTAATAGAAAAAGCAGATGGGGAGTACTTTATTAGAATAAAGTCAATAGAGGAATACATAAAAAGCAGGTTTATATATGATGCAACTCTAAATGAACAGAAAGACAAACGAGCAAGAATTAATATGAGAAGAGATAACATTGAGGAAAAATTAAGGAGTATCATTCTGTTCTCTTTACAGGCAAAATATGGGAAAAAGGCTAAAGAGCAATTAATATCTCTGGCAGAAAAAACGACAACAGATACAACACAAAAAATAAAAATGCTAAATGCTCCATCGCTTAAAAAGACGATAGAAGAATTATATTTCTCACAAATTAAAGCTATTATAGATAAAGACTGGAAAAATTATGCTAATATATTTCCAGATAAAAGTAAATTTGAGGCATATATGGATATTTTAAGTAGATCAAGGAAGGTAGGAGCACATGTAAGAAGTATATCACAAGATGAAGAGATTTTATATGGCATAGCCTTTGAGTATTTTGAAAATATCTTGGAGGAGTATTGACGAATTTTGAAGAAAAGTCGTTTCAAGGGACACTTCACATAAGGAAATGTCCCTTGTAATATTTTAGTTACCTTTAAAATAAGACAGTCCGTTAAAACTGTCTTATTTTTATGCGCAGCCCCCCTGTAAAGGGGTACGCGGTCAGAAGTATTTAGTCAAGATGTTTGAGCAGTAGTTTGTCCGCGAAATCAACCTTGATCATATTGCCGGAAAGCGCCTTGAATCCGCTTATGAGCAGTACAAGATTTTGAAGAAACGAAATGATATAGTTTGCCAGGCTGTCAAGATTGAGAGGGAAATTGAAATGTAAATTTAAAAACGGTATCATGCCCAGAATACTATTGAACACACCCCAGATTTCCTGAAGCATGTCAACTCCGGTATGGAGCAGGTAAAATCCGGTTACGATAACAACCATTCTTATAGCATTTCTTTTCAGCCACGCGTTCTCCTCACGCAGCAGGACATATGCTGCCAACAGAAAAGCGGGGATAAAACTAAAGATGCCGAGGAAATAAAGCCCGGCTCCCATGAGCGCAACAGAAATTCCTAATTTTGTCTTTTGCATTGTGCAAATCCTCCTATGATTATATAATGGATATGTTGGAGTGTCAATTAATTGAACACACGACTTAATAAGCCTAACATAATACGGGTATGGATGGCAAGCATTTTTTAGTTTTAAATAAATCATTGTGGGTCAAAGTTGATCAGTGCAGTGAAAACATTATACAAGGAGATGGCATCATGTCTGTTAAAATTTTTGCAATGACACATAAACAATTTGTAGTTCCGAGTGATCCAATGTATATACCGCTTCATGTAGGACATAAGAATGCTAAGGAGGATTTCGGATATCTCGGAGATGACACGGGAGACAACATATCAGATCTGAATTGTTATTATGCGGAACTTTCCGGTGTCTACTGGGTATGGAAAAACTATAGGGACGCGGACTGTGTGGGGATATGTCACTACAGGCGGTTCCTCACCAGCGAGCAGGGCTATGTCTTTTCGGAGGCGGAGTATGAGGGGATTCTTGCAGATCATGATATCATAACGACCAAGCAGCTTGAGCTTCCAGGCTCCTACAGAGAAGGATTTGGTGCGCATCACAAGATAGGAACGCTCGATGAGACAGGACGTATCATCGCGGAACTTTATCCCGAATATTATGACACGTTTGTCACTTTGGTGAACCAGAATAAGACGTATTTTGGCAATATCATGGTGGCAAAAAAAGGATTATATGACGCGTACTGTGAATGGCTTTTCACCATATTTTTTGAACTGCACAAGCGCATTGACCTCACCTTCGAGGACGACTATCACAGGCGGGTATTTGGTTTTATCTCGGAATTTCTGCTGTACGTGTGGGTGAGGGCAAATCATCTTCGTGCGTTTGAATGCAGGGTTGCAGTGATCGGGGAAAAGAGCGAGACCAGGGAAGTCACAGAACAGATGGCGGAATTTTTTCACAAGAGGGATGCAGCTGGGGCAAAAAAATATTTTGAGGCTGTCCTGAAACAGAGACCGGATATCCTGATGGAAGCATCCGATCTCAACGGTGAGTGCAAGCTCTGTCTGCAGGCGGTGTCGACGGCAAACCTGGAGCAGGAGGAGTATGGGCGCTGCTTTTTGGAACAGATCAACGATTATGCGGCGGTGATAGATTACTTCAGAAAACTAAACAGTTTCGCAGCCAGTGCAGTCAGGGAGGTGTTGACGGAGAGCGAAGTGCAGGGACAGACAGGAAAAGCGGAGTACATACGCACCATCAGGACCGCAGATGCAGCGGGGCCTGTGAAGACGACGGATGTTGCGCTGCGGGCGGCGATCCGCCTGTTTGCACAGAACCAGGATATTGCGGAAAGGGCGTATCGGTACTGTGAAAATAGGTTATAGGAATGAAATGTCAAAATTCGCACTTGTAATAAAATCCGTTTTAGCATAAAATAATGAGTGGGTATGCATAGAGGGGCTCTGAGAAGGAGTATGTGATATCCATGATTAAAAAGGTAAAAAAAGAAAAGAACAACATAATCAGTAAAAGGTTCGTGTGTGCTGCATGTGTTTTTCTGTTTGCGCTGACAGCTCCGGTGCTGCTCTGCGGGTGTGCATCGGCGCGGGATGAGGTTACGTTGGCTCTGACGGTTGAGGAGTGTACTGCGCAGGAATCCATCAATGTGGAGACACAGGACAGTAATATGACAGAAGTGTCATTTTTGGAGAATGTGTCCGATGCAGGGAATGCGGGTGGGAGCAGTCTGCCGCAGGTATACATCTATGTGTGCGGCGCGGTCGAGCTTCCGGGAGTATACAGCCTAAGACAGGGAAGCCGTCTGTACGAGGCGGTTGAGCTGGCTGGGGGACTGACAGCGGACGCTGACGAGAACTGCCTCAATATGGCAAGGCCGATCACGGACGGAGAGCAGGTTGTGATCCTGACGCAGGAGGAAGCGCTGGCACTTAAGGAGGCAGGGACATATTTCTGTCCGGCAGGGGATACGGCACAGGCGGCGCAGGATTCCGGGCTTGTCAACATCAATACAGCCACCGTCACGGAACTGACATCAGTGTCAGGGATTGGGGCGAGCAGGGCACAGGCTATCGTTGATTACAGGGAAAAAAACGGCAGTTTTGGCAGTATCGAAGATATCAAGAGAGTGGACGGTATCAAGGACGGACTTTTTTCAAAGATAAAAGATAAGATAACGATTTAATGAGAGTTGGGAGATTCAGAAGTAATGGGTAAAAAGGTTTTGGTTGTAGATGATGAAAAGCTGATCGTGAAGGGACTGCGCTTTAGTCTGGAACAGGATGACATGGAAGTCGAGTGCGCATATGACGGAGAAGAGGCGCTCGAGATGGCAAAGAACAAAAAATACGATATCATTTTGCTTGATATCATGCTTCCGAAGCTGACCGGACTGGAAGTATGTCAGCAGATCAGGGAATTTTCTGATGTACCTGTCATCATGCTCACCGCAAAGGGGGAGGATATGGACAAGATACTCGGGCTCGAGTACGGTGCAGACGACTACATTACCAAACCGTTTAATATCCTTGAAGTCAAGGCGAGGATCAAGGCGATCATACGCAGGACTGGAACAAAGGTAAAAGAGCCGGATGAGAAAAAGGTGCAGGTGATAGAGGCGGGCGACCTGCGTCTCGACTGCGAGGGAAGGCGTCTCCATGTCAGCGGCAGGGAGGTCAATCTCACGGCGAAGGAATTTGATGTTCTTGAACTGTTAGTGCTCAATCCGAATAAAGTCTACGGAAGAGAGAATCTGTTAAAGCTTGTGTGGGGAGAGGATTATCCGGGGGATGTCAGGACAGTGGATGTGCATATCAGGAGACTGCGCGAAAAGATCGAACCCAATCCAAGTGAACCCAAATACGTACACACCAAGTGGGGCGTAGGCTATTATTACAAATAGGTACAGGGGCTGCGGAGAAAACAGGATAGCTGATCGATAGATAGGTTCCCTGGTAGGAGATAAAAGTGGCAAAACTTTGGGATAAGATTAAAAAAGGAAAATTAGTCACGAGTTTCAGAAGCCTGAAAACAAGGATATTTTGTATTATCATGGCAGCAGGGATCGTTCCCTGCATTGTGCTCCATTTCGGTATTCTGGAACGGTATCTGGACAATACGATCGCGACGAGAACGACTGAGGTACAGACGCAGGTGCGGATCATCGCGGATCATCTGATCACATACAACTACATGCTTGATAGCAGTAATGACGTAGTCAATGCGGAGCTTTTGCAGTTGTCGAACCTTTATGATGGACGAGTGCTGATCATTGACGGCGGTCTCAGGATCATCAAGGATACCTATGCAGTCAGTGAGGGAAAGACGCTGATCTCAGAGGCGATCATAAAGTGCCTAAAGGGCGAAGGTGCGTCCAACAGTCTCAAAGAGGCGGGATATATTGAGATCATCGTTCCCATAGAGGAGAAGTTTGAGAATCAGTCGCGTGTTGTCGGGGCAATGCTCACCAGCGTTTCAACGGACAGTATCATAAATGGTTATGAATATATCCAAAGCAGGGCTTTTTTGCTGGAAATCGTTGCGATGGTGGTCATATTTGGCTTTGCACTTCTGCTGAGCCGCAAGATGTTAAAACCATTTGAAAAGATAACAGACGCGATCAATGATGTGAAGAACGGATTTACGGATGAGGAGATCAGTGTTACAGATTATATTGAGACAGAGCATATCGGAGATGCTTTTAATCAGATGATGGGAAGGATGAAAGTGCTTGACGATTCCAGACAGGAATTTGTTTCCAACGTTTCCCACGAGCTGAAGACGCCGCTCGCATCCATGAAGGTGCTGGCAGATTCCCTGCTCACGCAGGAGGATGTCCCGGCAGAGCTCTACCGTGAATTTATGACAGATATCGCAGAGGAGATCGATCGGGAAAACAAGATCATCACAGATCTGCTGTCGCTGGTGAAAATGACAAGGACATCAACCGATATCAATGTCGATGTGGTAGACATCAATGCAGTACTGGAGCTTTTGCTCAAGCGTCTGGGACCGATCGCATCGAGGGCGGAAGTCAAGCTGATCTTCGAGAGCCGCAGACCGGTGAGCGCTGAGGTGGATGAGGTCAAACTGACGCTGGCATTGTCAAATCTGGTTGAAAACGGGATCAAATATAACATGAAGGGCGGCTGGGTGAAAGTGATACTCGATGCCGACCATCAATATTTTACGGTTGAAGTATCTGACTCAGGAATGGGTATACCACAGGAGTCGATCGAACATATATACGAACGTTTTTACAGGGTGGACAAATCCCATTCCAAGGAGATCGGCGGTACAGGGCTGGGGCTTGCGATTACCAAAAGCGCGATACTCAGACACCGGGGTTCTATCACTGTGAGCAGTGAAGAGGGGGTAGGGACGATATTTTCTGTCAAGATACCGCTCACTTATATTGCGCAATGATAATTTACAAAAACGGAAAGGTGTTTTTATGGATTGGAAGCCTTTGAGGGGATATCGCAAAGTTTTTTTTCTGCTGGGTCTGATGCTTCTGGCGGCTGCTCTGGCGACGGGGTGCAGCAAGGAGGAGCCGCAGGGAACGCCGGTCGATATCTCATATCTAAATAAAAGTGAGACAAAGCTTGTGACGGAGAGGCATTACCTCACAAGTACTGACACGAAAGATATGATCGTGGAAGTGTTGACTTTGTTGTGTTCTGTGCCGGATAATAAAGAGTTGAAAGCGACGCTCACGAGCGGTATCAACATTATCACATATTCCTATGACGGGGAACAGGTGATTGTATCGCTTGGGGAGAAATACAAGGAGCTTTCTAGGACAACGGAGGTGCTGACGAGGGCTGCCCTTGTCAGAAGCCTTACAAATATACCGGAAGTCAATTATGTGATGCTTACGGTAAACGGAGAATCGCTGACAGATACGTCGGGAAATGCGATCGGGGCCATGACATCGGATATGTTTGTAAATAATGCTGGCGCACAGGTGGAGGCGGTGGATAGTACTGTAACACTGAGGCTGTATTTCGCAAACGAGGAAGGTGACGGACTGGTTGCAGTCAACAGGGAGCTTGCCCACAACGCTGATATCTCAAATGTGCCTATGGAAAAGCTGGTGGTTGAGCAATTGATCAGTGGGCCGGCAAATGACGATACCTATCCGACGATCAGTCCGGATACCAAGTTGGTCAATATCACGGTCAGGGATAATATCTGTTATCTGACTTTTGACAGTGCGATGCTCACAGCGGTCAACAATGTTACGACGGATGTGACAGTCTACTCTCTTGTCAATTCCCTTGTGGAGCTCAGCAACATAAACAAAGTACAGATATCTATCGATGGGAACAAGGATGGAAAGTTTCGGGACAAATACGAGGCGTCCACAGTATTTGAGCGCAATCTGTTACTTGTCGATTAGTCAATATGGAGGAAATAAATATCAATGAGAAGACCACTGTGCTGCGTCTGTGTGGCATTTGTGGTGACTGTGTTCTTATATCTAAAATTCAGCCCTCCTCAGTATCCGGTACATGATCATCCGGAAGGAGAACAGATCACACTGTTGGGGGAAGTATGCAAAAAGGAATATAAAAGCGGATATCAGGGGAGTATGCTGGTGATCGAGCTGAAAAATGTCCAGGGATGGAGTCCCGGCTCTGGGCAAGAAGGGGAAACGTCAAAGAGAGGGAATGTAATCTGTTATATAGAAGCCAATGAAGGACTGGTGGTGCCAAAGGCTGGGAGTGTGGTCGCTGTGGAGGGGGAAGTGTCTTATTTTGATACAGCGCGCAATCCAGGCGAATTTGACGCACAGGACTATTATCGCATTCTTGGAGTGGAATTTCGTCTTTACAAAACAAGGATACGCACAGAAAGCAGCAGGTATTCCGCATATCACGAAATCCTGTATCAGCTTAGATGCCATTTTGAGGGAGTGTTTGACAGTGCGCTTGCGCCAAAGGATGCATCGATCATGAAGGCGGTTCTGCTTGGCAATAAGTCAGAGCTTGACACACAGAGCAGACAGCTTTTTCAGAGGAGCGGCATCGCACATATCCTGGCGATCTCGGGACTTCATATCACGCTGCTGGGCATGGGATTATATAAAATGCTGCGCAAAGTCTGTATTCCGCAGGCGGTCTGTGCGGTGGTGTCCATAGGGCTGATGATCGCTTACGGGGATATGGTTGGCATGAGCAGCTCGGCGTACAGGGCGGTGTTCATGTTTGGTATGCAGCTTGTGGCACAGATGCTGCGGCGGACTTATGACATGCTCACGGCATTGGCACTGGCTGCGGTGCTGATCTTATTTGAACAGCCGCTTTATCTGTATCATTCGGGATTTCAGCTCTCTTTTGGGGCGATCCTTGGGGTAGGATGTCTGTCTGATGTTGTCAAACCTGTTGAGTTGGGGAAGGGGAAGCGCCTGACAGAGAAAGCTGCCCTGTCATTATGTGGAAGTCTCAGTATCTTTCTCGTACATTTTCCGATCATGCTCTGTGTGTATTATGAATTTCCGATTTATTCGTTTTTGCTGAATCTGGTGATCATACCAGCGATGTCCTTCCTGATGGCGGCGGGACTTTTGTGCCTTGGGGCGGGAAGTCTGCCTGTTGCGTTTGGATATGCTGTGGCAGGGATGATGGGATGGGTGTGCCATATCCTGCTCTCCGCGTTTGAGCGGCTGTGTGTCATATCACTAAAAATGCCGTTTGCGAACTGGGTTGTGGGGAGACCAGAGGACTGGAGGATTTGTGCATACGGCGGGGTTATCGTATTTCTGTATATGGCACATCAGCGTGGAAGATCCTATGCGAAGCGCGGTATCAACATAGGTCTGCCATTGCCAGTCAGGTTTATGACAGTACTTGCGGCGGTCGCTCTGCTCAGCGATTCCCCAGTTGACGGTGTGGCGATGACGTTTCTGGACGTGGGACAGGGTGACTGCATCTGGATCAGAAGCGCAGGAGGGGAGCATTTTCTGGTTGACGGCGGAAGCTCCTCTGAAAGTAAGGTTGGTGCATATACGATCATTCCGTACTTGAAATATATGGGCGTATCCAGATTAGATGCGGTCTTTCTGACACATCTTGACAAGGATCATATATCCGGGGTGATGGAAATCCTTGTGGGCGGCAGTGGTGACACGGGCAATATCGCGGAGGACAAAATGGAAGTCGGTATCAGCCGGATCTGCATATCCGAGTCTGTCATCGAAGATGATGCGTATGATGAGTTAATAATACTGTGTGAAGCCAGAAAGATACCAGTCTATCGCTTGAAAGCCGGCGACAGGATCGAGGCGTGTGGACTGGAGTTTGAAGTGCTTCACCCGCAGGGGGACTATGAAGCGGATTCCCGCAATGCGTATTCCCTTGTCATGAAAATGGAGACGCAGGACCATGTCACAGCACTTTTGACAGGTGATGTTGAGGCTGACGGTGAGCGGATGACGGCGCAGAATCTATGCACAATATCTGGTTTTGCGGGTATTGATATCTACAAGGCAGCTCACCATGGTTCGAGGTACTCCAATTTAAAAGAGTTGATCTCGTTGACCAACCCCCAACTTGCTGTCATATCATGTGCAGAGGACAACAGTTATGGGCATCCGCACGCGGAGACGATCGAGAAGTTTGAAGAGATAGGCAGTGATATAAGGATGACAAAGGACACAGGAGCCATTTTCATTAGAATAAAGGACGGGAAATATAAGGTGGAGAACTATATTGATCGATGACTATACTTGATAGAATATGGATGTAAATATTCATTGAGATCATTGAGGGACAGTTTTTAAGAGTGTAGTTTATATTGTATAGAGGAAAAGGATAACAAAATGAAAAGGATAGCACAGGACATCAAGAGCGGACAGTTTAGCAGGCTCTATCTTCTCTATGGAGAGGAAGCATATCTGCGCAGGCAGTACCGTGATAATCTGAGAAAAGCGCTGGTGCCGGAGGAGGATACCATGAACTGCAGTGTGTACTCCGGCAAGGATATCAATGTGAACGAAGTCGTTGACCTGGCGGGCACGATGCCGTTTTTTGCGGATCGCAGGGTGATCATCGTGGAGAACAGCGGTTGGTTTAAGAGTGGTAATGATCAGATTGCCATGCTCGTCAAGACGCTATCAGATACCACCTGTATGATTTTTGTCGAGGAGGAGGTCGATAAGCGGAGCAAGCTTTTTAAGGCGGTCACAGCAAATGGCTATGCGGCGAACTGTGAGATGCAGGACGAGGCAATGCTCAACAAGTGGATCATGGGATTGTTGAAAAAAGAGAATAAGTCGATTACGCCTGATGGGCTGAACCTGCTACTCGATAGGACTGGAACCAACATGGAGAACATCAGGCGGGAGGTGGAGAAACTTGTCTGTTACAAATACTATGAGGAGGGGATCACCGCTGCCGACGTGGAGGAACTGTGCATTGTGCAGATACAGAACCAGATCTTTGACATGGTGGAAGCTGTCGCACAGAAAAAGCAGAAGCAGGCATTGAATCTATACTACAACCTGTTGGCGTTGAAGGAAGCACCCATGAAGATACTGGCGCTGATCGCCCGTCAGTTTCATATGTTATTGCAGGTAAAAGAAATGAAGTCAAAAGGATATCAGGAGAGTGATATTGCCAGGCAGACAGGCCTCAATCCATATTTCCTGAAAAAGAAATATATTCCGCAGGCGGCGCAGTTTAAGCAGCCACAGCTCGAAGCTGCACTGCGCACTTGTGTGGAGGCGGAGGAGAACGTAAAGACCGGGCGGATGCCCGATGTGCTCAGTGTTGAGCTCATCATAGTAAGTTTAAGCACATAAAAGGAGAGTGTGATATGATACCAAATGATCCTGCGATGTTGTTAAGTTTTATGAATCTCAAGCTCAGGGATTTTTACCCAAGCCTCGAATCCTTCTGTGAGGATACGGGAGAAGATATGACAAAAATAGTAGACAAATTGAGCCGGATTGATTATCATTACGACAAAGAAAAGAATCAGTTTGTGTGATAATAGATTGGAAGTGGAGGCTGTGAGGAATGATCAGAAATCGTATCAAAAAATGGATGCTTCCCCTGTTGGCGGCAGCTTTGCTGCTGCAGGGATGTGCGGATACAGATGCCGCTGAGACCGGTGCAGGGAGCGCTGTCGATGCCGCGGGGGAGGAGCACAGTGAGGAAGAATCAAGGAGTACGATACTCGAGGAAAAGCTGGAGAAGGAAGCGGAGAAATGGGAGGAAGCGGAGTCCCTGCAGGAAGAGGAGACAGGGATTACATTTATTGATGACATCGGCAGAAATGTCACAGTGGAGAGCCATGACAGGGTCGTGACCATGATCGGAAGTTTTACGGATATATGGCTGCTTGCCGGCGGTGAGGTCGTGGCAGCCGCCAATGATTCGTGGGACAGCTTTGACTTGGATCTGGGCGCTGATGTGGTGAATATTGGGTCCCATGTGGAGCCGGATATCGAGAAAATCATCGCCGCGAAACCGGATCTCGTTATTGCGAGTGCGAATACAGATGCCGACATCCAGATGGAAAAGATCCTCACGGATTCCGGTATCACCGTGGCGTATTTCTCAGTGTCCAATTTTAATGAATATCTCAATATGCTGGAGATCTGCACGGACATCACAGGGAGAAAAGATCTCTATGTCAAGAACGGCACGGAGGTGCAGAAGCAGGTTGCTGCGGCGAGAGAGCTTGTCAACCAGAGAAATCTGGAGGGAAAGAAAGCGCCCAGGATCGTATTTCTGCGGGCAAGTGCATCAAGTATCAAGGCGAAGGGCAGCTATGGCAATGTTGGCGGGGAAATGCTTGCTGAGCTGGGCTGTATCAATATCGCAGATGACGATGACAGCCTGCTCGATGATCTCAGCATGGAGGCGGTCATCATAGCGGATCCCGACTTTATATTTGTGACGACACAGGGGAAGGACGCCGATGCAGTGCGGCAGAACATCGAGGAGACGCTGCTTGCCAATCCTGCATGGAACAGCCTCTCGGCGGTGAAGAACGGTAAATATTTTCTGCTGGAGAAGGAGCTGTACAATCTCAAACCAAACGCAAGATGGGGAGAGGCGTATCAAAAGCTCGCAGATATCCTATATGGCGGGGAAGCGGATGCGTATTAGCAGAAAAAGTAGTAACATCCTTCGTCGTCAGAAAATTCTTTGATGCGCACATCAAAGATATCTTCGATGATATGCTGTCGCAGACATTCTTTTGGGCTGGCTGTGGCAGCTATTTTTCTGTCCTGCATGATGACAAGCGTGTCGGAAATGCGGAGTGCCTGCCCGAGATCATGGAGAACAAGAATGATAGTACTGCCCTGCTTTTTTAGCTGCAATATCATATCCATGAACTCACGCTGTCCATTTAGGTCGAGATATGTGGTGGGCTCGTCCAACACAATGTAATCACATCCCTGTGCAAGTGTCATGGCAAAGAAAGCGCGCTGCCGTATTCCGCCAGAAAGCGTGTCTGCGCATTGTTCTGCGTAGGGGGTGACATGTGTAAAATCCATGGCATGCTCAACGATTGCGATATCTTTCTGGGTTTTTCTGCGCGAGAATCCCAGATGTGGAAAGCGCCCATGTTCGACAAGTGTCCTGACGGGCAGTGCGGGAATGATGGTTCGCACCTGTGGCAGGAAGGAAAGTCTGCGCGCGCGCTCCTTTAAAGGCATGGAGAGATAGTCTATGCCATCCAGACGGATGCTGCCCGACGAAATTTTTGAGGAACCGTTCAGGCACTGGAGCAGGGTGGTTTTGCCACAGCCGTTTGGACCGATGACTGTCGTGATCTCACCTGTTTGAAACACTGCAGAAATATCGTTCAATATTGGAACAAGTCCGCAGCTGACATTGACATGACGAAATTCAAGCATTGACCCTGCGCCCTCCCTTCTTTTTGAATAGCAGATACAGAAAAAACGGTCCGCCGACGAACGACATCAGCACGCCGGCAGGAAGCTCAAAGGGGGCAAACACCACACGGCCTAGGATATCGCATGTCAGCACAAAGCAGGCGCCAAGCAGGGCGGAACAGGGCAGTAGATACCGGGCGTCATTCCCAAACAGTCTGCGGCAGATATGGGGCACGATCAGTCCCACAAAACTTAGCAGACCGGCGTAACTGACTACGCAGCCTGACAAAACGCTTGACAGAACGAGCAGGATCAGTCGTACAGAGGTGACGTTCAGCCCCAGCGAGCGCGCAATATCGTCACCGAGTCCGAGTATGTTCAGTGGTTCTGTGAGGAAAAAGGACAATAAAAGCGCCGTGACAATGGCAGCGGCAGGGTACTTTAGGTGATCAAAAGTAATGCCCGACAGCGAGCCGATCATAAAGGTTGTGAGATTTATAGTGATATCTGTGTCGAGGAGTTTGATGGTGTTGATCCCTGCGCTCAGAAAGCTTGACACAGTAATACCTGCAAGGATAATGGTCGTGCGGGAGCTGTCAGCCATGTAAGCAAGCAAAAAAATGACAAGCGTGGTGGAAAGCGCGCCCATAAATGCGGCGGCAGGGACAGCTGTCGCATAGTTTCCGCCGAGCATCAGAGCGAGCATCACTGCAAATCCGGCACCGGAGTTGACGCCGATCGTGTTCGGGCTTGCCAGAGAATTATTCATGACACTCTGCAGGATCACGCCGGCGGCAGCAAGCCCCATACCGGCAAGGCAGGCGCCCGCCGCCCGCGGCAGACGCACTGTGTTCACGAGTATATAAGTTGTGGAATCCCTGTCAAGGCCAGCCAGACATCTCAGGACATTGATAGGAGCAAGAGGCACACTTCCCAGAAGGATGCCTGCAAAAAAACATAAAAGCAGCAATAGGATGAGAAATAATACTTTTTTTGACATGGTGGTAGTCTCCATTATCGGAATAAACACGCTGACGCGCAATCTTTACAGATCCTTACACTATAATGGCATATTTTTCATGTTTTATCAAATAATATTTTATAGGGAACCTTCAGCGGAGTTTGTGCATATCCTAATTATGAATATTGTGTACCTGGGCGGTTGTGTATGAAGCATTATAATCATATATTCAATATACTATATGTCATATGTGTGTGTTTGACTTTGACAGCACTGGCGAGACCGTTTTTGTCCCCTGGATCGATTCCGGCTATTGCTTCCGCGAACCCGGTTGCCGCTGTAGATCCGGCTCCTCCTGAGAATACGTTTGTTGATATCAGACGTGTGGCGCTTACGTTTGATGACGGTCCCCATCCCGTATACACAGAGCAGCTGCTTGATGGGCTGAAGGAGCGCGGTGTGAAAGTCACCTTTTTTGTCACAGGAGAACATGCAGAACTTCATCCGGAGATTATTAATAGAATGGTTGAAGAAGGACATCTCGTGGGAAATCATACATATAGCCATATACAGCTAACCAAATCCAATCGGGAGACTTATAAGGAAGAATTGATCAAGACAAATGAAATCCTAAAGGAGATCACAGGTCAGGAGGTCCAGTATGTGCGTCCGCCGTACGGTTCGTGGGATAAGTCCTTTGAAAAGGAGCTGAATATGTTTCCGGTTCTGTGGGATGTGGATCCCATGGACTGGTGCTCTGAGAATGTGAACCGTATCACAGAGAAGATCGTCAACAAGGTAAAAGAGAATGATATCATCCTAATGCATGATTATTATGATACATCTGTTGAAGCAGCACTCAGGGTAGTAGATGAATTGTCGGATGATGGGTACACTTTTGTGACAGTGGAGGAGATATTGTTTGATTGAGGGGGGAAAATTTGTGAGAACGGATACACAAATGTTTGGTTGTGAGAATGGTTAATAAATGTTATACTAAATAATAGCGAAATATGGAGTTTGTGCTATGATCCTCAGCAAGATTTAAGATTCTATTTTTGTAGGGCATGGCGGATAGACGAGAAAGGTAATATAATGGAAAAAAATATGAAATGGCATACATTTGAAGATCTGACTGCCAAGTGTTATAAGACATCGGATAATGGCAGTATTATGAATGCGTGTTGGTACAATGCATTCGAAACGCTCTTAGAGATTATGGAGGAGGAGCGGGAAAAAAATCCTGACTGCTTCAGGGAGCTGTCAGAAATTGACCAGAGGACAGAAAATAAATATAATGTTCAGGGCTGGGTTGACGATTATTTTAAGAAATTAAATTCGATCAAGGATTATGACAGGATTTACAAGGATGGTCTGCGGCTGCTTGACGCGTTTCAGTGGCGGCAGCAGTCGCCAAGACAGATCAAAATGCGGGTTGTGGGCGCCATGGAGCGCCTCGGAATGCACGAGGCGGCAAACAAATACAGTGAAGAGTGGGTAGGACAGGAGCCGGATGACATAAATGCGCTGTTTGCTGCACTGATCTTTGGAAAAGGACAGAAGGGACAGGGCGAATAAAATGCTGGAAAGAAATATAATACTTGATGATAAAACAATACTTGTGACAGGCGCGGCAGGATTTATCGGTGCCAGTCTCACGCTGGCACTATTAAAGAGCGCAGCCAATGTGCATATTGTAGGTATTGATAACATGAATGCCTATTATGATGTAGCCCTCAAGGAATTTCGGTTGAGCCAGATCAGAAAGCTGGAAGCTTCTGTATCCGGTCATTTTACATTTATCAAAGGAACTATTGCAGATAAGGCGCAGGTGTGCGAAGTATTTGATATGTACAAGCCCCAGCTGGTGGTCAACCTTGCCGCACAGGCAGGTGTGCGCTACAGTATCGAGAATCCGGACGCCTATATCGAGTCCAATCTGATCGGTTTTTATAACATATTGGAGGCATGCCGCCACAGTTATGACAATGGCGCGTCGGGAGTAGAACATTTGGTGTATGCAAGTTCATCATCCGTATATGGAAGCAACAAAAAGATACCTTATGCGACAGAGGACAAAGTGGATAATCCCGTGTCACTCTACGCCGCAACCAAGAAATCTAATGAATTGTTGGCGCATTCCTACACGAAACTCTATGGGATCCCGTCAACGGGTCTGCGTTTTTTTACGGTATACGGACCCGCAGGGCGGCCCGATATGGCATATTTCGGGTTTACGGATAAACTGGTCAGAGATGAGACGATCAAAATATTCAACTATGGAAACTGCAAGCGTGACTTTACCTACATTGATGACATTGTCACAGGTGTACAGGCTGTCATGCAGTGTGCCCCCCTCCCAGACGAGGATGGTGTGAGGTACCGTATCTATAATATCGGAAACAATCAGCCCGAAAATCTGCTTGATTTTGTAGAGATATTGCAGGATGAGTTAAAGCGGGCGGGAGTACTGCCGCAGGATTATGACTTTGAGACGCACAAGGAACTTGTGGGAATGCAGCCGGGAGATGTGGAGGTAACATATGCCGACGTAAGTGCACTAGAGCACGATTTTGGGTTTAAGCCGTCTACGAGTCTGCGGGATGGTCTCAGAAATTTTGCGCAGTGGTACAGAGAATTTTATCATATAGTATAGTCTGCAAAAAATCACAAATAAATCCGTAATTATTGCAAATCGATATTCAAAAAGCTATACTATTTAGTATGAGAGCGCAAAATGACGCCGAATATTGAAAAGGATGTGGGATTGTATGGATTTTAACAGAAAGAGAATACGGTTGGGCGACCTGCTGGTAGAGACAGGCAATATCACGCAGGAGCAGCTAGAGCGCGCACTGGCAAAACAGAAAGAGCGCAACATGAAGTTGGGCGAGATCCTCGTCGATGAAGGGATCATCACTGAGGATGACATCGCAGTGGCACTGAGCAATCAGCTGAACATTGAGATCGTCGATCTGCAGAACATCAGTATCGATAAGTCAGTGACAAAACTTGTTCCTGTAAATATTCTCAAAAAGTATACCATGATGCCGTTTGCCTTCAGTGAGTCCAACAAGAATGTCCTGCGTGTAGCGATGGAAAATCCGTTGGATACCTATGCACAGGAGGATATATCCATCATCACGAACTATCTGGTAGAGCCGGTTGTCGCGACAACGCGGAGTATCATGCTTGCCATCGATAAGTATCATGGGCAGGACGAGATGAAACATGCCCTGAATCAATATGCAAAAGAAAAGAAACTCGAAGTTGAGACTGATGTGCACGAGGAGGATGAGATCAACAGTTCTCCGATCGTGAAGCTTGTCAAGGAAATGATCGACCTGGCAGTGCGCCAGCGCGCATCTGATATTCATATCGAGCCCATGGAAGATTACATACGTGTCCGTTACCGTATTGACGGTGTACTTCAGAAAAAAGCGACCTACAATGTGTCAGTGCTTCCTGCCATCATAGCGCGTATCAAGATCATAGGCGGTATGGATATTTCCGAGAAGAGAAAACCGCAGGACGGTCGTATCACACAGGTGGTAGATCACGTGGAATATGATATCCGTGTTTCTATACTGCCGACTGTATTTGGCGAGAAAGTGGTTATGCGACTCACCGCCAAGATGGCACTGACGAGGGAGAAGAGTCAGTTAGGTCTGAAACCGTATGAGCTGGAGCAGTTTGACTATATCATCAAGAATCCGCACGGAATCCTGCTGGTGACAGGACCTACAGGTAGCGGTAAGTCAACGACACTATATACCGCGCTGAGTGAGTTAAACACCAATGATGTGAATATTATCACAGTAGAAGATCCTGTCGAGGCAAATATCGATGGCATTAATCAGGTGCAGGTGAATCCTAAGGCAGAGTTGACTTTTGCGAGTGCGCTGCGCTCCATTCTGCGACAGGATCCGGATATCATCATGATCGGTGAGATCCGAGATACAGAGACCGCGGCGATCGCGGTACAGGCGTCCATTACGGGGCATCTTGTGGTGAGCACATTGCATACGAACTCAGCTGCAAGTTCGATCACCCGTCTGGAAGATATGGGGATCGAATCCTACCTGATAGCGGACTCCGTGATCGGTGTTATCGCCCAGCGTCTTGTCAGACGTCTCTGCCCTGTATGTAAAAGGCCCAAACAGGCAACAGAGGATGAGAAAGAGTTTATGGGGGTGGATGTCAGTCAGGATGTCACGATCTATGAGCCCTGCGGCTGTGCAAAATGCGAAAATACAGGTTTTAAAGGGCGGATCGGTGTGTATGAGATCATGAAAATGACGCCTGCACTTAAACAGATCATCAGCAGGCGTGAGGGCGCAGATGTGCTGAAAGATAAGGCGATCAAAGAAGGAATGCGCACACTGCGCATGAGTGGTTCAGAGTATGTGCTTGACGGGACAACTTCCTTTGCGGAAGTTGTGAGAATATCTTTTGACTCATAAAATGTGTATTAACTTGATCATATTGTTCTGGCTGTCAGGGCAGTGTGATCGGGAGAGAAAGGGGTAAGATGCAGACATGGCAAAGTATGGATATGAGGCCATAGATAAGCTTGGAAAAGAGGCAAAAGGTTCTATAGAGGCAAACAGCGAGGAAGAGGTAAAGAGTAAACTCAGAAGTCAGGGACTCACGGTTGTGACTGTCAAGGGACAGAGTATATTGACACAGGATATCAACATTCAGATCGGAGGTTATCCGACAGCGCGGGATCTGAGTGTCATGTGCCGCCAGTTTGTCAGCATGAACAAAGCGGGCGTGACGATCATGGAGACGCTTCGCATGTTGTATGAACAGACAGAAAACAAGCGGTTAAAGGATGCGCTGAATGAGGTAAGGGTCGGCATCGAAAAAGGTGATACACTTGCACAGGCGCTCGGGGATCATCCCAAAGTGTTTCCGGAACTCATGGTGAACATGGTAGCAGCAGGTGAGGCGTCAGGTACATTGCATATTGCCATGGAGCGTGTCTCCACACAGCTTGAAAAATCCAGCAGGACACAGGCGCTTGTCAAGAAAGCGATGATTTATCCGATAGCAGTATTTATCATTGCGATCGTTATTACGATTGTCATGCTGGTCGTCGTGATTCCTTCTTATGAATCGATGTTTGTCGATCTCGGTACGGAGCTGCCGGGTATCACAAAATTTTATGTGGCGTTGAGCGATGCGCTGATCAACTATTGGTTTATCATAGTACCTGTTGTAGCAGGAATAGCTGCAGTAATTATTTATTTCGCCAAGACCAATGCTGGAAAGCATTTTTTCGGACTGCTTACATTAAAGATCCCGATGTTTAAGAATATGACCGTGAAGTCGGCATCAGCGCAGATGGCAAGGACACTCGGCACTTTGTTAGGCTCTGGTGTATCCCTTGTCGAGGCGACAGAGATCGTGTCCGGGATCATGGGAAATGTGTATTTCAAGGAAGCCTTAAAAGATGCATCAGATCAGGTATCGATCGGTATGCCATTATCGCGCCCGCTCGAGGACTGCGGCATGTTTCCGCCGATGGTGTACCACATGCTCCGCATCGGTGAAGAGTCCGGAAACACGGAGGAGATGCTGGACAAGCTGGCGGATTATTATGATGAAGAAGTGGAGATGGCAGTCCAATCACTGATGGCAGCCCTGGAACCTATGATCATCGTAGTGCTTGCAGTAGTAGTTGGCGGACTGGTAGCCGCATGTATGGCTCCAATGATGACTATGTATACGGCATTGGATACAATGTAGGGGATATTTTGCCAGTTTATAGAGTTTCTTGCTGTGGGAAAGGCTGGATAATTATGTGAAAGAGTTCTGTTTAGTACAGGACTCTTTTTGTGTCTGCGCGGAGGAAATATGCTGCTATGCGGCGCATGGGATGCGCGGAGTTTCATGATTGCGTGCAAATTTTCTTGTAGAGTTATGGAATGTATTAGAAATAAAATTGAAATAAAAATGAATTGAAATGTAACTGAAATGTTGATTTTTAAGGTGTAGTCTGATAAAATTATTAAAAAGGGGAGAAAATAATGACGAAAAAACAGTCAGTTTTGTTTATGAATATTTTGGCAAAGCTATTTGGTTATCTACAACGATTCACTATGCCGTTTCAGATGATTCATGCACTGGCGGATTTTGAATGTGTAGGTGAAAGAATACGTCATGAGCTGGAAAAGATCATATTTCAGAATGATGATTTAGATGATTTTCTACAATTACTGCATCAAAAGGTGTGTGGAATAGTATCAGAGCAAAATCAAGAGAGTATTCTTTCGGCATATCATATGTGTATATGGATGGATCAACGATTGACATATGAAGATATTTCAAAGAAGGACACTAAAGGAAAATTGTCCATTTATGATCTGATTCCAATGCGGGCATATTCGTATAATGAAATTGACTCATTGAATGATAACTACGAAGAGGTTGGAATATGGATCAATCCTAAACTGCCAATATTCAAATCGGTTTCATTGCTCGATAATGGCGAGGAGAGAGATAGGATCACATCAAACAGGCATGCATTTTCGGAATTAAATGGCGAATTATGTAATATCTGCTATTTTGTGTGGAAACCATATTATGTGATTCATAATATCATTATTCCATATGAATATGAAGAAGAGAGTAAAGAGGATAAAACAAATGGACATCTACGGGTGGGATTTGTACCAGTGTCTGATCGACAGGATCTGATAGTCCCACATTATAAAAATGTTGCGGTGAGTCAATATGAATTGAAAAAGATGTATATAGATCACCCTAATCACGAACAGGAGATTGAAACGCGCCTTGCGAAAGGTTTAGAGCTTGCCTGCGCAAATGATGTTGATATTGTATTTGCGCCTGAAATGCTGGGAACGAAACAGATGGAGCTGCTTAACGGAAATTATAATATGTTTATCCGTGGGATATATGAAAGTATGCTTATAAATGGGAACAAACCGCCAGTGATTACAATTTTACCATCTTATTGGGAAAAGGAAACAAACAGTGCAGCGATTGTTTACAGAGACGGTCGTGTTCTGGGCAGACAAAAGAAATATACTCCATATATTGACTTTAAATCTTGTTCTGTGGAGGGGATTAAGCAGGATAAGATAAGAGAAATTTATTTGATACATATATATGGTGTTCATAGAATTGCAATATCCATATGTGCTGAGTTTATAGATAACTTTGATAGCAGGCTGATTTGTGGAGAATTAGGGGTGACATTAATGATAGTCCCTTCTTTTTCACACGGTGAAAGAGATTTCATTAATAGTATCGCTACACTTTTTCCATATGGAACAAGTGTAGTTTGGGGCGATTGCTGTGGTGCGGTCACACACAGCCCTCGAATTATTGGTGGTTGTAGCCTTGTTGGTTGTAATGAAATATATAAAATGGGAGATTTCTGTAAATGTTCTTTTTTATGTGCAAATTGTAAAGGATGCTTATTTACAATAGATTTACCGATAAAAATCGTTATGTCAAAATCTGGACAGACTAGTATAACATAAATTAAGTTGTTGATAGTTTCAATATGTGGTATAATGGAC
>ERZ779623.270-NODE-270-length-22479-cov-10.369961_pt1 | contig 22479 bp, 36 predicted proteins | sample MGYA00514189_ERZ779623 | MGnify/ENA primary metagenome ERZ779623 (study PRJEB29562, sample SAMEA4376712) | mouse gut metagenome | isolation source: Cecum | study: EMG produced TPA metagenomics assembly of the A DSS colitis mouse model was used to assess the... | reverse complement strand
TCTTTTGTACCCATTTACAAGCTCCTCTTATTCGTATAGTAACATAGCTTACACCTTTTTGTCACTCTCTTGTCAGGCAGTCTTCGTTGTTATAGAGATCGTATTCGCAGAGGAGCTGTCTCTGATATTCGAAATCGGCGGTTGCGCGTTTTAAGTCATCGAGTCGGTTTTGCTTTAGTAAGAGTGAATTGAGTGTATTGATCGCATTCGCCATTTTTTGGCTGCCGATGATGATCCCTCTGTTTTCAATTCTATCCAATACCTCGCTCATTTTGACACCCTCCTTTTTTCCTTCACTTTGTAGTGTGTGCAGTACTTCCTCGTATCTGTCGTCCCCTTCCAGTGCCTGCATCAGTTTCAGAAATGCATCCACATGCCTGATCTCCTGTGCACTGGGTATATAGTCTGTGTTTTTGCGCTTGTTGACAAAGTATTCGGCAACAATGCGGAAATCGCTGTGGAAGTTGTCGAGCTGATCATCCAGGAAAGCGACTTCCACAAGATTGATCTTATAGTCATTGACGAACGGTTCCAGCCGTTTTGGAATCCGCATGCACTCATGTAGACTTCTGGGCTGGTTCCAGTGTTTGGTGCCGAAATACAGCACGATGGTGACGACGGGATATTTCGGCTTATCCCGTTCAGGTTTTGTCAGCTGCCCGCGGTAGGAAGCGCCGTCGTACCCGATCACCCGCATCGGGGTGTATGGCTCCGGAGCCGTCTGGTGCTCAAATCCGAACAGTGCAAAACAGATCCTGTGCGGGATCCAGTGTTTGGACAGGTCACGTTCCTGTTCATGGATCGTGTTGTTGAATTTGTACTGGCTTTTGTCCTTGGCATTCCGCAATTCATGTTCCAGGACCACCTGTTCACCGCCGAACAATACGCCGTTTATGATATCGGCAAACACGTCGTTGTAGTCAGCCAGCTGTTTTTCTGTAATGTCTTTTGTACCCATTTACAAGCTCCTCTTATTCGTATAGTAACATAGCTTACACCATTTTGCTATATGTTTTAGTGTGTGAATATATGTTCTGAGATTATGATATCAAACTATTGTTCTGATGTCAATATGATAATCGAATATTTATTCGAATAAAAATTTGAACGGATTCTGAGTACGCTAATCTTTTTTGCATCGTTTTTAGGCTTGAAGGTGTGGACAGTATATGTAAACAGATTGATCATTATAAATGAGCAAGTTTGAAATGTTGCATAAATTTGTCCGCCATAAAACGATACAGTTGAGATTTTGTATTTGTTTTGTCCGCGAGTGAAATACAAAATGTAAAATCTTTTGTGTAGTTTTCTGGATTTGTTCAATTAAAGTTGATATAAGAAAAAGTCATAATCTTTGTCGACCTGGCGTACTTGACATAGGAATAAACGATAGTGTTTTAGTGTGCAGTGAGGAGAAATTGGACAGGGTAAACGCATGCCCCCTATTTAAAAAAATGAACTGTGTTTGTTGCAAAAATTATATAAAAATATACAGATAAACAGTACTAACCACCTGCAAAAGCAAGCGCTTTAGAATAAAATGATTTCATATGTTGCATCAACATGAGTAGTTACATTTTATTCACAAAGCTTGCGTTTGCCGTGACAAAATCCATATTTTCAGTGGTATTTAGAGGGAAAATGTGTTAAGATATCAAAAGAGAGGACGGCAGAATAACAGAGCACGTCAGAGAATATCGGGTATGGATAGCGTGAAATCAAAGAATTCATGCTCTTGAACAGAGATTCCACCGCGTCTGACAAATGAGAGTTAGCATAAAATCATCAGCTTTCAGGAGCGCCGACCGGACTGGTCACAGATGAAAAGGCAGAGAATTTCAGGATTGAATAACTCGAAGGGAGAGCAGGGCGGAGTCCCGGTTTTTTTGAAAAAGGAGCATTTTTGTGGAAGGTGTCATTTTATTGCTCGAGGACGAGGAGAGCGTAAACCGCGGGGTGTGCTTTACGTTGGAAAAGGCAGGGTATCAGGTATATGCGTGCGGCAGCATCCGCGAGGCGCAGCAGCTGCTTGAAAGGCACCAGCCGCAGATGTTGATCTGTGACCTCACGCTGCCGGACGGCAGCGGTCTGGATTTTATAGCGAAGGTGCGAAAAAACGATAGTGATATCTATATCTTGTGTCTGACTGCCCTCGACAGTGAGACGGATTATGTGATGGGGTACAGCGCGGGGGCGGATGATTACATGGCAAAGCCGTTTTCCCTGTCCGTGCTGACACTGAAAGTGCAGGCGTATTTTGGGCGGAACAGGAAAGGCGAGGATCGTTTGCTGTCTTTTGGAAAGCTTCGGGTCAGCATAAATGAGATGCGCGCGTGGAAGGAGAGTGAAGAGCTGTTTTTCACCAAAACGGAGTGGAAGCTGCTGCTGCTGTTTGTGCAGAGTCCAAATCAGATCCTGTCGAAGGGGCAGATCCTGGACTTTCTTTTCGACGTGGAGGGAGATTTTGTGGAGGAGAACACGGTGGCGGTCATGGTTCGCCGCCTGCGCGAGAAGATCGAGGAGGATCCGGCAAAGCCGCAGTATATCAAGAATGTGAGGGGGATCGGATATGTGTTTCGGATCTGAATGCGCGGCAAATTTGTGCACATCTGACAAAGTATCATCTCGCGGGAAAAGGCAAATAGGGACGTTGAGAGTCTAAAAAATAAGTTGGGGGGAATTTCAATGAAAAAAACAAATGTAGTAACAGTGCTTCTTTCTATTCTGTTATGCTGTGTGCTGTCAGGCTGCTCGGGTATGCTGAAAAGAGAGGACATGGATCAGGAGTTAGAGCACTTGATCGAGGCGCTCAATGAGGATGATGCCGACGCGATCTTTCAAGCCATGTATCCAGGTATTGTCACCCGGGAGGAATTTGATGAATCCTACGAGACGGTCCGCCGTCTCTGGGAGAGATCGGACGGGCACACTGCGAAACTGAGGTCTATCAACACGAAAAAGAATTTTAACCAATCCGGGAATTCCCTTGTCTGTCAGGCACAGTATTATGTATACACCCAGGAGCAGTCATACACGATCACGCTGACTTACCGGTCTGACGATATCGGAGAGGGCATATATCGGTTCGATATCAATGTTGGCGCCGAGCCTGTGCTGATCAGCGGAGGGTTCACGACTGCCAGGGAGAATTCCGCCCTCCAGTGGGGATTGTTGGTTCTTAGTATACTGTCTTATCTCTTTATCATTGTCACGGTAGTCGATATCCTTCGGAAACGTCCGCGGCTGTTTGGCGTCTGGCTCGCGGCAGCGCTGACTTTTATAGGATTCTGGATACAGGTAGCGCCTGCCAACTTTCATATAGGCGGGAGCGTGATCTGGTTTGTCCTGTCCTCCTTTAAGATTTACAGCGGCGGATTCAGGAAGTTTATCTTTGCGATTCCTGTGGGTGCTATTGTCTACTGGTGCATGCGCAGGAAACTGTTGTCCCGGAAATTCAAGATATGAAAGGGATGCTTTGCGCGAACGGTTATGATGGGAAGTGAAAAACAAGATAAGAAATTATAATAAGAAATCTTTTGTAAAGGCGGCATTGATATTTATTGCAATGGCGCTGCCGGCAATGATACTGATGGTTCAGGCGCAGCGCGATTATGAGGAAAAGATGGAGATCCTTTATGCGGTGCTGGAACAGCCGGGTGAAGAAAGGGAATCCGTCGATATTGTGACAGGACTGTTGAAAGGACAGCGCCTGGCGGATGCTGCAGATGCAGAGCGGCGCCTGGCTTTGTATGGATTTCACGCAGATTTTGCAAACCGTTACAAAAAATCCCTGTATCTTGACTGGGCAGTGATCATCGCGATATTTCTGCTGGTTTCTGTTGGATTTGTGGCGCTGCTCTTGCTGACGGACAAAAAGCGTGAGCAGATGCGGAAACTGGAACTGCTCCGACTGCAGGAGCGTGTGACTGCACTGCGCGATAGCGCTGGGGGCGGTTTGTATGCACATCCACGCAGGGGAAGTACGTGTGCAGAGAAGGATTATCGACTTAAACTGATGGATGCCCGGCACGCTGGAAAGGAAAAAGCTCCCTGGCAGATTGCCAGTGAGACAGATGCCCAACACACAAAAAAAGGAAAAGCTTCCTGGCAGATTGCCAGTGAGACAGATGCGTACGCAGGGGCGGCTGAGGGCAGACGGAACATGCTGGTAACAGTTCAGCCCAGGACTTCGCACTACGCTGCAAAGTCCGTGAGAAAGCATAGGGTTGAGATGCGTCAAGCCAACCGCGAAGCGGTTTTTGCATGGCTTGACGCTTGCAACAGGAAGCCGGAGGCTGAACTGTTACACGTGCTGGAGGACGCCGATGAGGATCTGGGACGCCTGCTGATGGAGTTTGATGCACTGGCTGACAGTATCGAGTTGTTTGGACTGCAGGCTGGCGCGGAGCGGGAGGGGACGAAAGCGCTTGTGACGGACATCTCGCATCAGCTCAAGACACCGGTCGCGGCGCTCAAGACCAGTTTCGAGATCCTGCAGTCCGGCGATCTGAATGAGATGGAACGTCAGGAGTTTTTGGGGCGGTGCGGTGTCCAGATCCTGCGGCTGGAGGAGCTGGTGTCGGCGCTGGTCAATATCTCGCGCATGGAGACGGGTATGATCGAACTCAGGAAGGAAGAGCGGAGGCTGTTTGACACGATCCTGCTCGCTGTGAACCGCATCTATCCCAGGGCGGAGGAGCGGGAGATCGAGATCGAGCTGGAGGCGGCGGAGGAACTGCAGCAGATCCGGGTTTTGCATGATGTGAGATGGCTGTGCGAGGCGTTTCTGAATGTGCTGGAAAACGCGGTGAAATACAGTGCGCGTCGGACGACGGTCACGATCCGCATGATTCGGATGACAGTTTATGTGCGCGTTGAGATCGAGGACGAAGGTATCGGAATCCCCAGAAAAGAGTGGAATAAGATCTTTCAGCGCTTTTACAGGGGCGAGGCGGAGACGGTGCAGAGGGAGTCTGGTTCCGGCGTAGGACTGTACCTGGCGCGCGAGATCGCATCGAGGCATGAAGGGACGCTTGTGGTCGCGGCGCCGCGGCATGGGAGGCAGGGGAGCTGCTTTGTGTTCCAGCTGCCGTATCTGTTGTAGCGGCTGCAGTTGAGGGGAAGAACGATACTTGGAAAAAGTCTTACAAATCTGTAAGGCTTTTTTTGTATTTTGAAAGCAGATTGAAAGAAAACGGTGGGATAATGGCAGTATGGACAGGAGGATATTTTTGATGAAGATGAACATGGACACAATCTTGAGGACAGAGCACTTGTGCAAATATTACGGTGCGGGAGAGAATGAGGTGCGGGCGGTGGATGACGTCAATATTGCCATTGGGCGGGGGGAGTTTGTGGCGGTCGTGGGAAAATCAGGTTCCGGAAAGAGCACGCTGCTGCACCTGCTGGGGGGACTCGACTATCCGACGGGCGGGAAGGTGTATGTGGGTGACATGGAACTCTTTTCGCTGAAGGAGGACGCCCTTGCCGTTTTCCGCAGGCGGAAGATGGGGTTTGTCTTTCAGGCGTTTAATCTGGTCTCGTCGATCAATGTGTGGGAGAATATCGTGCTGCCTGCCGGGCTCGACGGAAGGAGATGCGACACAGCTTTTGTGAGAGATATCGTGGGTACGCTGGGGCTTGGTGACAAGATCCGCAATCTGCCAAACACGCTCTCGGGCGGTCAGCAGCAGCGCGTGGCGATCGCGAGGGCACTGTCGACAAGACCGGATATCGTTTTTGCGGATGAGCCGACGGGTAATGTCAAATTAGTACAACATTACCCGAAAGAAATACCCGTGATATTGTTTTCGCTGTCAATCCTGATTTCTTTAATCACGGACCGCCACAGAGTACGCTTTTCTTCACGGGTGAGCGTTTCATAAATATTTTTAAAATCAGCTTGCAGCAGCTTTTCCACGGCTGAAAAGTCGGGCGGCGTTTCTTCTGCTGCGGGTTCCGGGAGCTGCCGGAGTGCCGCCGTATATATTTCATAGTCCTTCTTGTATTCTTCAATGTCGATCAGTTCATTTACATACAGTTCTTTCAGTTTTGACAGCTTTCTTTTCAGGGCGGCTTTATCTGTCTGACGGGGTGATCGCTTCTTTTCCGCTGCCTTTACTTCCCATTCAAGCCGGACCCGGTTTATTTCAGATTCCAGATTGTCAAAAAGCCACTTTTCAATCAGGTCTTCCCGTGCTTCCGTCTTGTGAGAGCAACGCCCCCGCTGAAAGTGCTGGTTGCAGCGGTAATAATAAAGCCCGGTCCTTTTATTTGCCATGCGCCCCACCATGTTGTGACTACATTCAGCGCATTTCACGATTGAAGTAAAAATGTAGACCCTGCCGGAAGGAGAGGAACGGGCGTTTCTTTTCAGGAGGACTTGAACCCGGTCAAATTGTTCCTTGCTGATGATCTGCGGGCAGAAGTTTTCATTCTTCCTGCCGCCCCGGTCATAGATTCCGGTATACAAGGATTCTGAAAGCATACGCCGGAAAGTAGCGTCACACCAATTCACGCCGTAAGTTTCCCGGATATATTTCACGGTCCCCCGCTGGCTGACGGTATTTTCAAAATGGTTGAAAGCGTCTTGCACAATCCCGGCTTCTTCCGGGGCGACTTCCAGCCGCTTTTGATCGTTGACCTTGTACCCGAAGGGGCAGGAGCCGGAAACGACGGTTCCATGTGCAATTTTACTGTCAAATACAACGTCAATTCTTTCCCCGCAAATATCGGCTTCATTCTGGGCGATTGACAACTTGACATTGATATATAACCGCCCGTTTGCGGTTGTAGTGTCGTATTCTTCATCTATTGTCTTCCAGTCGCAGCCGTGCGCCTGTAAGATTTCTATAACCTTGTAATAATCAGCGACGGAGCGGAACCAGCGATCAAGGCGGCAGAAAAGAAGCAGATCAACTTCATTGCGCTTTACGGCTTCAATCATTTTTTGAAATTCTGTCCGCTTGTGCATGTTCTTCCTGGCGGTTTTCGCAGCGTCGATATATACCCCGACGATCAGCCACCCTTGTTCCCGTGCGTATTCTTCCAGCCGTTCTTGTTGAGCTTCAAGGGAAAGCCCCTTTATTTTTTGTTCTTCACCCGATACCCGGATATAAAGAGCAACACGGACCAACGGCGGCAGGCTTTTCTTTTTCATAAAAAATCACCTGCATTTCCTTTAATTTCCCGCCCGCAGATGATATAATCAGAATTGCAGACGGTATGTTGTATCTGGTATGATATACTTTGCATTGCGGCGGCAATATTCCCAGTATTGCCGCCGCTTCCCTTTTAGTCAAGATGAAACTTCTTTGCGAAGTATTCTAAAGCGCATTGATCGCAAACCTGCCCGCAGATGAAGTCAAGTTCAAACGGGGTAAAACCCGCCGTTCCGTCCTTGCCTGCGATTTCAGACAGCATATCAGAAATAAAGTCAATCAGTTCCGCTTCATCATGCGAAAGCCGTATTTCAGGACCCCCACAAACAGAACATTTTGAGCAGATCATAAAGTCACCCGCTTTCTAAAGACCAGCCCGGCAGAGGTTTTGCAGCCCTGCCGGGCTTCTTATTGATTTGAAGCAAGATCATTGCCGCTTGCGCTTCCGGGTCCCGTGTCTGCGGTGGTATTCAAAGCAGAACTGCCCGCTTGCGGCACATTCCCAAAGCGACTTTTTATATATGCCGCTTCTGCCGCTTCACGTTCCGCAGCGAGATTGTCAACGGAAGGTTCAGCACGGGAAGCGGTAAGACGATCTTTGAAATGCTGGACCAGCATTGCCCGAACGTCGGGTTCAAGTTCAAAATATGCTTTCATTATGTCAAGTTCTAAATCTGTCCCGCCGTGCCGCTTCACAAAGTCGTCAAGGCTGAATGTCGGCGGCTGTATGTACATAGGTTCTGTACCGTTCCGCAGCCAGTCTTCATTGAGATTGAACACAAGGCATATAGTCTTAATTGTTTTATCAGTAACACCAGCCCCGGACTGTTCTATGTAGCTTGCGCCCCGCTGCTTCATGCCGATTGCTTCCGCAAAGTCCGTCTGGTTCATCTTCAAAACGTCTTTACGCAAATACTTTATTCGTTCGTTGACTGTCATTATTTTCACCCCCTTTCATGTGTGTAAGACAAGAATAGCAGTATCGGCTAAAAAAGTCAAGTGATTTTCTAAAAACCTATTGACAAATAGACAAGACTGCTATAAAATACAATCAAGATAGCAAAAACGGCTAGAACAAATAGCAAAAATCACTATACAGGAAGGAAGGTATAAACCATGAAGAAAGCTACATTTGAAGAATACAACGAAGCAAAGAAAGAGATCATGAGCGGCGGCGAGTGCAAAGAGTACGCAAGCACTGACGAATACGGCAGGAACCACAAGACAATCTGCTGCGAAGACGGAAACGCTTTCTGGGAAGTAACCGAAAACGACGTGACGGAGTTCTGGAGTACAAAGCACCCGGACAGCCGGAAATATGAAATTGAAAGAGAGCTTGCAGCGGACACGGGAACCAACATGACGGAAGCTGACTACCAGAAGCTGGCGAACATGAGAGACACAAAGCACATGACAGATGAAGAAGCAAGGCTTTTTATAGGTGAAGAATTAGGGTTTGACCCGCTGAAAGTGAAGATCATTCATGAAGTAGCAGACTATTACAAAGACGGGTATCACCTGAAAAAGTGGCATACATACCACAGGGACCCGCAGTATAACGCTACTGACTGGAATTATTTCAGGTTTGATGTGTGCGGGTGGCAATACGAATATGAAAACGGTATGTTGAGATTTTACAACAGCTAAAGGACCGGGAGCCGCAGAGGGGCAGCAGGTGAAGACCTGCGGGGCGGGTCCGATTCCCGCCCGGTTCAATCGGTGGACAGCCAGACCGCCGAAAATAAAGCACTGTCAAACGGGCAGCGGGTACACCTGCTATAAAGTGTATAGTCGGACAGCAAGTTTTCCGGGCAGGCGGCTTTTTAGGAGAGAAAAGCGGCAGCGGCGGTGCGGAAAGGAACGTGAAGAGGTGGAAAAAGAATCAGAAAGAGAAGTGCGGATAACAAGCGGCGTGACGTTTGAAAAAAGAGTAGTATCAGACGAACCGAACGCATACGCAAAAGTATTTCTGGAATTTGAGGGATTGCAGGAAAGCAGGGTTGCAGAGCTGCGGGACCTATTCAATAAGTTTGCCGCAGAAGTGGAAGGAATGTTGCTTGAAGATACCAGCCTGTATGTATAACAGGCTGGCGGGAGATCACTTCACTAATTCTTTCACATAACGCTTGAAGTCGGTAGAGTTCAAAATGTTGTAAATAGCAGAAGACAGGACTTTTTCAAGTTCTTCTGGCGGTACAGAAACATTGTGCTTTTCAACGGCTTCTTTCACAGTCTTTTTGATGAAGTCTTTATGAAGCGGCATAGTTTACACCCCCTTTTCAATGGAATTGCCGCCCGGCAGCGGTACTTCCATTGTATCAGGGGACAGCGAAAAAGGGAAGGAGGGAAGACAGATGGCAGAGGACAAGAGAACAGAAACCATGATTGCACAGGAAAGCAGCAGCGAAGCGGAAGAGGTTATGGGCTTCATGGAGATTTTGGAGCAGCACGAAAAGAAAGAATTTCTTGCTTTCTTACAGGGCGCAAGGTTCATGAAAAATTTGTCTGCCGGGGCGATCAAGACAGCATAACACGCCCGCCCCGGCTGCGGGCGTGAACAGAAAGGAAGATCACATGAAGAAAGCAAAGCGGGCAGCAGTCGGCGCAGCAATCATGCTGGCGTGTACCGCTGCCGGATATGCTGCCGGACAGCAGACAGGGAAAGCACAGGAAAGGCAGGCGGCAGATCAGGAGCCGCAGCCCGGCTATATCCTGATACATACGACGGACGGGGAAGCGTGGGGCTTCTACGGTGATATGAAAATCATATCTGACGGAACGGACGGAAAAGACATTGACATTGATATGTCGGGCTGGCTTGTGGGTTCAACACATGGTTGCTATAGCCCGGAAGAGTGAAGCCAGGCAGCAGGCACAGGAGGTGGCACAGATGAAAGAAGGGATTGCAGCGGCAGGCGTACAGGTTGAAGGGACTTTCAATGCGAAGCGGTTCTTTGAAACACTTGCAATGATCTTGTCCCAGAAAGAAAACGTGTCTATCACAGTAACGGTGCATGAAGAGGGAGAACAGCAGCCGGAAAGGGTGGCTGTTTAAATAAATATCATACCAGATACAAGGAGGAAAAACAGAATGTCAAAAATGACAAAGGCGCAGGAAAAGGGCATTTTCAAGGCGGCAGTCGTCGTGCATGATGAAGCCGGGCTTCCGAACTTCATGACAATGTTTTACATGGAGCCGGGGACATACAAGCCGGAGGACGTGCCGGAAATGTTCAAGGTAAACGGGAAGACGGTGGCGGCGGTTCTCATATCGCAGTACACAAATGTAATGATGAACAATATCCCGGCTTCCCTGCCGTATCAGAAGCCCGCAGAAAGCATGAACCATGATGAAGCGGCGGCAGCCTGCCGGAGAAAAGGACCCGGCTGGCACTTAATGACGAACGCAGAGTGGGTCTATCTGATGAATGAAGCGGAAGAGATCGGACACAAGATCAGCGGTAACACGAATTACGGGAAGAACGCTGAAAACCCGGAGGAAAAGGGCTGGTGTTATGACGGGTACACGGTTTTGACCGGGACAGAACCGCTTTCATGGAGCCACGACGGAACGCCGGGCGGGGTTTTCGGACTTTGCGGGAACTTCTGGGAGCATGTGGCGGGGCTGCGGCTTCACAAGGGCGTGATTGAGTATATCCCGGACAATAACGCAGCGGCTTTTGATTATATGCCGGGGGACGCTGCCTGGGTGATCGCACGGACAGAGGAACCGGGAGAAGAAGGGCTTCCGTTCGGGAAACCGCTGTATCTTGACGCACAGTGCGGGAAAGTTGTATTGACTGACGGGCAGATTGCCGGGGCGTGGAGCGGTTGCCACATGAATGAATTACAGCTTGCCGGGAGCCTGAAAGAAGTACCTGAGATCATACATAGACTGGGGATATTGCCCCGCAACTGGCAGCAGGAGAAAGCCGGGATATGGGTTGACAGCAGCGAAAGTGAAACCGTGCCTGTCCGGGGTTCGAGTTTCCGCGACACTTCCTACGGTGGAGTGTCGGCGGTGGGCTTGAGCTACGCCCGTTCTCGCGTCTACTACAACGTTTCCTTCCGTGCCGCTTTATATCTGGAAGACTGGCAACTGGTAACTGAATTACTGAAAAGGGCGTGACAACGCCCGCCAGAAGAAAGGCGGCACAATGGAAGCGAAAGAAAATTTAAAATTCCCGTATGTAGTAGGGCAGCCCGCAGCGATCTTTCATGAAGGAAAGTGGCATGAAGGAACGATTGAAGCCGGGTACAGATTCCGTGACGGGATAGTGACGATCAGGACAAGGGACGGAAAGAAGTTGTGGTGCGGCGAAAGCCGGAAAGAGCTATATAAACCGCTGTAGAGCAGCGGGACAGCGAAAAAAGAAATAACAAAAAACCTTTGAAGAAGTGGTGCAAACACATTCGACAAAGGTTTTTCGCTAACATTTTTTAATAACTCAATTCATGTTTATTATACCATGTTAGCGGTGAAAGCGCAAGCAAAATCAATGCGAAAAGCATTGAAAAAGCCGGGTTTTTATCCCGGAAAACGGGCTTGTATGGGGTATTAAGATTCCTACGAATATATATTATATTATACTTGCGTAAGATAGATATAATATATATACTTGCGTAATACATGGATAATAAGCATAGAGGAAGAGGAAGGGGGAAGGTTCCCTTCTGACAGACACCCACACCGTAAAGCAGGTATAAGGACAGTAAAGGGAAGGTGTGGGCATGGGTAAAGTATTCATGAGAGAAAAGAAGGTGGACTGCGGGAGCTACAGGGAAGCGGATATAATACCCCGGACAGAAAAGGCAGACAAGGCAGCAAAGGGGAAGAGGGGGAAGCGTAAGAAGGTAACAGAACCAAAGCAAAAGGACCTGAACGAAAAGAACGCAAAGCGTTATCTTGTGCAGTTAGGAAATGGGAATTTTGGGGTGGGTGATCTGCATGTGTCCTGTACATACGATAAAGACCACCTGCCGGGCAGCATAGAGGAAGCGGAAAGGATAGTAAACAACTACTTGCGCCGGATTGCCTACAGGCGGGGGAAGTTAGGGCTGGACCCCCTGAAATACATTCTTGTGACAGAATACAAGTTTGACAAGGCGGGACAGATGATAAAGAGGGTACACCACCACATTATCATGAACGGCGGGTTGTCCCGTGATGATGTAGAACTGATGTGGTCTAATGATCGTATCAACTGGAAAAAGGCAGATCAGGACCCGGAGTATAGGGCAAGTATAAAGCAGATGGGGTGGGCGAACGCTGACCGCATACAGACGAACGAAAACGGCATTGAAGCCCTTTGCAAGTACATAGTCAAGGACCCGCAGGGAAAGAAGAGGTGGAGCAGCAGCAGAAACCTTGTGCGCCCGGTAGAGCTTCCGAACGCTGACTATAAGTATACAAAAAAGCAGATTGAGAAGCTGGCAAAGTCTGACGATTGCGGGAAAGAGTTCTTCACAAAGCAGTTTCCAGATTATGACATTAGGGAGATCACCCCGGTTTACTATGAGGAAACGGGCTGGCATATTTACTTGAAAATGTGGAAGAAGCCGGGAAAGAAAAAGCCTGCAAAGAAGGGCAAAAAGACAGGAGGGAAAAAGAAGTGATTCTGGAAGAGTTCATGAAAGGGACTGTACCCAGTGACAGGATAATTATTGCAGACAGCACAGGAGAACTTTACAGAGGTTTTGCAGCATGTTTGCATTATGACAAAAAGATTGACAGGAGCCGGAAAGTAAAGCGGCACGGGCTGTCAACAGACATATTCAGGAAAGAGATCAGGCGGGCGGGAGTAGCAAACTACATGACAGAAGGCGAAGAAGTACCCGTTGAAAGTATCAGTGAATTTGCCTTTTCAGACCTTGAAATGATGATTTATACAAGGGTTGTGCTGGAGGGATAGAAAATGCTGTACGGAGAGTTAAAGAGGGCATATCCGACATACAACAGGCTTGACCCGGAAATGAAAAAGGCGGCTTCTGAAATAGCTGCAAAATACCCGTATTGCACAGAACACGTTGCAAAGGTAATTGTGGCGAATGGGTTCGACAAAGAGAAAGCGGAAGAACAGATAAAGCGGGAGTTGATTCTGGGAAAAGCAGGATTTTAAGACAGAGATTGAAGGAAGGAGCTAAAAAGAATGAAATACAAGTATTACAGTTTAGAACGCCCGGTAATGCCGGGGACATATCCGAAACCGAAAGACAATCCGGCAATGCTGATTCACAATTTCAATAGCCGGGAATATGTGCCGGAAATCGGAAGAATGGCGTGGGGATATATCGAATATGACAAGCCGCTTGAAAACAAAGATATTGACGGGTATGAGCTTATGCCAGCAGCTTTCTTTTCATAGCAGGGGAGGGCGGGGAAAATGACGTTAGGGAGCTTATTTGACGGGATAGCAGGCTTTCCGCTTGCGGCGAAGCGGCAGGGCATAACGCCTGTATGGGGAAGCGAAATTGAAGCGGACTGCATAGACATAAGCGCAAAACATTTCCCGGATATGCAGCAGTTAGGGAACATCATGGAAATAAACGGCGCAGAGATACCGCCCGTTGACATTATTTCTTTTGGTTCCCCCTGTCAGAATTTGAGTGTAGCAGGGAACGGGAAAGGGCTTGCCGGGTCAGAATCAAGACTGTTTTTTGAAGCGGTCAGAATTATTGATGAAATGAGGTGTGCGACAAATGGAAAGTACCCAAAATACGCAGTCTGGGAGAACGTGGCAGGGGCTTTTTCAAGCAATAAAGGCAGGGACTTTCAAAAGGTGCTTGAAGAAATCACAAAGACCGCAATTCCAATGCCTGCAAGCGGAAGATGGGCAAATGCCGGAATGGTTAGAAGCAGGGGGGGAAGTACAGCTTGGAGAATGTTGGACGCTCAATACTGGGGCGTTCCCCAGCGTCGAAAACGAATCTATCTTGTCAGAGATTTTAGAACAGACCGTGCCGGACAAATACTTTTTGAGTGCGAAAGTGTGTTGGGCTATGTTGCAGAGGGCAGAGGATATGAAACGGGATATGCCGGACAAACTGCGGATTGCGCTTCTGGAGGTAATAGCGGAGGACTGGCACAAGGCGCAGACGGACAGTTGAAGCTGAACTTTGAAGAGGGAGAAGAAAAGAAGCATACAAAGTTAGATTTTGGACGGACCGGCGACAGGATATATATTGACGCAAAACAAAGCGTGACGCTGATGGGGCGGGCAGGCGGCGGGGCGGCAAAGACGGGGTACTATCTTCTTCCCGTATATACGATTATCGGGAATGTACTGGGAAGGAAAGCGGGGAGCGGCGGCAATCAGACGGGAGTGGGGCAGGATATTTCCCCGACGCTGACAGAGAGCGACAGACACGCCGTGGCAGCCCCGGAAGAGAGCTGGCGGCAGAAATACAGGGTCCGTTCCCTGACCCCGTTAGAATGTGAACGGCTTGACGGATTCCCGGATAACTGGACGCAGTACGGGGCAAGCGGAAAGGAAATGTCAAGCAATGCACGGATAAAAGCACTGGGAAACAGTATTGCTGTACCGTGTGCAGAACGTGTCTTCCGGGGAATAATTGCCGCAGAACAGGAGGAAAGGAAAGATGGCTGAAAAGCAGAGGTTGTCCGAATCGGACACAATCATATTGTCTTTGCATGACCGCTGGTGGAAGAAGATTCTGGCGGGAGAAAAGCAGCTTGAAATCAGGAAGACACGTCCTGCCGGGAAGGGTCCGTTCAGGGTTCTTGTGTATGTGACAGGGACAGGGGAAATAAAAGGGGAATTTATCTGCAATAGCTTTTTCAAAATACGGACTATCCCGGAAGTAAAGAGCCGGGCGGGATTGCTGGAAGTAGATGTTCCGGGGGCAAGCTGCCTGACCGGGCAGCAGTTGAAAGAGTACGCAGGAGAAAGCGGGAAGCCCTTGTGGGGCTGGTCAGTGTCACAGGCGAAGGAATACGACACGCCGCACAAATTAAGCCTGTACGGGCTGAAAAGACCGCCGCAGTCCTGGCAGTATTACAGAGGGGAAGACGTGCCGGACATTAAATGTAAGACAGAAAGAAGGTGAAAAAGATTGTGGAGGTATGAACCGAACACGCTTTTAAATGCGGACTGCCTGCCCGTCATGCGGGAAATGCCGGATAAGTTCTTTCAACTTGCGATAGTTGACCCGCCCTATGGGATAGGCAATGACGGACAGAAAAAGAAAGTGTGCAGCAATCCAAAGCAAAGCAGGAAGGAACACGAAAAGAAGGACTGGGACAGTAAAGGCATACCGGGCGCAGAATACTTCCGGGAGCTTGGAAAGTTTCATGTGGTGGTGCAGCGGGAAGAGGGAGGGCGGCAGGAAATACAGGTGGGTGATCGTGAAGTTGAAACGGAAGTGGTGCGGGGGCGTGAGCGAAGAAGAATTTGAACTGACGGACCGCCTGAAAATGAAAATCTGTCAATGTGTAGAAGAAGAAATTGAATTGCTGAAAAAAGAGCTGGAAGAGCTTCACTAAAGGAGGGGCAGAGGATATGCGGCAGCAGATACCAAAAGCGGCAATGAGGGCTTCTAATAACGCCATACGGGGCTATATTCCCCATAATGCGATTGTATCACAGGGGGCAAGGATAGCAGCCCGGCAGCAGGCGCAGGAGAAGCCACAGAGGGGCAGGAAGGGAAGGAAAAGGGAAAGGCTTACAGAGATAAGCACAGGCAGCGGAAAACCCGTTTTAAAACAGCGTGTGGGCGTTGTGCGGGCAGCAAAGAAGCTATTCGACTATGAGGAAACGGGGCTTTCCCCGTATGAGGTAGTGCAGCTAATAGAGCGGGAAAGGAACCTGACAGAGAAAGTGAAGAAAATGCAGGACTGGTGAAAGAGGGTGCAGGCATGAGCCGTGCAAAATGTATTATCTGCGGAAAGACGCTGCCGGAGGGCGGGCAGGAGATATGCCCGGAGTGCATAGCCGATAAAACGGACGCAGAAACCGCAGAGGAATTGCGGGACATAGCGGACGTATTAAGCATTACAGCGGACACGGACAGCAATATAAAAAAATCAATGGAAGCGATCATGCGGATTGCTTACAGGATAGACAGGAGGAAGGGAAAATGAAGACGAATAAAGAGAAACCGCCGTATCTGCCGAAAGTTGCACTTGTGCGGCTTCATACGGCAGGAAAGGAAGTAAAAGACTATCGGCAGGAGTTGAAAGGGCAGGGCTTTACAACGAATCAGTTTAAGCACATGAAGAAAGCTGATGAATTGTGGGACGGTTTAGAACTATGGGTAAGCATGTGGAACTATGACAATCGCAAAAGCTGGCATTTATGGAACTGGAAAAAAGAAGATGATAACCGGGTAATGCTTGCCATGTATGAAGCGGAACAATACCACCCGTTCGGGGGATATGAAGAAGACTTTGAAGGCTTCAAGGCTGACTGGGAAGCGGGGAACTATGACCCCGGCTGTACTTATACATTCCCGCTTTCTGCGGTAGAGGTTCTGGAGGTTGTACAGGAAGAAGAAGACAATACAGATCATGAGAGGGTACAAAAGGCAGCAGCCGCAGCAAAAGAAGAAGTTTTCTTGAAACGCCGGGCGGCAAGGGCGACAAAGAAGAAAAGGAAATACGGAAAAAAGAAGAGGTAGGAGGGTAAAGAAGTGGGAAAGAGGAAAAACAGGCATTGTCAAAGCAAACAGGAGGTATTGCAGAGAGCCTGGCAGCAGAAAACGGCAGATCAGGGACAGAGAAAGCCGCCATTGAAAAAGCAGTTGCAGACGATCAACAGCATAAGACCTTCCATTGATCGGGCAAGGGCGCAAATGCGGGAGAAGAACAGGAGGGAAAGCAGAAGTGATATTGATTGAAGCAGCAGCGGAAGCAATAGGCTTCTTCCTGAAAGGCGTTGCAATTATTCTTCTGATAGCGGCAGCAGGGCTTGTGTTTATCGTATTGCGGGAAGTTGCGTGGTATGTAAGAAAACAGAATGAAAAGAAAATGGAGGATAAGGAAAGATGAAACTTGCAGCATTTAACGCAGTATGCCCGTATGAGATCGGGGACAAGGTAGTAATACTTGAAGCGGCGGGAAAGAATGACAACGGGGTAATGTATATACAGAGAGAGGGGACAATAACAGACATTGCCTGTACGCATTACATAAAGTCGGGAAAAGTAGTCTTCACATACGAGCTGAACGGGTCCGGGAAGTATGAAAGAATTTTGACATTACAGGAAGCCGGGCTGACTGTCTGAAATAGAAGTGTCTTACGCAAGTATACATATTGCACAAATATACTTGCGTAAGATTGTATAATCTGCCGATTGAAATTATACTTGCGTAAGTATATAATAAATACATAATCAATCAAGCGGAGGTACAGGAAATGAAGAAAGCAAACTACAACAGTTTGAAGCCGGGTGACTTAGTAGAAGTCCCCAGAACGCAGTTTTCAGAACAGAGAAGGGGCTGGAATGGCTGGTTGTTCAGTGAAGCGGTTGTGATCGGCAAAGGGATAGGAGATAAAAGCAAAAAGCCCGTTGTAAAGGTTTTAATGAGAACACCGGGGCGGCGGGGAGAATACGGGGTGAATGATTACGGGGAGTGTGAAAAGATATTCTTTGCGGAACATGTTTTTCAGACAAACCACGCAGAACTGGCAAGAAAAATAATGAAGGAAGACGGGGTTGAAACAAAAGAAGCCTTTTATGAGTTCATAAAGCAAGAGGACGTGACAGGCTGCGACTGGATAAAGTTCATGGTTGATAAAGGTTTTCTTTTCAAAGAGAAAGAGCCGGGAGCCGCAGAGGGGCAGCAGGCGTGAAACCTGCGGGGCGGGTCCGATTCCCGTCCGGCGCATTACTGGGAAAATAAAAAATCATACCAGATACAAGGAGGAAGGACACATGAAGACAATTTCAATTATCAATCTGAAAGGCGGCGTTGCAAAGACAACTTCCAGCGTCAATATGGCGCATATCCTGAACGCCGTACACAAAAAGAAGGTTCTGCTGGTGGACAATGACAAACAGGGGAACGCTTCAAAGTTTTTCAGCCGCCACAGTTACGACAGACCGGGCGTTGCGGAGATCATGACCGACAGGAACATTGACACGGCAGCAGTCATTCAGCATACAGACTATGAGGGGCTGGACATTATCACGGCAAACATGAATCTTTCAACAGCTAATCTGCAAGTAATGTTAGATCAGAGCCGCCCGCAGCAGACACGCTTCAAAAGAGCGTTGCAGCAGGTAGCGGGGCAATATGACTTCTGTATCATTGACAATGCGCCTGATATAAATATAAGCACAATCAATGCGCTGGTGGCTTCTGATGATGTACTTGTGCCGATCACGATTGACGACTTTTCACTTGACGGGCTGGAAGAACTGACAGAACAGATTGAGAACGCAAGGGAAGAACTGAACCCGGCATTGTGCTTCCGGGGGTGTTTTGTGACACAGTATGACAGATTAAACGAAGCAGATCAGCAGGGGGAAGAGTACCTGAAAGTATGCAATAAATACCCGCTTTTTGAAACGCATATCAGACGCACGGCAAAAATGAAGCCTTGCACGTTTGAACGGAAGCCGATCTTGCTTTATTCCAGCCGTTGCGGGGCGGCACAGGACTATAAAAAGCTGGTTGAAGAATATTTGAACATGTGACCGAATCGGACACGGAAAGGAAGGAAAAGAGATGGCAGGAAAGAAAAGCGGGTTCAAGCTGACGGACATATTAAACAATCGGTCAATGGAGCTGGCAGAAGAAGAAAACGGGCAGCAGGAGGAAGGAAAAGCGGGGCAGCAGGACAACGCCCCGCAGATCATCAACATTGATGTAAACGACCTGATTCCGTCGCAGGATAACTTCTATCATGTAGACGACGAATTGAAACGATCTATTGAGCTTGTGGGAGTGTTGCAGCCTTTACTTGTAAGCAAGCCGGAAAACGGAAAATACAAGGTGATCGCAGGACACAGAAGACGGCTGGCGGTTCTGTCCCTGTTAGAAGAGGGAAAAGAAGAAATGCGGTTCGTGCCGTGTGTATTCAAGAAAGAGGACGTAAGGGACCGCCTGGCACTCATTATGGCTAACCGCTTCCGGGATAAGAGCGACTGGGAAAAGATGATGGAAGCAATTCAGGCAGAGGAAATGGCAAAGGAACTGAAAGCAGAATACGGGCTGAACGGAAGGACCCGTGAAATACTTTCAGAGATCACAGGAACGACGGAAGCGCAACTGGGGAGATACAAGGCAATCTATAACAATCTTTCTTCCCGCCTGATGAAGAACTTTAAAGAAAATGTCATAAATGTTTCTGTAGCGGTTGAATTGTGCAGCATGAGTGAAGAAGGGCAGGAGAAGGCAGCAGATCAGGTGGAAGAAGCCGGGACGCTTTCATTGTCGGAAGCAAGGGAGTTGAAGCAGCAGGAGGAAACCGGGAAGGGAGCACCGGGGCAAATGAGCTTCACAGAAGACATTCTGCCGGGCGAAACGGCAGCAGGTGAAGGAAATCACGGGGAAGAGGAAGAAACGCCCACAGAGGGCGCAGGAGAAGCCACAGAGGGGCGGGAAAACGGGGAAGGGTTCATGAATGAGCCGGAAGAGTACGAAGACCCGCAGCCGGAAAGTGTCGTTTCCTTGTGCTATTCCTGCGAGAATTACGAAACGTGCCACGAAAAGAAAAGCACGGTCACTTCCTGCAATGCCTATATGAACCGGGAAGAAGCCAGAAAGACGGAGGAAGACCGCTACAATGAAGAGCAAGCGGAAATTGACCGGGAAACGGCAAGGAAGCTGAAAGAACAGCGGCAGGAAGAGAAAATGCAGCAGTTACCCAGTGAAACGGCAGAAAAGGTGCATGAAATCCCGCTGTCAATATCAAAATACGGGGAAATCGCAAACGAAACACTGACATTTTACCTGATAAAGAAAGACGGGTACAGGGTGGGCGATACAGCAATCATGAAGGAACACGCAGCAGGGAGGGAAACGGGAAGGGAAATTGTGATAGAAATAACCTACGTCTGGGAAGAGTGGACCGGGCTGGAAGATGATTATTGCATTATCGGCTTTTCTGTACAGGAGTTACGCCGCAAGGAGGGCTGAAAAGTGGGAATGTTAGCGGAAATTGCGGAGATTGTGGAAAGTTTGAACGAAAACGGAGAGAGGGCAACGCCGGAAGCGGTGATTGCCCTTGCCGTGCGAAATGAAGGAGGTAAAACAGATGGCAGCAGAGGGCATGAACAAAAGAAAAGTATTGAAATTGCTTGAATTGTTCCCGGAGATTGACGGGGAGATCAGGGCAAGACGCAGCATTATTTCTGACTTAGAACAATACTACAATCCGATACAGGGGGTTGGATATAGCGACACAACAAAAGGGAAATACGCAAATTCTAATCAGACAGAGCGCATTGCAATGAATATACCGGACTATGTACGGACCGATATTCAGGAATACACGAAGGAAATAGAGAAATTGCAGAAAGTCAAGGTTGAAATCCTGAAAGAAGTAGCACGGCTGACAATGAAGCAAAAAAACGTGATTTTCGGGTACTATTTCCACAAGATGAAGTGGGAGCAGGTAGCAGAAGGGACGCACTACAGCGAAAGACAGTGCAAAAATATCCGGGACGCTGCGGTGGAAAGGCTTCTGAAAGGTTTTGAAAATAACCGTATTCTTTCCGAATACGAAATAAGGGAATAAAGATTGCCCGGAATTGCCCGGAAAGAACTGGTATAATAAGACGCAGGAAACAGGGCTTCAAAGTGCAGGGGAAGCAAGGCGGGCTTCATGTTCTGGGCGATTTTGAAACCCTGTATTTTTTATATTTCCGAAATCAGGGCGGGGCAGAGTTGCGAAAACGAACGAAAGGGAGTGAGGACAGGTGGGAAGGAAGAGGAACCCGGAGCGGGACCAAAGTTTGAAAAGATACATAGACAGCGGCGGCAAAATAACACTAGATGAACTTGCAGCGGCAGCAGGTGTGCCGAAAGCAAGAATCAGCAAGTGGAAATCAGAGGACAAGTGGGAAGAACGCCTGAAAGAAGCCCCGAAGAAAAAGGGCGGGCAGATCGGCAATAAAAACGCTACAGGCAGGACCCCTAAAAAGGACGGTAATAAAAACGCCGTCACACATGGAGCCTTTGCGAAAGCGGGAATTGAAGACATAGACCCGGAGAAAGCGAAGGAAATCAAGGCTTTAAAACCGGGCAGCAGCCTAGAGCAAATGACAAAGGAGCTGCAAAGCCTGTTAGTCCGTAAAGCCTATTTAGAAGGGCTACTGGGGCAGTATACGGACCCTTCCGCAGAGGGGGCTTTCTATGTTGATAAGCTGGTACACATGGCAGTACCGAAGACGCTTGAAGAGGTACAGGGGGAGCAGGACAGCGGCATTGATACAGGGCAGGTGCAAGACCCGGAAGGGGGTACAGAGAAGCTAAAGACAGCAATGAAAACAATCATTAAATCAAGTTCTTTCGACAGAGCTATGAAGATAGAAGCAGAACTGAACCGCTTACACGGGCGCATTATAAAGCAGATAGACAGTATCAAGTCTTATGAGATGGAAGAGCGACGCTTGACACTGGAAGAGCGGAAATATCAGCTTGCAAAGCAGAAATTAACAGGTGAATTTAACATTGACGACGAAACGGAAGAGATCATTGACGATCTGATGGGCGACGAATGAACGGGCAATAGGTTCTTTCAGCCGTTCGGAAGCTATGCGGGTACGAGGACGCCCAGAACATGCCTAGATACAAAATAAAAAAATCGGCTTCCGCTTCTGCCGGAAAAAATTTAGAAAGGGGGTCCGCAAAAAAATGAAGCTGTACACGTCGGCGGCAGTGGCACGTTATCTGGATATGACAGAAAGAAACGTGCGGACGCTGCGGGACAAGGGCATATTGACCGAATACAAGCCGGGGTTGTACGACTTGCAGACGGCGACAAAGCAATATATAAATTTTCTGCGGCAGAAGAACCCGGAAGCGGAAGAAAAGGTTGACTACAACACGGAGCGGGCAAAACTGGTGCGGGCGAAAAGGGAGAATGAAGAACTTGACTTGAAGCTGCGGAAGAATGAGCTTCACACAACGGAAGACATTGAAAAAATTGTGACAGATACCCTTGTAAATTTCAGGACCCGTCTTCTGGCGATACCTGCGAAATTAAGCCCGATTCTTGCAAAAAAGAAAAATCAGACAGAAATTTTTAAGATCATGAAAACGTCGATTGACGAAGCATTAGAAGAACTGTCCGACTTTGATAGAATTATAGGGGAGGGCGGGGAAAATGAGGGATAACACGGCGCAACTTTT
>ERZ779623.269-NODE-269-length-22508-cov-10.182782_pt1 | contig 22508 bp, 18 predicted proteins | sample MGYA00514189_ERZ779623 | MGnify/ENA primary metagenome ERZ779623 (study PRJEB29562, sample SAMEA4376712) | mouse gut metagenome | isolation source: Cecum | study: EMG produced TPA metagenomics assembly of the A DSS colitis mouse model was used to assess the... | reverse complement strand
CGGTCCCCGTGCCGTCGTCCACATGGAAAATGAGGTCACCGGAGAAGGTGGTTCCAGTGGTGGTGGTCCCGGTGAACGGGACGGTGACGGTACCGCTGTAATTAGAGGCGGGGACGAAGGTGATGTCGGAGATGCGGGGTGTGGAATTCCGGTAGTAATTCCGGCCGGCGGTGACCCGCGTGCTGGAGCTGCTGCTGTAGTTCAGGTACAGGATCCCGGCGCTGGAGGAGGGGAGGCTGGTGAAGCGGATGTAATTCAGCGTCCCGTTGGCGGCCCGCTGGCAGGCGTTGTTGAAATCACTGCCGTTCAGGCTCTTCCGCTGGTTCCGGCCGGTGGAGTATTCCACATTGCTGCTGCCCTCTCCGTTGGCCCCGTAGACCCGGATGCGGACTGTGCCGCTGTAGGTGGCGCCGGTGCTGTCGGTGCAGAGGTAGGGAACGTCCACGTCTCCCACATAGCCCTCGGCGGGGACGAAGGTGATGTCGTCAATGGAGGGGCTGCTGGTGACGTAGTAGCGGGTGGAGTTGTTCACCTTGGGGGAATACTGCCCGGTGGGGCTGTAGTTGTAGTAGAGCGTGCCCCGGCTGGAGGAGGGCAGGCCGAAGGTGATATAGCGGATGGCCTGGCCGGTGCGGCCCCTGCAAACGTCGGAGAAGTGCTCCGCCGCGAAGTCCACCGGCTGGTCCACCGTTGTGGAGTAGTTCACGTCCCCGGTGGCCGTGGCCTCAATGCGGATGGTTCCGGTGAAGGTGGTCCCGTTGGTGGAGACGGCGTTGTAGTCCACCACGGCGGTGCCGTCAAAGCCCGGCAGGGGGACGAAGGTCACGTCCCGCAGGGCCATTTGCCCCTGTGAGGCCTGGTAGTAGTAACGGTCCGTGCCGCCCACGCCGTGGCCCGGGCTCTCGGAGGAGGCATACTTGTAATAGAGTACGCCGTTCTCGGTGGAGACTTTCAGATTGTATACGCAGTCCAGGGGCCCTCCGGCCTTGTCCTGGGAGCGGCTGTTCAGCTGGCTGAGCAGGCCGGAGAAGGAATAGGAGGGATCGGAGCCCATGTTGACGGTGATGGCCTGGGCCACGTCCTCGGACACGTTGACCTTGAAGCTGGAGCTGAAGCCGGTCCCGGCTACGGCGGCTGTGATGACCGCGCCGGTGCCGGGGTAGTTGGCGGTGACCCGGCCATTGATGACCTGGGCCACGGTGTTGTTGGAGCTTTCCCAGTTGATGACCTGATTCCGGGCATTGCCAAGGGCCTCCGTCAAGACCTGGATGTCCCGGTACTGAAAGATGTCAACGGTTGAGTTTTCCGTAAGCTGGATGGTTTCACCCCGGCCGCCGGAAGTAGACTTCTTCACATAGCTCAGCAGGAGGCCGGAAACCTCGATCTCCCGCTCGGCGTACTTCGTCTCGTCCCCGGCGGCGGCGGCCCGGATGGTAGTCCTGCCGGGAGCCACGCCGGTGATCTCGCCCCTGGAGTTCACCGTGGCGGCGTCTTTGTTGGAGGAGGTCCAGACTAGCTGCCGGTCCTCCAGGGCCGCGTCCAGGGGGTAGGCGGCGGCCTCCAGGGTGAGGGCAGCGCCGGGGTCCAGGTATCGGTACGCATCCGTATTGGGGCTGGTGAACAGCACCTCCCGGACAGCGGGAGTTTGGGGCTCACTGACGTGGATGACGCAGACGGTGGAGGCGGCGGCATCCGTCACCTTGGCCTCTACGTTGAAGGGATTGCTTCCCTTGTAGCCTTCGGAGACCGTGACCGTGGTTTCCGTCCCGGTGAGGGAACTGAGCTTGATTCCGTTTTCCTTACAGCTCCACTCAACGCCGCCGGACGCGGCGCTTTCCGGCGTGACCGTGGCGGTCAGCCTGATGGAATCCCCGGCGGGGACGGAGGCGGTGTCCGGGGACACGGTGATGCGGACGGTGGGGGCGGGGGGATCAGGGGGATTGGGGGGATCGGGGGGATCAGGCTGGGCAACCTTGACCCTGACGGTGCAGGTTGCGCTCACATTGCCCGCTGAGGCGGTAATTTCGGCCTCTTCTCCCCCGATGGCGTCCCCAGCGACGGAGACAGAGGCACTGAGGCCGCTGCCGGAGACGGTTATTTTATTAGAGCCGCTGGCTGCCCAGCGGATGTCATTGATATTGGTTGCGTTGCCGGGGGTGACCGAGGCGTTGATGGCGGTAATTCCGCCGCTTTCCAACTCAACCGCATTCGGCAGGGTAATGGAATTGATAAGGACCGGATCATCCGCCGAGGCCGGAAGCGTCAGCAGGGAGAAGGCCAGCGCCAGGGCCAGCAGCAATGACCCGGCCCGGCGAAGAGAACGAGATTTCATAACGCATACACTCCTTTTTGAAAAAGCGAAGCGAGGGCGGGCGGAATCGCCCGCCCTCTAAGGGGGTTTTACTGGTCGCGGTCGCTGTAGCTCCAGATGTCATTGGTCAGGCGGAACGCCCAGTTGCCGTCGTTATCCTTGTACAGGTCTACGCCAAGGGCGGGGGGATTATACCGGTTCGTGGTGTTGGCGCCTGTGAGCCGGTTGCCGAAGTTAAGAATCTGCCCTGCCTGTACGCCGTTCAGGGAGAAGACCAGACGGCTTCCGATGGTCGAACCATGATTCGCGCCGGTAAGGGCCGGGGCCGGGTCGGTAAGCTCGACGCCTGTGGCAAAGAACGCCAGCTCCGTATCGAAGCTCCGGTGCCCATTTGCAATATGATCCCGGTCGCTGGTGTGGCCCGAGTTTCCTGGCCGGCAGGTATCGATGGGGACGCTCTCCTGTTCGGTACTGTATTGCGGGCGGTAACGCAGATCGGAGTTGAAGGAGAGAATCAGCGTGCCGTAAAATCTATCCGGGGTGGTAGTGTCACTTTGGGACGGCTGAAGTGTCACCGACAAATAGGTGTTCTGGCTTCTCCGATATGGCCAGGAGGCCCGGAAGCCGGGGATCTCGGAATTGACTCCCTGGGCTGTGACGAGAAGCACATAGTCGTTGCCGGTGGTGATATTGAAGGAAGGATTCTGGCTGGTATAAGACCGGCCGCTGTTAAAGTCGTTCCTCGTGCCGGAGGCGTCCGTTAGATAGTAGGACTCCTGGTTGATACGGAATACATTGTTGTATGTGCTGCGAATGATCGTACCAAAGTTTGTCTTGGCCTGCTCGGACGCGCAGAGGTCGAAGTAGCTGAGTCCGTTCGGCCCCTCCTGATACATGGCTTGCAGGACCGTGCCGTTGAAGCTGTAAGGGCTGTTCGGGTCCTGGAAATCGCTCATGGGACGGTTGAAGTCGCTGGCGTTCCCCGCCTGGGTAAAGTAATCGTTGCGGACCAGCACGTAAGCCATGACGGAATCCAGGGGGTCTCTCGTTTCCGACTCCACGTCGAAGAAGCGGATGTCGGCGCTGGAGCCCTGTGGCGTGATATCGATGATCGGGGGCCGCGCCGGAGTGGTGGAGAACAGGTAGCACACGGCGTTTTCCACCGGCCGGTTTCCCGTGGTCGTCGACACCAGGTACAGCATATAGGTCGATTCCGCGGCCAGGCCCGTAATGTGCAGCGTGTCTCCCCGCATCGTTCCCCACATGTTCTCCCCCGTGTTGCCGTAGTGGGTGGTTCTCGGGGCCTGAATGGTGGGCTCGTCGCTGGCGATGTTGTAAACGTCGGGATTCCCTGTATCCAGCGGAAGACCATCTATCGGAAGGCCCGGCTCAGAAACTCCGGCAATGGGGATCTGGCTCAAATCCGGTTTGTTTCCCTGATAAGCGGGCAGCAGCTCCCCCATGGTATAATCAGTGCCTATGGGGCGTCCGTTGGCGTCCGTTCGCACATTGTCCAGCTTGATTGCCATCCAATACACAGTGCCGGCGCCGTCTCTCAGACGTACGTCGATGTCGGCAATCGCGGAGCCGATCTTGTCGGCGCCGTCCTCCGGGACGTACACCGTGGGCACCCGGTCCGGGGCGGGGAATTCGACGCGAAGGTTCGGCGCGGGCTCGTTGATAAGGGTCACGTTTTTCCCGGTCAGATTGCTCTGACTGCCCTGGCGTATGGAAATGGCCTGCATATCCGCGTTGGCGCCCGCGTAGACCTGGATGTCCCAGAAGACGTCGGTGGTGAATGTGGTATCCTCCGGGACGATGGCAACCTCCAGGACGGTGCCTTCCCTGAACTCCGGCAGCCGGGGATAGCCGCCCTCCTCCGGGGTGCCGACCAGGCCGGTCCCGATCAGATTGCTGAGGAAGTTGCCGTTCAGGCTGTTGAAGATCCGGGGATTCCGGCTGTCGGGGTTGGCGTTGACCGTACCCAGGGTCTGCCATGTCGTGCTGCCAAGCTCCCGGATGTAGAGATCGTACTTCATGGCAAACTCGGTCCAGATCAGCATATCCCACCGGGTCCCATCGGGCACGGCCTCGGTCCCCTCCGGCGTCATGGTGAAGACTCTGGCGGCCGAGGAGGTGCCGTCCGGGAGCGTGATGCGGAGAGTGTCGGGCTGATTTTCCAAGTAAATGGTAGCGTAGGCTATCGTGAAGCCGGGAGTGAAGACGACGTTGGGCGGCGTGTTCTTCATGGGGTTGTCGGAGGTGTCCTCAATGTCCTCCAGGCGGAAGAAATAGGACGCGCCGCTTTGCAGCTTGACAGCCGGAGCAATGCCGTTCTGCGTGTTTTTGCTGTTGCTTCCGGGGAAGATGATGGTGGTCTTTCCACCCACCTCCTCGATTCGGGCCTCCCGGTAGTCAATCCAGGCGGGCAGGCCGTCCGGGTTCGTCAGGACCTCGGCGCCGTCGCTGAAGGGGATCTCGTCCACCGTGGGCTCGCCCCGGGTGGGCGGCGTGCCGGGATAGAGCTGGACATACCCGTGGAGGGCACGGCCCCAGGCGTTCCTGGCCCGCTCCCGGTCCGCGCCGGAGGCGTTCAGCACATTCTGGTAAAGGGTGAGGAGGTTTTCGGGATCGCTGTTTTGGTCGTGGCGGCCCTGGATCAGCTCGCTGAATTCCAGGCGCAGGTCGGTGTCTACCCGGGGGATGACGGAGCCATCGGTATCGCCGGGGTTGGTGTGGCTGTAGTTCAGCTCCACCGTGGGGCCGTTGACGTCCCGGGTCTTGAAGGGAAGCGGGAATTCAATGGACTTGTTGTAGACGCAGTAGTTCCCGGCGGTGTCTTTGGCCATGTAATAGAGATCATAGTTGGTCTCGCCCTCCAGGCCGGTGACGGTAAAGGCGATGCTGGTCCCAGTTCTCGCGTAGCGGACGGGGCCGCCCCGGCGGAGGATTCTGGTGCCGTCGGCCAAGGCGCTTTCAATCATAATCTGGTTCTGCCGGGTGGGGTTTTCCTTATTGATGCCCACGTTTTGGCCCTGCTTGGTTACGAACCAGCTGAAGGTGCCGGGCTCATCCAGCTCGAAGCTGAAGGTCACGGAACGGTCCGCGATGGTCTGAGTTTCCAGTTTGAGGATGTTGGGCGGGGTCATATCCTTCGTGGTAAAGGTGACTTTCTTTATGGCGGAGCTCTTGCCGTTGTCCGCGTCGTTCAGCCAGAGGTAGAGGTCATACTGGGTCTGCTCCTGGAGGTGGGACGTGTTGATTCCGGAGAGCAGCAAGGGGGTCTTCTTCCTCAGATCGACGATGCCAAAGCCCAGGTTGCCGGGCAGGGCCGCGGAGCGGAAGTCCGCCGCCGTGGGAGCCGTGGCGCCCTTGGGGAAGAGGACGTAGTACATCTGGCAGTCCTTGTTGGCCATGACCATGATCTGGGCCACCTGCTCGTTGTCCGCGTCCACCGTGAGGATGGGGGTCTGCGGGTAGCCGCTGACGAAGTTGGGAGCGGTGTCGTCCGGGGTGGTGAAGGCCGCGATCTTCACAGGACTGCGCCGGCCTCTGGCGTCCTCCAGCAGGGCGGAAATGTAGTAGGAGCCCTGCTTGGTCAGCCCGGTCAGCCGGGCGGTGAACTCCGTGTTGGAGGCGGTGGCACGGAGGGTGCCGCTGCGGATGATCTTGGGATAGGCGCTGGGGTTCATCAGCTCTTCCTCGCCCACGGAGCCGTCCATCAGGGCGGTGATGGCCCAGTGGATGGTGCCGGTCTTATTGGTGCTGAACACCGCGTCGGCAGAGGTGGGGGCGATGTTTTTGGCCTTGGGATAGCCCGCTAGGAGCCGGGGGTCCTCGGAGGATTCGGCGGCGGCGATGTTATCCATATCCTGGTTGTAGATGTTTCCGGTGATGCCCGGCCGGACATAAATGGTGTCCGGCAGCATGGTGACCGTGGAGTCGGGGGCGTTGATGTTCAAGTGGCCGATGCTGCCGTTGCCGTCCACATCGGTGCCCCGGTCCAGGTTCAGCTCCCGGATGGAGGCCCGGTTGTCGATGGTCAGCTTGGCGTCGACGGCCTTTTCGTCCATGGTGATGACGTCGGCCACTCCCTGGGCCAGCTGGAGGGTTGAGCCGGGGGTCAGGTTGACCACCCGCTTGATATTGCCCGCCAGCTGGAACAAAGAGCCCTCGATGCCGTCCAGCCGGATGGTCTGGAGGCCCAGGCCGTCCTCGGTCCGGTCCTCCAGGTAGCCGGGGGTGCGGAGGGTGACCTCGGCGATGTTGGTCAGGCCCTCGGCCTGGATGGAGAGGAACTGCTCCGACAGGCTGTCCAGCTCCAGAGAACCGGCGGTGACGTTGCGCAGGAGGACGCTCTGCTTGCCGCCCTGGGCCTCGCCGCCGCCGCAGATGACGATTTTGCCCAGGACGTTGACGTTTTCCAGTTCCACGTTCCCCAGGCCCACGCCGCCGGTGAGGTAGAGGTTTCCGGTGACGGTGGTGTCTTTCAGCTTCACGCCGGGGGTGGTGATGGTCAGGTTGCCGTACACGCCGCCGGAGGTCTGCTCGCCGGGCTCCTGCACCAGGGTGCCCAGGGCACGGACCAGGAAGCAGGCCATCTGACCCCGGGTGATGGGCAGATTGGGCCTGAAGCTGCCGTCGGCGTAGCCCTGAATGATTCCCAGGTCCGCGGCCTCCTGCACCAGGCCGCGGCTCCAGCCGCCGATGTCCTGCATGTCGGTGAAGGTGGAGTTGGCGGCGTTGGGGACGCCCTGGAAGCGCAGGCACCGGCCCAGAAGGACGGCGGCCTGTTCCCGGGTGACCAGAGCGTAAGGAGAGGCGGTGTTGGCGCTGGTTCCGTTGAAGTAGCCTGCTTGGTGGGCGATGCTGATATCCTCGGCGAACCAGTCGTTGGGGTTCACGTCGGAGAAGGGATTGGAGGGGCTGGGCTCCGTATAGCCGAAGGCCCGGTTAACCAGGGTGACGAATTCCGCCCGGGTGATGTTCCGGTCCTCATTGAGATTGCCCTGGGCGTCTCCCCGCATGACGCCCCAGTCCTGGACCTGCTCCAGGTAGGGGGTCATCCACTCCGCCGCCCGGGCGGGGCGGACGGCAAGGAACGCGCAGAGGGTCAGGGCAGTGAGAACCAGGGCCGCCAGACGGACGGACCCTGGTGCATGAGCGCGGCGGGCGCGGGTTTTCTGAGTCATAATTTGATTCCTCCTCGATCCGTCAGTTCTGAGCGTCGCGGCTTTGCAGCTGGAGGCTGAACACCGCCTCCCGCACCACGACCTCCTCGTCCTCGCACATGTCAACAAACTTGGTGGCGTATAAAAAACGGTCGTTTTGCAGCTCCTGCTTGCGGAGAATCTCGCAGCGCAGGATGACCGGCTCCTCCGTGGGGGTGACGACAATCTCCGCCTGTTCGTGGAGCTCCAGCTGGCAGTCCGCGTAGAAGGCGATGCCGCCGCAGCTGAGGTCAATGGACTGCGCGCTCCGCCGCCCCGTCCAGGAAGAATCGGGCAGGGCGTAGAGAAACGTGTCGAATTTCACCGGGACCCGCAGGTTCCGCCGGACCTCGGGGTCCAGGGTGGCGATCTTCTCCAGGAGCACCGCGTCCCCCCGCTGGCGGAGGATGCGGCACTGGATGGGCAGCTCCTCGCTGCTGGCGCTGAACAGGGTGACCACCTCGTGGGCCATGACGTCGTCCACCTTGTGGTCCTGGACGTTCAGGCGCATGGGGGTGGTCCCCGGCGGGGTGGCCAGCTCGCCGTTGGCCAGGGCGTGGTTCTGGGTGTCCAGAATCAGGTACGTTCGGTTGCCTGTCATGCGGTTTCCTCCGTTTCACTGGGCGGCGTCTGGCCGCGCTCCTGCTGGGCCTTCAAATTTCCGGTGGGATCGAAGTGGAGGAAATACACGTAAATCTCCACAATGGCCTGATACAAGCTCTCCGGGACCTCCTGCCCCAGCTGGAGCTGGGTGAGGATGGTGGAGAGGGAATTGTCCTCGTAGATGGGCACGCCGCAGTCGGCGGCGGTCTCCACGATCTTCTCCGCCATATAGCCCATGCCGGAGGCCACGATCACCGGCGCGGTGTCCCCGGGGCCGTATTGCAGGGCCACCGCCTTCTTGGCCCGGGTCGTTCCTTCAGATCTTGACATTGATACTGTTCTTCCCTTCAAAGATTTTGGGGAACACCTCGGTCAGCGTGACCGGGCGGTCCATCCGCCGGACGGCCACCCGGGCGGGCTTCAGGTCGTTCCGGGCCAGAATCTGGGATACGGCGTCCCCGATCTGCTTGGAGAAGGGGACCGCCGCGTCGGGGCAGGCGATCTGGATGTCCACGTCGGTTCCCTGGGCGGTGAGGATGACGTCGAACAGCCCCAGGGACTGAACGTCCATCTTGAAGAGGAACCGCATGGCTTTCTTGCCGCCGCCGGCCCGTCCCTGCTCGTCCTCGGCGTTGGGGTCCACCCAGAGCTCGGAGAAGAGCATCCTCCCGTTCCACTCCAGGGGGAGGAGGTAGTGGTTGACGGGCATGTAAACGCTCTCGTTCACCAGCATGGCGGCAATGAGGTTTTGAAAAGCCTGCTGCACCTCGGCGCTGCCCTCTCCCCGGAAAGCCCGGGCGGCGGCGGAGGCCAGGTGGTTGGAAAACTCGATGGCCTTGGAGCTCTCAGCCCCGCCCCCCCGGCTCCTGAGCAGCAGCAGGAGGGACTGGTCGTCGATGCCCCCCAGCTGGCCCTTTAAGGTGCCGTAGCCGCTTAGCTGGTGGAAGCCCTCCAGGAGCTTTTCCTCGGAGCCGTTCTCATACCGGGCCACGTTCAGCGCCAGCATGGTCAAAAGGGCCCGGGGGGTTCCCATGTCGTGGGTCCGCTCCACATAGGAGGACATGTAGGGGAAGATTTCCTTCTGGAGCAGATGGAGGTTTCCCTGCCGGTTTCCGGCGGCGATGCCGTTTTGGAGCTGGGCCGTCAGGTCCCGGAGCTTCTCCGCCCAGCTGGCGGGCATGGCGTCCGCCATGGACTGGAGGTCCCGGAGGAGGTTGCCCTCGATGTGCTTGGTGGAGTCGAAGTCCACGTAGGCCTTCAAAAATTGCAGGATGTCCGTCCGCACCCCGTCGGAGGCGGCCCGGTCATAGGCGTTGCGGAGCAGGGCGAAGAGGGCCCCGCCAAAGCGGGTGCCGGTTTTGAACTGGCCCTGGAGGAAGTCCAAAAGCTGGCTCTCGTCCATCCGCAGCATCTCCAGCAGGCGGCCCATCTCCTCCGCGATGCCGGCGCTGAGGCCGGAGGAGACGACGATGCCTTCCCGCCCCGAGAAGATGCGGGCGAGGCTGTCCGCCAGGCCGGGGGTGTCCCGCAGCCGCTGGAGGAAGGTCTGGAAATTGGAGTCATAGCGGATTCCGCCGTCCCCCTGCAGGTTGCTGTCCTGCTGTTCCGTCCGCCCGTCGGCGCGGACGACCTTGCTGGGGTCGGGGACATTTTGGATTTGCGTGTTGTCCGGGGAAACCGTGATGTTCCGGTTGATTGCGGTCTTGTCATAACCGGGTACCGGATTGGTGGCGCCGAGCAGATCGGGCATTCATGACACCTCACAGAAAAAACTTGCCGCTGCTACTTATTTTTTTAGCGCAACAGGTCGATAGTAATGAAAAAGGCTGATAAGGTGGTGTTTTCGTGAGCAACAATGATATCCTGGATATGTACATCTACGAAACCAATACGCTTCTTGAGCAGCTGGAGAGCATCGTTCTGGACGCGGAAAAGGAAAATACATTCTCGCAGGACAACGTCAATGAAATCTTCCGCATCATGCATACCATCAAGGGCTCTTCCGCCATGATGGAGTTCGATACGCTGGCCCGGGTCTCCCACCGCATCGAGGACATGTTCTTCCTCATTCGGGAGGGCACCATGTCCGTGGTGAAGGACGAGGACCGTCCGGCGCTCTTCGACGTTATGCTCCACTCTGTAGACTATTTCCGGGAGGAAATGGAGAAGGTGGAGGCAGAACAACCTCTTAATGAAGATGTCGACAGTTTCCTTGGAAATATTAATAGTTTGATCGCCAAAATTAAGGGGGAAGAAATTCCAGCCGAGCCCGCTCCCCCGGCGGCGGCGGCTCCCGCCCCTGCGGCGGAGGCGGCTCCCGCCGCCCCCGTCCCCGCCCAGACCACGGAGGGCAGCGCCGAGTTCCCCTTCGGCCTCCGGGTCTTCTTTGACGAGGGCTGCGGCATGGAGAACCTCCGGGCCTTCATGCTGGTCACCTCCGTTCAGGGCTTCTGCGCCGAAGCGGACTTTACCTACCAGCCCGCCGGCGTGGAGAGCGACTCCTCCCTGTCCGAGGTGGTGATCGAGCACGGCTTCCTCCTCCAGTTCCGCAGCGAGGAGGACCGGGCCCGGGCCGTGCCCATCGTCATGACCGCCGGCTCCGTCCACTCCTACGAGGAGCAGAATTATGTACCCGCCCCGCCCCCGGCGGCGGAGCCCGCCCCCGCTGCCGCCGAGGCCGCTCCCGCCGCCCAGAAGGCGGCCGCCGCTCCGGCGCCCCAGTCCGGCGCCGCCCAGCAGCACCCCCAGGGCCAGAAGGAGAGCCTCATCAGCGTGGGCCTGAGCAAGCTGGACCAGCTCTCCGCCATCGTGGGCGAGATCGTCATTACCGAGGCCATGGTCACCGGCTCGCCGGACCTGAAGGGCCTGCATCTGGACGCCTTCTCCAAGTCCGCCCGGCAGCTGCGCAAGCTTACGGACGAGCTGCAGGACGTGTCCATGTCCCTGCGGATGATTCCGGTGTCCAACACCTTCCAGAAGATGAACCGCATCGTCCGGGATATGTGCAAAAAGCTGAACAAGCAGGTGAAGCTCACCCTGGTGGGCGAGAACACCGAGGTGGACAAGACCATCGTGGACTCCATCGGAGACCCCATCATGCACATGGTCCGCAACTCCATGGACCACGGCATCGAGGAAAACGTGGAGGACCGCATCGCCGCCGGAAAAGACCCCGTGGGCGAGATCCTGCTCTCCGCCCAGGACACCGGAAGCGAGGTCATCATCCAGATCTCCGACGACGGAGCCGGCGTCAACGACGAGGCCGTCCTGGCCAAGGCAATCCGCAACGGCATCGCCTCCCCCGATGTGGAGTACTCCCACAAGGAGATTCTGAACTTCCTCATGGCCCCCGGCTTCTCCACCAACGCTCAGGTAACGGAGTTCTCCGGCCGGGGCGTGGGCATGGACGTGGTGAAAAGCGGCGTGGAGAGCCTGGGCGGCTCCGTCAGCATCACCAGCGAGCAGGGCAAGGGCATGACCACCATCATGCGCATCCCCCTGACCATGGCCATTATGGACGGCATGGAGGTCTCCGTGGGCGACTCCATCTTCACCATCCCCATCAACAACATCCGCTCCAGCATCAAGCTGACCGAGGCGGATATCCTCCACGACTCCGTGGACGGCGAGATGGTGAAAATGCTGGACGGCTATTACCCCGTCATCCGGGCCCGGGATTTCTACAACCTCCCCGGCGGCGCGGAGCGGATCGACGACGGCATCCTGATGTGGCTGGAGTCCGGCGACTGCTCCTACTGCCTGTTTGTCGACGAGCTTCTGGGCGAGCAGCAGATCGTCGTCAAGCCCCTGCCCGCCTACGTCAACAACTTTGATATCAAAAACTACGGCATCACGGGATGCAGCATCCTGGGAGACGGCAACATCAGCATCATCCTTGACGCGGGCGGCCTCTACGCGGCGGCCCGGAATGTGTGAGCGCCGAAGGAGGGAAACGAAATGAGCGATAAAAACGTCCTGTTCCAGGTCGAAGATGAAGAATTGGAAAACGCCGTTCAGGAGGACGAGGGCGTCGACAGCCGGAAGTACCTGATCTTCACGGTAGACGATTTGAAGATCGGCATTGACGCCGAGCAGGTGGTGGAGATCATGAACGCCTATTCGGCGACCTACCTGCCCATGATGCCGTCCTATATCCAGGGCGTCTTCAATATGCGCGGCCAGATCATCCCCATCATGGACATCCGCCTCCGCCTGGGGAAGCCCCCCGCGGAGGAGGGCATCCTGATCGTGATCGACTATAACAATAATCAGCTGGGCATCCAGGTGGACTCCGTGGACTTGATGCTGGACATTCCGGTGGAGAGCATCGTCCCCATCCCCTCCCAGAGCGCCCAGAAGCTGGTCTCCGGCATGTGTACCCTGCCCGACGGCTCCGGCACCATGCTGGTGCTGGACTGCGAGCAGCTGATCGCTCATGGCTGCGGCGACTAATCTTCCTGACAAAGCGGTGAACAAGAATGATGGATACGGAAAAAAAGACAGAGGGCCTGGGCGGCTTCGGCCCCATGACGATTTCTGACGCGGACTTCCGCAGGATGGTGAACTTCATCCAGTCCTCCTACGGCATCGACCTGAGCCAGAAAAAGCAGCTTATCACCAGCCGTCTGTCCCCGGCCCTGAAAAAGCTGGGCTACAAGAGCTTTGGGGAGTTTGTCAACCACCTCCTGGAGAAGAAGGAGAACGACGAGGTCACCCTGGTCCTGAACAAGCTGACCACCAACTATACCTTCTTCATGCGGGAGAAGGAGCACCTGGATTATTTCTGCAATAACATCATCCCGGAGATCGTCCGCCGGCACGAGCGCGACAAGACCCTGGCCATCTGGAGCGCGGGCTGTTCCAGCGGGGAGGAGCCCTATAACATCACCATGTTCCTCTACGATTACCTGGGCCCCCGGGCCAAGGAGTGGGACACCCGCATCCTGGCCACGGACATCTCCGCCCAGGCGCTGACCAGCGCCCGGCGGGGGACCTATAACCTGCCGGACACCATCCCGGCGGACTGGAAGCGGAAGTACTTCACCCCCAACCGGGACGGCACCCATACCGTGACCCCGGCGGTGAAGAACAACGTGATTTTCCAGACCTTCAACCTGATGGACCCCATCAAATTCCGCCGGAAGTTCGACGTGATCTTCTGCCGGAACGTGATGATCTACTTCGATCAGCCCACCAAGGACGCCCTGGTCCGCCGTTTCCACGACGCCACCGTCCCCGGCGGCTATCTGCTGATCAGCGCCTCGGAGAACCTGAGCCAGAACGCGCCCTATCGCCGTTTGGCTACGGCGACCTTCCAAAAATAACAAGGAGGTGGTTCCTTCACAATGGAACTGGGGAAAAAAATCCGCGTCTTGGTGGTGGATGACTCCGCCCTGGCCCGAAACCTGATTATCCAAGGGCTCTCGGCCCATCCCAGGATGGAGGTCGTCGGCTACGCCATCAACACGCTGGACGCGAAACAGAAGATACCACGCCTGAAGCCGGACGTCGTGACCATGGATGTGGAAATGCCCGGACAGAGCGGCATTGACTTTTTGAAGGAGTACCTGCCCGCGAACCCGGTGCCGGTGATTCTCTGCTCGTCCTTGAACCTGAAGGTCTTCGACGCGCTGAACGCCGGAGCGGTGGACTTCGTGCGCAAGCCGGATGTGCAGGAGAGCAAGGAGGTCTTCATCACCAACCTCACGCAGAAGGTGCTGGTGGCCTCCATGTCGAAGCCCCGTTCCACCCCGCTGCGGAGCCCCTCCGTGGCGGTGGCCACGCCGAATTTGGGCGGCGGCCCGGCGCTGGACCGGGTGCTGGTGGGTCTGGGCGCCTCCACCGGAGGCACGGAGGCCACGCTGGAGGTCATGCGCCGCCTTCCGGCGGACATCCCGCCCATGGTCATCGTCCAGCACATGCCCAAGGGCTTTACCCAGATGTACGCCGACCGGCTGAACCGCATCTGCAAGATGGAGGTCCGGGAGGCCCGGAACGGCGACGAGCTCCACAGGGGGCTGGCCCTGGTGGCCCCGGCAGATCTCCAGTGCCGGGTGGTGCGCATCGGGGAGAAGTACACCGTCTCCTGCACGCCGGGAGAGAAGGTCAGCGGACACCGCCCGTCGGTGGACGCCATGTTCCACTCCATGGCGGAAGTGGTCCGGTGCAAGATGGTCGGAATCATCATGACCGGCATGGGCCAGGACGGCGCCGCCGGGCTGCTGGAAATGCGGAAGAAGGGGGCCTACACCATCGGCCAGGATAAGGAATCCAGCGTGGTGTACGGCATGCCCATGGTGGCCAACGACATTGGGGCCGTCTGCGTCCAGGCGTCCTGCGACAATGTGGCCAACGTGCTGCTCAGGCATTTGAAGACCCTGCACTGAGCTGAATAAGCGCCTTTGCGCGGGCCCCGCTTCCGGGAGGGAGGCGGGGCCCGTTTTTGGACAAAACGAGCCCTCCTGCCCTCCGTTCCCCGGAATTCAAGAAAATTCTCCCTGTCATTCTTAACTTTCCTGCCATTTAGCCGATATGAATAGTGAAGTGATAGAAAGTGGAAAGCTGTCAAGAGCAAAGGATGTGAGTGAACATGCTGACTTCTACCGGTTCCGGCCCCATCTCTTCCATCGGTCGGACAAAAACCTATTACCCCGCTCAGAAGTGGGGGACGGCCGCCCAGCCTGTCCCTGGGCACAACTATGATTCCGCCGACTTTTCCGCCCCCGCAGGGCGGAAGAGCTTCCAGATGGAGATGGTGAGCCGCCTCTCCCGGGAGGTGCGGACCGCCAACACGACCGGCGACATCCAGGAGCTGCACCGGGAGGTGGCCGCCGGAGAGTACCGGCCGGACCCCATGGCCATCGCGGGCCGGATGCTGCTTCTGGTGGAGGAATGACATGGATGAGCTGTACCGTTCCTACCTGAATTTCCTGCGCTCCATGTGCCGGGGGCTGGAGAGCCTGACCGAGCTGAACGTGAAGAAGCTGGCTGCCGCCCAGCAGGACGACCTGATGGGCCTGAACGAGCTTTTGAACCAGGAGCAGGCCCAGGCCCTGAACTTCCGGGGCCTGGAGCTGACCCGGGATAAGCTGCTGCCCCGGCTGGGTCTGGAGGGCGTAGCCATGAGCGAGGTCCCCGGCCGCTTCCCCCCCGCCATGCAGGAAGAGGCCCGCCAGGCGGTGGCGGAGGTGAAGGGCCGCTACGCGGCCTACCGGCAGGCCGCCGGAAAGACGCGGGCGCTGCTGGAGCAGAACCTTCACGAGGTGGATTCTATCGTCGTGCGGCTGGGGGGCCCCCCCGCCGGCGGCCCGGGCGGCCCGGGCTACGGCAGAGAGCCGGAGGGCAGCGCCCCGCCCCCTTCCATGAAGACCGATTTCCGCGCCTGACACGCGAAGACGAAAAGGAGTATTTTCAATATGGGCATTGGTACGTTTGGCTCCTTCACGCAGGCCCGGCTGGCGATCTACGCCGCCCAGACCGGCATTACCGTGACAGGAAATAATATTTCCAACATCAACACCCCGGGCTACACCCGCCAGAGATTGAACCAGGTGAGCCTCTACGCCTCCGGAGCGGACCGCTATTACGCCGAGGGCGACGTCCGCACCGGCCAGGGCGCGCTGGTGAAGAGCCTTTCCCAGATCCGCAGCCCCTATCTGGACATCCGCTACCGGACGCTGAACGCCCAGATGGGCTATTCGGACGGCCGCCTGGAGGCCCTGAACGAGATCCAGCAGATTCTGGACGAGGTGGGCGCGGGCGACGCCAGCAAGGGCGAGGGCGGCTTCGGCATCCTGGGCCTGGAGATCAGCAAGCTCGCGGAGGCGTTCAAGAACCTGGTGGACCAGACCGGTCACCAGGAGTACGACAACACCGTCCGGCAGGTTTGCAAAAACCTGGTCACCATGATGAACAAATACGCCAACAAGCTGGAAGAGGTCCAGCAGAATACCGTCAAGAAGCTGGAACAGAATGTTCAGGAGGTCAACAGCTACCTGACCACCATCCGCTCCCTGAATGAGGAGATCCGCAAGAGCGAGATCCACGGGGACCCCGCCCTGGAACTCCGGGACGAGCGGAACCGCCAGATCGACGAGCTCTCCGAGCTGATCGACATCAAGGTAACCTACAGCGAGGAAGACCTTGGCGGCGGGCTGAAGGTGGAAAAGCTGACCATCCGCCTGGACAACGCCAACCCGGACGGGGAGGTCACCACAGACGAGTCCCTGCTGGTGGACGGCATTTTCAGCGGCCAGCTGAAGCTGAATAAGGTGCCGGTGGAAAACCCGGCGGCAAAGTTTGACGCCAATAACCCGGACACCTGGCCCTACATGAAGGAGGACGGGGCGGGCGGATTCACCCCCACCTCCAGCCTGAATGAGGCCGCCATGGTGCCGGTGGAAAATCCGAATTGGGATGGCAAGGACACGGCCACGCAGTATCTGGACGAGAACGGAAATCCCACCGACGTAAACCACGCCGCCGAACAGCCGATGGCGAACCCCGACTACAAGCCCTACCTCACCGAGGACGGCAAGCCCACGGCGGACCTGACCGAGGCCCAAAAGGTCACGGACCCCAATTACAACATGTCCATCACCAAGCTGAAAAACAAAATCGGCGAGGTCTATGTGGCCATAAACAAGGCAAGTGCCGTGGTGAAATCGGGAGATACCCTGGTAGACGACGGCCAGGGCGGCACAAAAAAGATTGCGGACCTGTTCACCAACGGGAGGAACAGCGTCTCGGTGGCGACGCCGGACCGGCCCAATCCCGGTGATACCACGCTGATGGTCTACAAGCGGACCCTCTTGGCCAACGGGAAGGACTACGCCTACACCGCGCAGATGGTCACCCAGGAGGTCTCCAGGGAGGTCCAGCTGGACGACAACGACCTCACCGGCAAAATTCAGGCCTGGCGGGAAATGCTCACGGAGAAAGGCGAGTTTGCGGACCGGGCCGTAATCACGGGCGTGGATGAGAACGCCGGCGGCAAGCGGGGTATCCCCTATTACCAGAGAACCCTGGACCTGCTGGCGAACCAGTTCGCTAAGGTCATGAACGAGGCCAACCAGGGCTTCCTCCGGGACCCCGATGGGAACTATATTACCATCGGGAAAAACGACGCGGGCGAGGAAATTGGTGTGGCGATTACCATTTCGGTCAACGGACAGGATGAAAAGATCAACAATGACTGGTCAAAAATGAGCGAGGACGTGCAGAACGCGATTATTGCCGCGGTCGGACTGACCGACGCGGCGGAGATGGAGGCCGACGGGCTCTCCGGCAAGGACGTTCTGGACGCCTACCTCAAGGGGCAGGAGTGGAAGAACGGCAAATTTGAGCCCGAGAACAAAGAGGATATTTTGGCGGAGGACGGCACGGTCCAGAAACCCGGCTGGGGGAACACGGCAAAGGGCATCTTCGTGGGCGGCGTGCTGTTCAGCAACAACCCCGGAAACGACGACCCCACAGGCATCACCGCCGCCAATATTTCCATCTCCAACAGCTGGGACACGACCCACATGCTGGTGTGCGCCTACGAGTGCCCGCCGGGCAAGACGGAGCCCGCCTCCGGCGCCAGCGACAACGTGCGCCACTTTGAATACCTGGTGACCGATCAGAAGTTCGACTTCATCCCCACGGACCTGGACGGCTATGAAAACGCCAGCGGAAAGCCCATGCTCAACGGCACTTTCTTCGAGATGTGGAACAACATCGGAACGACGCTGGGCGAGGACCAGAAATACACCGGCACCATGCTGGAGACCCACTATAAGAACCTCCTCTCCGTGGACACGGAGCGGGACTCCGTATCCTCCGTGGACTTCAACGACGAGGCCATGAACCTGATGATGTACTCGAAATCCTACAACGCCGCCTGCCGGCTGATGACCACCATCGACAGCGTGCTGGATAAACTCATCAACAACACCGGCATAACGACCTGATAAGGAGGAAGCAGCCCTATGATCCCAAGAATGACTACGGTAGGCACGCTGAAAAACTACCGCTACAATCTGAACAGCTCCAACAATACCATGACCAAGGCGATGACCGCGGTTCTCACCGGGCGGCTCTTCAACTCCTACGCCGAGGACCCCGCCCTAGCGACCCGGTGTTTCCAGATTCGCAATTCCTACTGGAGGGCCCAGAGCCAGCTGAACGTCAACGATTCGATCCGCCACAAGTACGATGTGGCCTGGGAGGCCCTGGGAAGCATGTCCACGGACCTGTACGCTCAGGCACAGGACACGTCCTTCACCAGCGTCATCCGCTCCCTGAGCGACCCTACCGGCCCGGGCCGCGTGGCCTTGGGCCAGTCCTTGGAGTCCAAGGCGAAGGACCTGGCCCAGATCATGAACGGGCGCTACGGCGAGAACTACGTCTTTGCCGGGGCGGACACCCTGAACGCCCCCTTTACCTGGGAGGCCAGGAAGAACCCGGCGTATATCGAAGGGACCCCCGACCCCACGAACCCGGACCACGCGGCGGCGTTTCCGTATCTTATGGCCGACGGCACGCCGACGAATGTCGAAGCGGATGCGGCCACGGAGGTTCTGAATAATCCCGATTATGACCCCGCGCTGAACCCGGGCGACGCGGGCTATCAGCCGAAGTATCTTAACAAAGATACCGGAGAGCCGACGGATGTTGAAGCGGATGCCACGGTTCCGAAGAAGAACCCCCTATACGATGAAACCACCTCCTTCAAATACCTGAAATCGGACGGCGGCGCGACCAACACCGAATCCGAAGCCGCCCAGGCCCTCCATTACCGGGGCGTGCCCGTGGACTCCAACGCGCCCGCGGACGTGGAGAAGATGGAGTACTTCCTGAAGGGCGAGCACAAGTATATCGACGTGGGCCTGGGCCACAAGGAGGCGGACGGCGAGGCGGTTTCCTCCACCGTCTTCGACAGCTCCCTCCAGGGCATCTACTACTCCGGCGGCTACGGAACAAAAAACGGCGTGAAAGTGGAGATCACGGACGAGGACGGCAACACGAAAACCATGGTCGTAGACAACATTCCCAAAAATGTCATCTCCGTTGTCAACGAAATGGGCCAGATTCTCCAGCGCTGCGACAAAGACGACGGCGCTTGGGCCAGCGAGGAGGACCAGTTCCGCTTCAAGGCCCTGGTGGATGAGTTTGAGGACGGCTGCGCCGCTTTCCGGGAGCGCTGGACGGAGATGGACACCCAGAGCGGCTTCCTCCGGGACAACAGCGAGCTGCTCACCAACACGAAGGACTCCCTCCAGCAACAGTATATGGAGCTGGAGGACGTGGACCCTGCGGCGGCCATCTCGGACTTCATGTTTGCCCGCTACTGCTATGACGCGGCCTTGAAGGTGGGCAACAGCGTCCTGTCCCAGAGCCTGATGGATTATATGAATTTCTAGGCCTTGTTTGAAAATTGGCGGAATGCCCAACGGTGAGAGATTTTTTTGCCAATCAAGGCAAATTTTCGCGGGCGGGCTGACGCCCGGCAAGAAAATTTAACGCAGAGTGGCGGAAAAAGATCCGCCGTTTTGGGCGTTTAGATTTTTTTCAAACAAGGCCTAAGAGAAACGATATATTTTTTCAGAGGAAGGAGTGCGCCATGACTTATGAGACAGCTTCTTGAAATCACCAGCGTCCCCATTGAGATCGAGATGCGGACTTCCCGGGCGCAGCTGCAGCACACCCGGGGCACTGCGGAATTGGAAATCTCCCGGGACAAAGGAGGACTGAGCATCAAGAGCAGGGCTATCCAGCTGAACATGGATACCTTCGAGATGCGCCAGTCCATCGTCCCCTCCGCCACCCGCAGCATTGAGCAGAGCGCCCAGAAGGGCCGGCAGGCCGCATACAGCGCCACCGCCGCCCGCGCCCAGGAGGGAGAACTCTACTTGAAGGCCCAGTTTGGGGAAGACGTCCAGGCCCAGATCTCCAAAACCGCCATCAGCAAGGAGATGTTCAGCCAGCCCGGTATGACCTTCATCCCCACGGAGGGCCCGGAGATCGACTGGAACCCCGGTGAAATGAACATCCGCTATGAGATGGATAAGCTGAATTTCGACTGGCGGATCAACCAGACGGAATTTGAGTTTGTCCCCGGAGACATTGAGATTTCCGTCAAGCAGAAGGCGGAGGTCATCATCAAGTATATCGGCGGGCCGCTGTACGTGCCCCCCTCCGCCGATCCCGACTATGAGCCGGTGGATGTGAAGGCATGACAGAGACATTGAAGCTCCAGACCAAGTATTTCGGAGAAATCGAGTATGAGGCCGGGGACGTGATTCATTTTCCCGAGGGCCTCTTCGGCTTTGAGGAGGAGCAGGGCTTCCTGCTCCTGCCCTTCGACGGCGGCGGGATGCTCTGCCTTCAGAGCGTGAAGACCCCGGCCCTGGCTTTCGTGGCGCTGGACCCCTTCGCGCTGAAGCCGGACTACGCGCCGGAGCTGGAAGGCTCCGAGCTGAAGGTGTTCGGCGTAAAGGAAGCGGGAGAGCTGAGCTTTTACGTGCTCTGCGCGGTGAAGAACCCGGTTTCCGACAGCACGGTGAACCTGAAATGCCCCCTGGTGATCCATCCGGAGACCCGGGAGGCCCGGCAGATTATTATGGAGCGGTATGAAATGCGGCATCCCCTGGCCGAGTTCAGCCGCAGGGAGGAGGCCGCGCCTTGCTGATTTTACAGCGCAGGACCGGCGAGTCCCTGGTGATCGGAGAGGACATCCGGGTTTCCGTGGTGTCCATTGAGGGGGGGCGGGTCCGCCTGGCTATTTCGGCCCCGCCGGAGGTGTCCATCCTCCGCAGCGAACTGCTGGACGCAAAGCTGGCAAACCAGGATTCCGCCGCTGAGGAAGCGGCCCCTGCGGAGCTGCTGGGCCTTCTGGGCGGAATACCTGTTTCCAAAAAGCAAGAGAAAGGAGAACCGAAGCCATGATGAACGATGTTGCAATGGCCGCGATGGAGATGAGCTCCGCACGGCTGGCGACGCAATATGCAATGAAGCTGCAGAAAAATGTGATGTCGGATATGGAACAGCAGGCGATGGGAGAACTGGCGATGCTTCCTCCCACCCCCGGCGTCGGAGATTATATCGACACCTACGCCTGAACGAACAAGACCGGAGCCCAACGGGCCCCGGTTTTGCTTTTTGAAAGAGGAGGCGTTTCCGCTCCGAGCCGGCGGAGGGCCTTAGGGAAAAGGGCTATGCCTCCATGTGGCGTCCTAAAAACGCGGCGATGGTCTGGGCCAGCTTGTATTCCGCCTCGCCGGTGGCGATGCCGGGGGTGGAGCCCACAAACAGCACCATGCCCAGCAGGTCCCCCTCGGAGAGGATGGGGGCGGCCACGTTGGTCACCAGCTTGTCCGTGCCGTCGCAGACGGGGATGGGGTCGCCCTCTCCGCTGTACTGATAGATGCGGCGGCTTTCCATGATTTGCTCCAGCTCGGAGGTAATGCGCTTGCCCAGCAGCTCCCGCTTGCCGCCTCCGGCGACGGAGATGACGGTGTCCCGGTCCGTCACGGCGCAGATGCAGCCGGTAGAGCGGCTCATGGTCTCGCAGAGCTGCCCGGCGAAGTCCTCCACGCCGCCAAGCAGGGAATACTTCTTAAAAATGACCTCGCCGTCCCGGCTGGTGTAAATCTCCAGGGGGTCGCCCTCCCGGATACGCATAGTGCGGCGGATCTCCTTGGGGATGACCACCCGGCCAAGGTCGTCGATCCGCCGCACGATTCCAGTTGCCTTCATATCAAAAAACTCCTTCGATAAAGTGATGGTGTTATGTCACTCTGGCAAAAGCTAGTATCCGCCGTTTTCCACGGCTTATGCCAGTGAAGGACTTGGTGATGTCTGGAAATGAATCTCCGCGTTCAAAGCGGACGCGTCCGGCGGGAAAAGATCCGCCGTTTTGGGCGTTTAGACTTTTTCAAACAAGGCCTGGGGTATAAACCTGTGCATTGCTTGCTGCTACGATCAGGGCCTATAAAAAGGGGTTGAAAACCATTCGGATTGATAGTATACTTTGCCCATGTCAATTCGGCAAATCCCGATTTTTGCTGCATGAAAAAGTTTTTAAGGAGGGGCAATTTTATGATCCGCCGGCTGCAACAAGAAGATGGAGAAGGGCGCTTCAACAGCAGATTTTTCCGTAATGATGAAAATGAGGATGAACTTATTGTTTACGCAAATAGCGATAGTTCTGACTTCATGGAATGTGCTGAAAAGTGCGTTGAAGCATTCAACAACCTTCCTGAGCCTGTGATAAATGAAATTTGCCAAAAGCTCATAAGCTGCGCTCAAGAGGGGGGCGGTTTAAATGAAGAATTTGAATTGCCTACACTTAAGGAAGCGCTGATTTAATCCCCGCGCACATCTTTACGCCATAAATTTCCGCT
>ERZ779623.268-NODE-268-length-22650-cov-11.253729_pt1 | contig 22650 bp, 19 predicted proteins | sample MGYA00514189_ERZ779623 | MGnify/ENA primary metagenome ERZ779623 (study PRJEB29562, sample SAMEA4376712) | mouse gut metagenome | isolation source: Cecum | study: EMG produced TPA metagenomics assembly of the A DSS colitis mouse model was used to assess the... | reverse complement strand
GCGAAAAAATCTCTCACCGTTGGGCATTCCGCCAATTTTCAAACAAGGCCTATCCGGAGTCAATTTTTGGGAATTTCAAATGCCGCTGCCCTGCGAAAAGCCGCTTCTTCCATATCCGCACCACCTCCCCCCATTGGAATCTGCTCAGGGGTAATAACGGTGGACCAGCCGCCTATTATATGCGACAGCGTCCATCCATTTTATCATATCAGGGACGCTGTTTTTGTCAATTCGCGAAATTTATAGAGCCCGATCTGTCAAACCATTCCTCCCGTCCCCCGTAAAAAAAATCAGCCGTGAACCCAACAACGTGGTTCACGGCTGAAAGCGAAGAAATTCCCCGTCCGGCGCAGTTTTCGCCGCAAGGCGGAAACGGAGCGGTAAGGGGAATTTCTGAGCTGGAGCGGGCAACGAGGCTCGAACTCGCTACCTCCACCTTGGCAAGGTGGCGCTCTACCAGATGAGCTATGCCCGCATGGGATACACCGCACCCGTAAGACGGCAAACCGTCAACGGCTGCGCAGTGCCCGCAAGAACAAGGAGTATTTTAGCAAAGATTTTTCTCCTTGTCAAGCTCTTCGCTGAAAAAACTTTCCCTAATTTTTTCCCCCGTCCTCCGCCGGGGCGGCAGGCGGCGGCTCCGCTCCCGTTTCTTCCGGCGCTTCTTCCGGATTTGCCGCCGCCTCACCGGAGTGCGGTTCGTCCTGGGCGGGTTTTTCGGGGCTCTCCTCCGGGCCGTCCTTGGCCGCCGCTTCCCCGCCTTCGTCCGCTGTCTCCCCGGCGTTTTCTCCGCCAATCGCTTCCCCGGCCCCGCCGAACGCCTCGCCCTCTTCTCCGGGCAGCCCGTCCTCCTCCGGCGGGTCCAGAAGGAACTCCACCAAGCCGGGCTTTTCTTCGGCGGGATAGTAATTCACCACCCAGGGGACGGTCTCCGTCAGCTCCCGCTCCTCCCGGAGCTGTGCCATGGCCTCCTCCACCCGGGTCCGGCCGTTCTCCCCCCAATAGCCCATGCGGACCGCCAGCTCGGTTTTCCCCTCGTCCAGGGCCGCCGCCAGGAGGCTGTACAGCGCCTCCGGGCTGGTGGCGTTCACCACCGTCTGGAGCTGCTCCAGCGTCCGGCGGTAGCCGATGCGCACCGCTACCTCGTAATAGCCCCGCTGGGCGTAGCTGGAGGTGGTGATGAACTCCACCGCGTAGGCCCCCATGGGGGTCTCCTGCTGGACCTCCGCCGCCGCCGCCTCCAGGACGTCCGCCACGGCCAGCTCGCTTTTGAAGTCATACAGCCGCAGCGTCGCCGTCTCCCGGTGCTGCCCCACCAGCAGCAGCAGGTCGTTCACCACGTCCTGGTGGTTCTCCGCCCGGAGGGTCCCGGCGGCCTCACTCTCCCAGAACTTGCTGCTGTGGGGCTCGGCGGTGGAGTAGGTCCGCTCCAGCAGGGACGAGCACCCCGTCAGCAGGCACAGCGCCAGCACCAGCGCGGCCAGTCCGCTCAATTTCCGGCTCATGGCGGGCCTCCTCCCTTTTCCATAGTGGCGGCATTCCGGCAGAACAGAGCTCTCTCTCTGCGGGGCCCGGGCCCCTGCTCAGGCCATTTCTCCAGGGCTCAATGAATCTGCCGGCAGAACGGCTGACGGCAGCGATGAAGCCCCCGGCTTACAGCCCCAGGTCCTCGTCCACCAGCAGCACCTCCGCCGCCATGCCCATCATGGGGCCCCAGAGGACCGCCAGCCCCCGGCAGATGCGCTCGGGGCTTTTGCAGTCATAGCAGCGGTCGCACTTTACGGCGCAGGGGGTCTTCTTCCCCAGCTGCTTTGCCCGCTGGGGGGCGGCGACGTTCCGGGCCCGCCAGACGGCCTCGTCACAGGTGGGGGCCAGCTTGTTCCGGCCGATGACGAAGAAGACCTTCTCATGGCCGAACAGCGTGGCGGCCACCCGATTCCCCGCGCCGTCGATGTTCACCAGCTCCCCCGTCTCCGCCAGGGCGTTGACGGAGGTCAGGTACACGTCCGCAGACTGCGCCGCCCGCCGGGCGGCGGCGGGGTCCTCCCATTTCCAGTGCCAGACCGTCTCGTTATGGCTCCCCAGGCGCTCATAGAGCCCCAGGGCGTCCAGGGTGGCGGAGCCGCCGAAGCCCACGGACTTCCCGTCCACGGCGGCGTCCAGGTAGTCCGCCGCCTCCTTTCCGGTGGAGAATGCCCGGACCGTATAGCCCCGGGCCTCCAGGCTTTGTTTCACGGTGTCGAAATTCACTGCGGAAGCCTCCTTTGATGGTTTTTACAGCTCCTCCCGCCGGTAGGCGGAAAAGCCATTCCCCAGCACGTCCCTGGCGTCGCAGACGATCAGGAACGCCTCCGGGTCCAGCTCGTAGACCCGGCGCTTCAGGTCCACGATCTCCTTCTGCTTGAAGGCGATCATCAGCACCTGCTTCTCCGCCCCCGTGTAGGCCCCCTTGGCCTGGAGGAGGGTCACGCCCCGGCTCTGGAGCAGCGTTCCGGAAAGCTCCCGCCAATGGTCGGAGATGATATAGGCCACCCGGGAGTCCACCGTTCCGTACAGCACGGTATCCATGGCCTTGGAGCAGGTGTAGAGCTTGATGAAGCCGTACAGCATGGCGCTCAGCTGGCCGAAGGTCAGGGCCACCAGCAGCATGACGGCGGTGTCCGGGACCACCACCAGCTTCCCGATGGGAAGCCAGGGCCATTTCAGCTTCAGGAGCTTCGCCACAATGTCGGTCCCCCCGGTGGTGGCCCCCTGGGCAAACACCAGCCCCAGGCCCACGCCCATGACCCCGCCGCCAAAGAGGGCCGCCAGAATCGGGTCCATGGGCTGGAAGTCGAAGAGGAGGTTGAGCCCGTCGATGGCGGCGCTGCTCACCACCATGGCGTACAGGCTGCTGACCAGCAGATGGCCCCCGATCTTCTTCCAGCCGATGAGGAACAGCGGCACGTTCATCAGCGCCGAGGCCGCCCCCACAGTGAGGGCGGGAAACCAATGGTGTAAAATCTGGGCCAGGCCGGTGACGCCGCCCATGGCGAACTGGTTGGGCGCGACGAACCAGTCGAAGGACAGGGCGTAAATCACGGAGCCCAGGGTGATGACGGCGCAGCTCTTCAGGTATTGTTTCACGCTTGCCTCCTTGCGGTCTTGTCAGGTTTGCGGGTCTCCGTCCAGCAGGCCCAGCTGGACCTCCTCCGTGTCCTCCTGCCGCAGCAGGGCCCCCGCGGCGGGGACCGCCCGGACCCGGTAGCGGCTCTGGTTCGTGACAGCCGTCTCCGCCAGGGGGCGGACGGTATCCAAGTGGTATTTGGGCTTCAGGGTCATCACCGCCACGCCCTGGGTGGAGCGGGTGGTCTTGGGGGCCAGCAGGGCCGTGTGGAAGATGAGGCACCGGGGCTCCGTGGAGTAAACCGCCAGCTCCGTCTCCGCGTCCACCCGGAGGATGGCCCTGAGGGGCGATTTGCCGGAGTAGGCCCCGGTAAGCTTCCGGCGGTTGGAGGACGTTTGATATGCCTTGATCTCCACCCTTGCCGCCTTGCCGTTTTCGAAGAAGAACAGCAGCCCGCCGGAGTAGTCCCCGGGGAGGACCATGAAGATCACGCTCTCCCCGGCGTCCATGCCCAGCTTCGCCGGGAGATAGTCCCCCAGGACGCTGGCCTTGGAGTCGTCGAACTCGCTGAGGCGGGTCTTGTAGACCTGGCACTTGTCCGTGAAGAACATGACTTCCGCCCGGCTGGTGGTCTCGAAGGCCTGCCGGAGGCCGTCGCCCTCCTTGTACTTCTGGGCCCCGCTCATGCGGAGGCTCTGGGGGGTGATTTTCTTAAAGTACCCCTCCTTGGAGAGGAAGGCGTGGACCGGGTATTCCTCCGGGCCCTCGTCCTCCTCCGGGGCGGGGAGCTCGTGGGCGTAAATGATGGCGGTCCGGCGGGGCTCGCCGTACTTCTTCGCCGCCTCCTTCAATTCCTCCAGAATGATTTTCTTCACCCGGCGGGGGTCCTGGAGGATGTCCTCCAGGTCGTCGATTTCATCCTGGAGGGCCTCGGTCTCTTTGACCCGCTTTAAGATATACTCTTTATTGATGTTGCGGAGCCGGATCTCCGCCACGTACTCCGCCTGGATCTGGTCGATGCCGAAGCCGATCATCAGGTTGGGGATGACCTCGGACTCCTCCTCCGTCTCCCGGATGATGCGGATGGCCTTGTCGATGTCCAGCAGAATGCGCTTGAGGCCCTTGAGGAGGTGGAGCTTTTCCTTCCGCTTCCCCAGGACGAAGAACACCCGCCGCCGGACGGACTCGGTGCGCCAGGCGGTCCACTCCTCCAGAATTTTCCGGACCCCCAGGACCTTGGGCATTCCGGCAATGAGAACGTTGAAGTTGCAGGAAAACGCGTCCTCCAGGGGGGTCTGCCTGAAGAGGCGGGCCATGAGCTTGTCCGGGTCCGCCCCCCGCTTGAGGTCGATGGTGAGCTTGAGGCCGGAGAGGTCCGTCTCGTCCCGCATGTCGGCGATTTCCTTGGCCTTGCCGGCCTTGATCAGCTCCGCCACCTTGTCCAGGATGGCCTCGGTGGAGGTGGAGTAGGGAATCTCCGTGATCTCAATGAGGTTCTCTTCCTTGACGTAGCGCCACTTGGCCCGGACCTTCACGCCGCCCCGGCCGGTGTCGTAGATGTCCCGGAGGGCGTCCCGGTCGCAGATCAGCTCCCCGCCGGTGGGGAAGTCCGGGGCCAGCAGGGTCTCCAGCAGGTCGCAGTTGGGGTTTTTCAAATAGGCCGCCGCCGTGTCGCAGACCTCCTTCAGGTTGAAGCCGCAGAACTGGGAGGCCATGCCCACGGCGATGCCCATGTTGGCGGAGACCAGGATATTCGGGAAGGTGGTGGGCAGGAGGGCGGGCTCCTTCATGGTGTTGTCATAGTTGTCCGCGAAGTCCACGGTGTCGCTGTCAATGTCCCGGAACAGCTCCTGGCAGATGGGGGTGAGCTTGGCCTCCGTGTACCGGGGGGCGGCGCAGGACATGTCCCGGGAGAAGTGCTTGCCGAAGTTGCCCTTGGAGTCCACGAAGGGGGTCAGCAGCGCCCCGTAGCCCCGGGAGAGGCGGACCATGGTGTCGTAGATGGCCGCGTCGCCGTGGGGGTTCAGGCGCATGGTCTGGCCCACGATGTTGGCGGACTTGGTGCGCGCTCCCGTGAGGAGGCCCATTTTGTACATGGTATAGAGGAGCTTCCGGTGGGAGGGCTTGAAGCCGTCGATCTCCGGGATGGCCCGGGAGACGATGACGCTCATGGCGTAGGGCATGTAGTTGGTTTCCAGGGTGTCGGTGATGGGCTGCTCGACGACAGCGGCGTGGAGGCCCAGGACGTTGGGGCTGCCGGCCTTGGGCTTGCCGGCGTCGGGTGTTTTCTTCTTTGGCATGATGGTTTATTCCTTACCTGAAACCCACATCAGCGGGTTGTTTTGAATGTATTGTCTGGCTCCTTGCAGCTCTTCCTGACTGCGGATAATATGGTCATAATACCGCCCCTGCCAGAGTGGATACCCCACTCTTTTGCTGGACAGGCCTTTTAATGCTCTGATTACTTGGGGAAGGGAAGCTCTCTTTGTGGGGCCTGACCCCCTGGTCAGGCCATTTCTGCCCGGGACCTCCATTCTTTCCTGAGAAGCGCCCCAAATCCAAATCAAAAGGTGTACATGGTCCGGCATGATGGCATAACAATCTACACCGGCATTGCAGTATACCGCCGGAATCCGCTCAATCAATGTTTGCAGCACCTCGCCGGCCTGGGTCAGTACACAGGAGAACTCCTGTTGAAGGCCGGGCGCTTGCCGGGGGAATGGCCTGACCAGGGGGTCAGGCCCCACAAGGGAAGCCTCTGCTTCTCCTGCAGTCTCCAAATTGCAAAGTATAGGTTCTCCCCGGGCCTTTGTGTTGAAGGTCACAAAATAGCATCCGGGGCTGGAGTAATCATATCCTTTCAGCCGCTCCGGCCGGTGGACTTTCTTCTCCCTGTCCAGCATCATCAGGAAATATCAGCCATTTCAAGATACTTATACCCGTTCTCCGCGATATGGTCCTTCCGCCCCTGGAGATTGTCCCCCAGGAGAAGGTCGAACACCGCCGCCGTCCGCTCCACGTCCTCCGGCATCACCCGGATCAATCTCCGGGTCTCCGGGTTCATGGTGGTCAGCCACATCATGTCCGGGTCGTTCTCGCCCAGGCCCTTGGAGCGGTCGATCTTGTACTTCTTCCCCTCCAGGTCCTTTACAATGTCGTTCTTCTCCTTGTCGGAGTAGGCAAACCAGGTCTTCTCCCCGCAGTTGATCTCAAAGAGGGGGGTCTCCGCGATATAGACATACCCCTCCCGAATCAGCGTGGGGGTCAGGCGGTAGAGCATGGTCAGCACCAGGGTCCGGATCTGGAAGCCGTCCACGTCGCCGTCGGTGCAGATGACCACCTTGTTCCAGCGGAGGTTCCCCAGGTCGAAGGAGGACACGTCCTTGACGTGCTTGTTCTGCACCTCCACGCCGCAGCCCAGGACCTTGATGAGGTCCGTGATGATCTCGCTCTTGAAAATCCGGGCGTAGTCCGCCTTCAGGCAGTTCAGAATCTTGCCCCGGATGGGCATGATGCCCTGGTACTCCGAATCCCGGGCCAGCTTCACGCTGCCAAGGGCGCTGTCGCCCTCCACAATGTAGATTTCCCGCCTGGCGGCGTCCTTCGTCCGGCAGTCCACGAACTTCTGCACCCGGTTGGCGATGTCCACGTTTCCGCTGAGCTTCTTCTTGATGCTCAGCCGGGCCTCCTCCGCCTTCTCCCGGCTCCGCTTGTTCAGCAGGACCTGCTCCGCGATCTTCTCCGCGTCGAAGTGGTTCTCTATAAAATAGATCTCCAGGTTGGACCGGAGGAACTCCGCCATGGCCTCCTGGACGAATTTATTGGTAATGGCCTTTTTCGTCTGGTTCTCATAGCTGGTCTGGGTGGAGAAGTTGCTGGTGACCAGAATCAGGCAGTCCTCCACGTCCGCCCAGGTGACCTTGCTCTCATTCTTCTGATACTTTCCCTGATCCCGGAGATACTTGTCAATGGCGGAGACGAAGGCGGAGCGGCTGGCCTTCTCGGGGCTGCCGCCGTGCTCCAGCCAGCTGGAGTTGTGGTAGTGCTCCACCACGTTCACCCGGTTGGAAAAGCAGAAGGCCGCCGAGAGCTTCACCTTATACTCCGGCTTGTCCTCCCGGTCCCGGCCCCTCTTCTCCGCCTGCCAGAAGGCGGGCAGGGTCAGGCTGGTCTCCCCCGCCAGCTCCGCCACATAGTCGGCGATGCCGTTTTCATAGGCGAACTCCGTCTCCTCGAAGGTCCCCGGCTCCGTCTCGTTGCGGAAGTGGAAGGTAATCCCGGCGTTTACCACCGCCTGGCGCTTCATCACGCCGGAGAAGTACTCCGCCGGAATGGCGGTATCCGTGAACACGTCCAGGTCGGGAAGCCACCGGGTGCGGGTGCCGGTCTTCTTCGCCTGGGACTTGGGCAGGGGCGTTTTCTGGAGCTCCCCCACGATCTCCCCCCGCTCGAAGCGGAGGCGGTACTCGAAGCCGTCCCGCCAGACGGTCACGTCCATATAGCGGGAGGCGTACTGGGTGGCGCAGGAGCCCAGGCCGTTGAGCCCCAGGGAGAACTCGTAGTTGTCCCCGGACACGTTATCATATTTGCCGCCGGCGTACAGCTCGCAGAACACCAGCTCCCAGTTCCACCGCTGCTCCTTCTCGTTCCAGTCCACCGGGCAGCCCCGGCCCGCGTCCTCCACCTCCACGCTGCGGTCCAAAAAGCGGGTGACGGTGATGGACTTGCCGTGGCCCTCCCGGGCCTCGTCGATGGAGTTGGAGAGGATCTCGAACACCGCGTGCTCGCAGCCGTCCAGGCCGTCGGAGCCGAAAATAACCCCGGGACGCTTGCGCACCCGGTCCGCGCCCTTCAGGGCGGAAATGCTGTCGTTGCCGTAATCCTGTTTCTTCGCCATAGTTCCTCCAAAACCGGCGGCGTCCGCCGGGAACGTGTTTTTTTCGCCTCCGGGCACAGGATATAGGGGGAAAAGCCCCGGTTTTGCCCAGGATTTTGAAACGGCTTGATTATATCACAAGAAGTTCCCGGGTTCAAGCCCCTCCCGGCAAAGGGGCCTTTTCCCGCCCTTTCCCGGCCTGGCCCGCCGTTTTTCTGAAAAATGTTACTTTTGTTACTTTTTCATAACGGCTCCGTCACCCTCCCAAAGCCCTTCCGGGAAGGGAGTTTTTCACATTTTCCACAGAGTTTTCCACGCCGTTATGTCAACCGTGGATTTTTCAAAAAAATTCCCATTCCCTCCGCGCCGAAATTTCCCGGGGGAATTTTCCTTTTTTAGTTGACAATCCGGCGGAAATTCTGTATGATAACGGTAGACGTGATATTAAAAACCATATTATGGGGTGTGACGTATGATTTGCAAAATTGTGAGCGACAGCAGCTGCGACCTGCGCATGAGCGAGTTCGGCGGCGGGGAGATCTTATTTGAGACGGTGCCCCTGCGGCTCCAGGTGGGGGAACGGGAATTCATTGACAACGACAGCCTGGAGGTCCCCCAGCTCCTGGGGGCCATGGCCCAGGAGAAGGCCGCCGCCTCCACCGCCTGCCCCTCTCCCGCCGCCTTTGCCAAGGCCTTTGAGGACGGGGACCGGGTGGTGTGCTTCACCATCTCCGCCAACCTCTCCGGGACTTACAACGCCGCCGTTCTGGGCCGGGACATGGCGCTGGAGGAGCACCCGGAGAAGGAGATCTGCGTCATCGACTCCAAGGCCACGGCGGGGGCCATGATCCTGCTTGTCCGCCGGGCGAAAACGCTGCTGGAGGCGGGCGGGGACTTTGAGGACGTCTGCGCCCAGCTGCGGCTGTACCAGGCGGCGCTGCGGACCTGCTTCACCCTGGAGAACTTCGACAACCTCATTAAAAACGGCCGGATGCGCCCGCTGGTGGGGACGCTGCTCCACTCCCTGGGCATCCACGTCATCGCCGACGCCACGCCCCAGGGCACCATTCACGTGGCGGGCAAGGCCCGGGGAGAGGCCAGGACCTATCAGGCCATCACGGCGCTGATGCGGGACAGCAAGGACTGCACCGGGGCGGAGGTGGCCGTCTGCCACTGCGAGAACCTGCCGGGGGCCATGAAGCTGAAGGAGCAGATTTTAAAGGACCTGCCGGTGAAGAGCGTGGAGCTGTTCCCCTGCCGGGGGCTCACCAGCTTCTACGCCATGGAGAAGGGGCTGATTATCGGGTACTGAGCCCTTTTCGCTTATAATGCAGAAGAAGCGCGCCGCCGGAAGGGGCGCGCTTCCTTTGTAAATTTTTTCGATTCTTCCGAATTTCCTGTGGCGAAGCCCCGCCGGGTGTGCTATACTGTACGCTGTAAAATTACACAGTCCGCTCCCGGAGTCCCTTCTCCGGGGTTGAAGGAGGTTTTTTTATGGCAAACCGCGTGGTCGTTACCATCTGCGGAGAGGACTACACCTTCGTGGCGGAGGAGTCTCCCTCCTACATGCAAAAGGTGGGCGCCTATGTGGGCGACAAGATGGACGAGGTGCTGAACAGCACCCGGGTGGGCAAGACCGACGCCGCCGTCCTCACCGCCGCCAACATCGCCGACGAGCTCTTCAAGGCCCAGGCCGCCGCCGAGCAGCTCCGCCGCCAGATCAAGGGCTACCTGGACGAGGCCGGGAAGGCCCAGAGCCAGGTCAGCGAGCTGAAGCGGGAGGTGGTCCGGCTCCAGCAGCGGCTGGACAGCCGGGGCTCCAAGTGAGGTCCCGCCGCCCGGGAGTCCCGGAGCTGCTGGCCCCCGCCGGGTCCCCGGAGGCCCTGCGGGCCGCCGTGGAGCACGGCGCGGACGCCGTGTATCTGGGCTGGGGAGGCTTCAACGCCCGCCGGGGGGCCCAGAACTTCTCGGAGGAGGAGTTTGCCCAGGCCGTGGCCTGGTGTCACGTCCGGGGCGCGCGGGTCTTCCTCACGTTAAACATTCTCCTGTCGGACCGGGAGCTGCCCGAGGCCCTGGAAACCGCCCGCGCCGCCTCCCGGCTGGGGGTGGACGCGGTGCTGGTTCAGGACTGGGGCCTCTTTGACCTGCTCCGGCATACCCTGCCGGACCTGCCCCTTCACGCCAGCACCCAGATGAGCATTTTCACCTCCGGCGGCGCCTGTGAGATCGCCGCCGGGGGCTGTGAGCGGGTGGTTCTCGCCCGGGAGTGCTCCAGGGAGGAGACGGCGGCGGTCTGCCGGAACTGCCCTGCGGAGGTGGAGTCCTTTGTCCACGGGGCGCTGTGCGTGTGCTATTCCGGGCAGTGCGCCATGAGCGCGCTGATCGGCGGGCGCTCCGGGAACCGGGGGCGCTGCGCCCAGCCCTGCCGCCTGCCCTATGGGGTCAACGAGGCGGCGAAGGACCGCCGGCCCCTGAGCCTGAAGGACGCCTGCATGGCGGACCACCTGGGAGAGATGGCGGAGATGGGCGTCTCCTGCCTGAAAATCGAGGGGCGGATGCGCCGCGCCGGTTATGTGGCCGCCGTTACGGAGATCTACGCCCGGCTTCTGGAGGAGGGGCGCGGGCCCTCGCCCCGGGAGCGGGAGGCCCTGGAGCGGGCCTTTTCCCGCTCCGGCTTCACCGACGCTTACTGGCGGGGCGGGACCGGCCCGTCGATGCTGGGCTTCCGCCCGGAGAACGCCGCCCCCGCCGAAGAACCCGCCCGTTCGGAGGCGGACCGCCGGATTCCCGTGGAGTTCACCTGCGTGGTGAGGGCTGGGGTCCCCTGCTCCTTGGCGGCGGACGACGGCCTTGGAAACCGCGTCACCGTCACCGGCCCCGTGCCGGAGCCCGCGGGGCGCAAGCCGCTGGCAAAAGAGGACCTGACGGCCCGTCTGGAGAAAACCGGCGGGACGCCCTACCGCGCCGTTATCGACCCGGAGGAGGGCGTTTTGGTGGAGCCGGGCCTGTACCTTTCCGCCGCCGCCATCAACACGCTGCGGCGGGACGCGCTGGAAACGCTGAGTGCCGCCCGGACCGCCGTTCCCCTTCGCCGGGAATGCTTTCCGCCTCCGCCGCTGCCGGAAGCAGCGGATTTTGGGGACGCGCCCCAGTTCACCGTCTCCGTCGTAAACGCCGCCCAATTGACAGGCGGGCTGCTGGGCTTCCGGCCCGCCCGGGTGTACGTGCCCCTGGAGCTGCTGGCGGACGTTCCCTCGCTGCCGGAGGCGGACACGGAATACTGCGCGATTCTCCCCCGCGTCTGGCGGGACGAGGACGAGGGCCGGCTCCGCCGCTGGATGGACAAGGCCCGGACCTTGGGGGCCACGGGACTGCTGCTGGGCAATCTGGGGCACTTCCCCCTGGCCCGGGACGGCGGGTGGAGGCTCTACGGGGACTACGGGCTGAATGTCTTCAACAGCCGTTCCCTGGCCTTCCTTCGGGAGAAGGGGCTGGAGTCCGCCTGCCTCTCCTTCGAGTTGCGCTTTTCCCAGATGCGGGACATGCGGAAGGTCCTTCCCGCCGAGGCCGTCGTCTATGGGCGGCTGCCCCTGATGATTACGGAAAACTGCCTGATTCAAAACACCACGGGCTGCCGCTGTGACCGGCCCAACTTTTTAAACGACCGCACCGGCGCGGCCTTCCCCCTCCTCCCCGCCTTCGGGCACCGGACGGAGGTGCAGAACAGCCGACCCCTCTATCTGGCGGACCGGCCGGACTGGCGGCGGCTGGGCCTCCGCTACGCCCGCCTCCGTTTTACTACGGAGGCGCCGGAGGAATGCGTCCGGGTCTGCCGGGACTATCTGGAGCACGCCGCCCCTGCCGGGGAATTTACCCGGGGGCTTTATCAGCGGGGTGTGGAGTGACTGCAAACCGTAGTTCTCCGGCATATTTATACAGAATTTTATTGTACGGGAGCCTGTCATGAGAGAGACAAAAGAGTTAAAAGTGAAATACTTTGCAGAGGACCTGGAAGAGCTCCGCTGCGTTCCCGGGTCCGACTGGGTGGACCTGCGGGCGGCGGAAGACATTGCTTTGAAGGCCGGGGAGTTCCGCCTGATTCCGCTTGGCATCGCCGTGGCCCTGCCGGAGGGGTACGAGGCCCATGTGGTCCCCCGGAGCTCCACCTTTAAAAACTACGGGCTTTTGCAGGCCAACTCCATGGGGGTGGTGGACGGCTCCTACCGGGGCGACGGGGACCAGTGGCGCTGGCCCGCCTACGCCACCCGGGATGTGGAGATCCCGAAAAACACCCGGCTCTGCCAGTTCCGCATCGTGGAGAACCAGCCTCCCCTGGCCTTCACCCGGGTGGAACGGCTGGAGAGCCCCGACCGGGGCGGCTTCGGCTCCACCGGGAAGTAACTTTAGCGCGCTCTGGCGGCCTGGTGTTTTGCCAGGCCGGAGCGGCGGCAGCCTAGTGAGGTAGCAGCTTATGTCTAACATTGTATTGGCCTCCGGGTCTCCCCGGAGGCGGGAGCTTCTGGAACGCATCGGCGTGACGGACTTTGTGGTCCGGGTGCCGGAGGTGGAGGAATCCTTCCCCGAGGGGCTGACGCCGCCGGAGGTGGTGGCCTATATCTCCCGGGAGAAGGCGGAGGCCGCGGCCAGGCTCTGCGGGCCCGAGGACATCGTGATCACCGCCGACACCATGGTCTTTCTGGACCAGGCCCGGCTGGGCAAGCCCCGGGACGAGGCCCACGCCCTGGAAATGCTTACCGCCCTCCAGGGGCGGAAGCACACCGTCTGCACCGGCGTCTCCGTCTGCCGGGGGGCAAAGCGCCTCACGGAGAGCGAATCCACCGGCGTCTTCTTCCGTCCCGCCACGGAGGCGCAGCTCCGCCGCTACATCGCCACCGGCGAGCCCATGGACAAGGCCGGGGCCTACGGCGTCCAGGGCCGGGGCGCCCTGCTGGTGGAGCGGCTGGAGGGGGACTTCTTCAACGTCATGGGCCTGCCGGTGCTCCGGCTGGCCCGGATGCTGGAGGCCTTCGGCGTCTCCCTGCTGTGACGGCCTCCCGTGTTATCTTTGACCTTATATAGGTGATTGGTTTGAAAAATTTCCTGAAACAGCACGGGCTCTGGGTCCTTTTCGCCGCCGCCGTCCTGTCGGTGGCCATGGCGGTGATGTCGGTGCTCAGCGCCAACTCCTCCCCCCTGACGAACCTGACGGGGATCCTCGCCTCGCCCTTCCGGGCGGGCTATACGGCCATCGCCAACTGGTTCAACGACCTGCAAAATTATTATAAGGACACCACGGACCTTCAGGCGGAAAACGCCGCCCTCCGCCAGCAGATTGCCCAGATGGAGGAGACCATCCGGCAGGCCAAGGCGGACGTGGAGGAAAACGCCAAGCTCCGGGAGCTGATGAACCTGACGAAGCAGCGCCGGGACCTCACGGACTTCGAGGCCGCCATGGTCACGGAGCACGCGGTGACCAACTGGACCTCCTCCCTGACGCTGAACAAGGGCGCCTCCCTGGGCATTGAGGTGGGGGACTGCGTGACCGACGAGTGCGGGAACCTGGTGGGGGTCATCGACCGGGCGGGGACCAACTGGTCCACGGTGCTGACCCTGGTGGACACGGACACCTCCCTGGGCGCCCAGGTATTCCGGACCAAGGATCTGGGCGTGGCCCAGGGCGACTTCTCCCTCATGCGGCAGAACCGCCTGCGGCTGGACTACCTCCCGGCGGACTGCGCCCTGCTGCCCGGAGACGTGGTGGTGACCTCCGGCCTGGGCGGCTACTACCCCTCGGGGCTGGTCATCGGCTCCGTGGAGGTGGTCCAGAAGGACGACTCCGGCGCGTCCTCCTACGCCATCCTGGCCCCGGAAGCGGACCTGGATTCCCTGACGGAGGTCTTCGTTATCAAATCCTTTGAGATTGTTACCTGACGCCGGAGGCTTTTTATGATTGCCAGAAACGAAACCATTTTCAAATGGTCCCTGTACGCCGCCGCCACGGCCCTCTGCCTGCTGGTGCAGACGGGGCTCTTGCAGCGGCTGGAGTTCTGGGGGGTCATTCCCTTTCTCTACCCCCTGTTGGCGGCCATTCCCGCCACCTTTCAGGGGCCCCTGGCGGGGACCATTTTCTCCCTGTGCGTGGGTCTGGTCTGCGACCTGCTCCTCCCGGGGCCCATTCCCTGCCTGTATACCCTGGTCTTCCCCCTGGCGGGCCTCTGCGCCGGGCTGCTGTCCCAGAGCTGGCTCCCCGCCGGCTTCCTCTGCTCCCTGGTCTCCGCCGCCGCCGCCTTTTTGCTCACGGACAGCTTCCGCTGCCTGATTCTCTGGATGCGGGGCCGCGCCGCCTGGGAGGCCGGGGCCCTGGTGATGGTCCGGGAGTTCTGCGTGGCGGCCCCCTTCATCATCCCCCTGACCCTGCTGTACCACGCCGTCTTCCGGCGAACGCAGCTGGACGACTGATGCTTTCTTGAAAGACTGTAACGACACTTGATTTTGCGAAGCAAAATCTTAGGCCTTGTTTGAAAAATGGCGGAAAAAGATTCGCCGTTTTGGGCATTCCGCCAATTTTCAAACAAGGCCCAGTGGAGTACGTCCCCGAAGGGGAAAAGTATCCAAAGAACGTTCGCGCGCTCTGGCTGTCTGGTGGTTTATCCCGCCGGAGCGGCGGCAGACGGGTCTTCTCTTTTCGGGAGACCTCTATAAGATTTATAGAAAGGCGCCCTATGGACCGCAAGGAAATGCAAAATACCCGTCTCTATCTGCTTGCCGCCTTCCTGGTGCTGGCCCTGGCGGCTTACCTCTTCGTGCTCTACGACGTGCAGGTTATCCATCACGACGACTACGCCGCCCAGGCCATCCGCTCCATCGTGCGGCCGGAGAAGGTGGAGGCCTCCCGGGGCATCATCACCGACCGCAACGGCAGGCCCCTGGTCAGCAACCGCTCCACCTATGATTTGACCTTCGACGCGGACCTCCTCCGCCCGGGGGAAGACAGCAACGAGGCCATTCTGCGCCTCGTCCAGCTCTGCCAGTCGGAGGGCGTCGCCTGGAGCGACAACCTGCCCATTTCCCGCCTGGCCCCCTACCGCTACACCGTGGACCAGCTGGACGGGCAGCAGCAAAAGCTCTTCCTCACCTATCTCAAGAGCCTGAAGCCCTGCGCGGACGCTTTGGGCGAATACCTGCTCCGCCATCCGGAGGCGGTCTCCACCCCGGAGCCGGAGCCCGAGGAGGGCTCCGCCCCCGCGGAGGAGCTCTCTGTCAAAAAGCGGGCCGAGGCTCTGCTGGAGCGTTTGATTCCCGCCGACCTGACGGAGGACCTGCTGATGGACTCCGGCGTCACCCCCGCCCAGCTGATGGGGGCCATGCGGGAGGAGCTGGGCATTCCCGAGAACTACACCATGACCCAGGCCCGGATGGTGCTGGGGGTCCAGTACGAGCTGTCCGTCCGCAAGCTGGACAACTATGCCGCCTATGTCCTGGCCCAGGACATCGACACCCCCTTCATCTCCCTCCTCAGCGACGGGAACTACGCCGGGGCCAAGGTGACCCTTTCCTCCGTCCGGGAGTACGAGACCACCTGCGCCGCCCACATCCTGGGCTACGTGAGCAAGATCACCATTGAGGACGACTACCCCTCCCTGAAAAAGAAGGGCTATGACTACGACGATCTCATCGGCAAGGAGGGCGCGGAGCTGGCCTTTGAGGAGTATTTGAAGGGCCAGGACGGCCTCCGGATGGTGTCCACCAACGACGAGGGCAAGATCACCGGGGAATACTATAAAACCCAGCCCGTCCCCGGCAACACCGTGGAGCTGACCATCGACCTGGACTTCCAGGCTCAGGTGGAGGGCTTCCTGGAGGAGACCGTCACCCGGCTGAACGCCGACGGCGACGAGGGCCGGGGCGCGGGGGCCGCAGTAATCCAGGTGGGCACCGGCGAGGTGCTGGCCCTGGCCTCCTATCCCACCTATGACCTCTCCACCTGGCGGAAGGATTTTGCTGTTCTTCGAGATGATCCCACCCGGCCCATGTTCAACCGGGCCTCCGTGGGCAGCTACCCTCCCGGCTCGACCTTAAAGCCCTTCACCGCCATGGCGGGCCTCCTCAGCGGGAACACCACCCTGACGGAAAAGATCAAGGACACCGGCCGCTGGGGGTATCCCCTTGACGAGGCAAACAGCTATTTCAACTGCTGGAAGCGCTCCGGCCATGGATACCTCAACGTCACCCAGGCCATCACCAACTCCTGCAACTACTTTTTCGGCGAGATCGGCTACCGCATGGGCATGGAGGAGTTCCGGAAATACCTCGCCATGTTCGGCCTGGGAGAAAAAACCGGCATTGAGATCCCCGAGACCGCCGGCACCCTGCCGGAGAACCCCCAGGGCCAGGACCAGGCCCCCTGGGCGGCCTTCGGCCAGTCCACCCAGCTCTACTCCCCCCTCCAGCTGGCCAACTATGTGGCCACGCTGGTCTCCGGCGGCAAGCACTGCCAGGCCCATCTGCTGAAAGCCGCCAAGGCTTACGACAACTCCTCCGTCGTGGCCACGGGAAACACGGAGCCTGTCAACACCATCGACATCAGCGGCGAGTACCTGAACGCCGTGAAGCAGGGCATGAAGGGTCTGGTGGAGGGCACCCTCTCCCCCTATTTCCGGAACTGCGTGGTTTCCGCCGGCGCGAAGACCGGCACCTCCCAGGTCCGGGCGGACACGAAGAACCACGGCGTGTTCGTCTGCTTCGCCCCCTACGACGACCCGGAAATCGCCGTGGCCATCGCCATCGAGCGGGCGGACGCCGGCGCGGCCCTGGCCTCTACCGCCGTCAACATCCTCAACGCCTATTTCACCCCCGGCGAGGACGATTCCTCCGTCACCGGGGAAAACCAGCTCTTGCCTTGAGCGTTTCACGTGAAACGTCCTTTGTGGGGCCTGGCCCTTGGATATCCGTTAGCGGCTTTGCCGCTTACGGATATCGCATCCCCCTTGCGGGGGCCAGGTTGGGCCATTCCTCCCTCAGCCCCAATGGCCCGGTCCGGGGACCGGGCCCCACAGAGGCCGGGTTTTCCCGGCCTTTTTCCCCTGAAAAGCGGCCAGTAAAAAAATGTCATTTGTTGGAACCCCTTATTTTAACAAACAAGGAGTTTTTCCCATGAACACACCTTCCGTCTTTGACTCCCGCGACGCTCAGTGCAAGAAACCCTACGGCGCCCTTCCCTGCGGGAAGGCGTGGTCCCTCACCTGCCGCCCTCTTTCCAGCGAGGGCTTTACCCACTGCTCCGTCATCATCCGCCGGGAGTTTGCCGGTCATGAGATGGAGGCGGAGATGCCCTTCTCCGGCTTTCAGGACGGCCGGGCCTTCTTCTCCCTCTCCCTCATCCCCTTTCAAACGCCGGAACTGGTCTGGTACTGGTTCCGCTTCTGGCGGGACGACGGCACCGGGTGCCTCCTGGACAAAACCGGCTACCGCAGCGGGGGGGAACCCATCCCCTGGCAGCTCACCGTTTATGAGGAGCGCCCCACCCCCGCCTGGTTTGGCGAGGGGGTGACCTATCAGATTTTCCCGGACCGCTATTGCCGTTTGGAGACGCCGGACCCCTCGGGCCTCATCGGGGACCGCTGGGTCCACCAGGACTGGGACGACGGCCCCGTCTGGTGGCCGGAGGAAGGGGAGATCAAGAACCGGGACTTTTTCGGCGGGTCCCTGGCGGGCGTGGCCGCCCATCTGGACGACCTGGCGGCCCTGGGGGTCTCCACCCTTTACTTCTGCCCTATTTTTGAGTCCGCCTCCAACCACCGCTACAACACGGCGGATTACACAAAGATCGACCCCATGCTGGGCGCCGGGGAGGACTTTCGGGACCTCTGCGCCAAGGCGAAAGAAAAAGGCATCCGCGTCCTGCTGGACGGCGTGTTCAACCACACCGGCTCCCAGAGCGTCTACTTCAATGCCGACGGCTTCTACCCCACCCTGGGCGCCGCCCAGAGCAAGGACAGCCCTTACTATGACTGGTTCCAGTTCAGCCAGTGGCCCGCGTCCTATGACGCCTGGTGGGGCATCAGCACCCTGCCCAACGTCCGGGAGGACTGCCCGGGCTATGTGGACTATATCATTACGGGAGAAAACTCCATTGTGAAGCGCTGGCTCCGGGCCGGGGCCTCCGGCTGGCGGCTGGACGTGGCGGACGAGCTCCCCGACGAGTTCATTGAGCAGCTTCGGTCCGCCGTGGAGGAGACGGACCCCGACGCCCTGGTCCTGGGGGAGGTCTGGGAGGACGCCAGCAATAAAATTTCCTATTCCCGCCGCCGCAAATACTTCCAGGGCCGGGAGCTCCACGGCGTGATGAACTACCCCTTCCGCACCGCCCTGCTGAACTACCTGCTGGACGGCCCGGCGGAGGATTTCAAGGAGGCCATGGAGACCATCCGGGAAAATTATCCTCCCGCCGCCTTTTACTCCGCCATGAACTTCCTGGGAACCCACGACACCCCCCGGGTCCTCACGGTGCTGGGCGGCGTTCCCCTTCCCGAGGGCCGGGACGCCCAAGCCGCCTTCCGCCTGACCCCCCGCCAGCGGGAAGCGGGACTGGAGCGGCTGCGCGTGGCGGCGGCGATCCTCTTCACCTTCCCCGGCTCTCCCATGGTCTACTACGGCGACGAAACCGGCATGGAGGGCGCGGCGGACCCCTTTAACCGCAAAACCTACCCCTGGGGAAACGAGGACCAGGAGCTGCTGGCCTGGTTCCGCTGGCTGGGGCAGCTGCGGAAGGGCCGGGGCTCCCTCCGCCGGGGCTCCCTCGCCTGGCTGGAGGCCCAGGGGCCCCTGCTGGCCTATCTGCGTGAAATTCCCGGGGAGGCCACCGCCACCCTGGTGAACGCCGGCCCGGAGGAGCGGACCGTCTCCCTGCCGGGCGGGGGCTTCCGGGACCTCCGCACCGGCGAGCCGGTTCCCGGTGAGGCGGCTGCCGTCCCCCCCTACAGCGTCCGGCTGCTGGGCCGGGACTGAGAATGGGTTTTTACAAAATTGTTTCACGTGAAACGCTCCAAGGCCCGCTGTTTTCGGCGGGCCTTGCTGTTTCACGTGAAACTTTTCCGTTTTCCGGCCAAATTTCCTAAAAATTGTGGGCTTAGCCCTTGCAAGGCTGTCCCGGCCTTGTTATAATGAATTTTCGATAGAAAGTAGGTGCTTTTGTGTCAAAGATCATCGCTGTTGTGAATCAAAAGGGCGGCGTGGGGAAAACCACAACCTGCGTCAACCTGTCGGCCGCCCTGACGGAGGCGGGAAAGAAGGTCCTCCTCTGCGACTTCGACCCCCAGGCCAACGCCACCTCCGGCATGGGCGTGGACAAGACCGTCTCCAAGGGGGTCTATTCCGCCATTATTGAGGAGCTGCCCGCCGCCGGGGCGGTGTCCCATACCCGTTATGGGGACGTGCTGCCCTCCAACAAGGCCCTGGCCGGGGCGGGGGTGGAGCTCATCGGCATGGAGCGGCGGGAATTCCTGCTGAAGGACGCCCTGGAGCCTCTTCGGGAAGCCTATGACTTCATTCTCATCGACTGCCCTCCCTCCCTGGAGCTTCTGACGCTGAACGCCCTGTGCGCGGCGGATTCCATCCTGGTGCCGGTCCAGTGCGAATACTTTGCCCTGGAGGGGCTTTCCGATCTGATGAACACCGTCCGGCTGGTGCGGCGGTCCCTGAACCCGTCCCTGGAGCTGGAGGGGGTTTTACTGACCATGTTCGACGGGCGGACAAACCTCTCCCTGCAGGTGGCGGAGGAAGTGAAGCACTACTTCCCCGGCAAGGTCTATGCCTCCGTGATTCCCCGGAACATCCGCCTTTCCGAGGCCCCCAGCCACGGCAAGCCCATCAGCGCCTATGACCGGGCTTCCCGGGGGGCCGACGCCTACGCGGCCTTTGCCGCCGAATTTTTGAAATAAGACGTCTCTTTTGAAAGGAGTGCATTTCATGGCAAATAAAAAGCCCTCCGGCCTGGGCCGGGGGTTGGGCGCGCTGCTGGGGGACGACGTATTGAAACCCGAAGCCGCGGGGAACCTGTATTTACCCATTTCCCAGGTGGAGAGCTATTCCGCTCAGCCCCGGAAGCTGTTTGACGAGGACGCGCTGGCGGAGCTGGCGGATTCCATCCGGGAGCACGGGGTCATCCAGCCCCTGACCGTGCGGAAGCTGTCCTCCGGCTATTATCAGATCATCGCCGGAGAGCGCCGCTGGCGGGCCGCCCGGATGGCGGGCCTCACGGAAATTCCCGCCGTGGTCATCGAGGCCGACGACCAGAAGGCGGCGGAGCTGGCCCTGGTGGAAAACCTCCAGCGGGAGGACCTGAACCCCATGGAGGAAGCCGCCGGATACCAGTCCCTGATCCAAACCTACCACATGACCCAGGAGGAGGCCGCAAGGCGGGTGGGCAAGTCCCGCAGCGCCGTGGCCAACGCCATGCGGCTGCTGGGCCTCCAGCCCGGCGTGCGGAAGCTGGTGGAGGAAGGGACCCTCTCCGCCGGACATGCCCGGGCCCTGCTCCCCCTCTCCCCCGCCCTCCAGACGAAGGCGGCGGAAGCCGTGGTCCAAAGCCAGCTCTCCGTCCGGCAGACGGAGGCCCTGGCAAAGCGAATGCTGGCGGAGCCCAAGGAGGAGCCGGAGCTCCCGGAGCCGCCCAAGGAGGTGGACTACGCCGCCGAGGCCCAGCAGTCCCTGTCCTCCCGGCTGGGCCGGGGCGTGCGCATCGTTACCGGCCGGAAAAAGGGCCGGATTGAATTGGAGTATTACGGTCTGGACGACCTGAACGACCTGCTGGAGGCCCTGGCCCTCCTGAAAACCAACCGGAAAGGACCGGAGGCATGAAGCTGAAAAAACGAAACGAAGAGGGCCTCATGGAGCCGGGGGAGGATTTGACGCCCAAGGGAAAAAAGCCCGTGGTGGTCTATATCATGGTCCTGTTCATCGTCGCCTTCCTGCTGATGGCCTGGTCCTTTGCCTCCCACCAGCGAAGCAATACCGAGGCCATCGGACAGCTCCAGACCTCCGTCACCGCCATGCAGGGGATGCAGAACCGGATGATCAGCCTCCAGGACGAGCTGGAAGCAGCTCAAAGCAAAATCCAGGAGCTTGAGCGGCAGGCCGAGCTGCGGGACAGCGAGATGAAAGCCTATGACCGGCAGTATACGGCCCTGTCCCGCCTCTATTTCCTGGAGCGGCTCTACCGCCAGGAGGACCTGGAGAGCTGCCGGAAGGTCATCGACCGCATGGAAGAGGACGACCTGGCGGTCTGCCTCAGCGAAAACCTCCCCCTCTCCGAGCAGGAGCTTGGCCTCACCGTTTCCCCCCGTGAACGCTATCGCCAGCTGAAGGAGGCCGTGGAAGCCCGGGAGGCGGAGGCCGGAGACCAAGAGACAGCGCAGTGAACTGGGGAAAGGCTCGCCGGAGGGCCTTAGGCATCCTCCTGGCGTTGACTTTATGGGCGGCGCGGCACGCCCGGCCAGGGCACGGAAACCGCCTGGTGCGCCAGCACAAAGCCCGGGGGCAGCCGGCGGCAGTCCGTTTTGGCAGGGCTGGGAGCCCCGCGGTTCCGCCGCCCCCCCGGGCAACCTGTTCCGGGAACTTTTCGAGCAGCAGCGCCGTCCGTCCCTGGATTGGGCGGCTGTCCTCCAGCTCACAGACCGGGCGGGCCGATGTATGAAATAGGCGCGGGAAAGCCCTGCGATACCTCCCTTCATACAGGCCGTTATCTTCCCATGTCCCTTCCCGGCAGCGAGGAAGCCGCCCAATCCCTGGCGGAGCGGCTTCGATTCTTGCTGGAGGAATCGGAAAGCGCGGGCACATAGGGCCCCGGGTTCAAGGAGACAGAAAGGAGTTCTGACTATGAGCTGGATCCGCTCCCACTGGAAGCCCCTGGCCCTGATCGCCGCCCTGCTTCTGGCTGCGGCATGGTATTCCCGGCCTGTGGACATCTACACACTGGCCCCTAAAATGAAGGAGCCGGACAGCATAGACATTTCCCTGCGGGAGCTGGGGGAACAAGGCAGAGACTACCCCATTCAATGGTTCTCCCCGGAGGACCCGGAGTGGGACGCGGCCCTGGAAGCGATAGAAGCCCTTCGGTTCCGCCGCCCGCCCTGGAATATTCTGCTCCAGCTTATACCGGAGCGCACCATCACCGGCCGCGTCACCCATGACGGGGACCTGCACATTCTGTTCTCTCTGTACAAACCGGGCGAAGGCCATGTCCAGGTGCAATTTTTCATTGACGAGTGGATGTACCACTCCCCTTATTCCAGCCGGAATCTCACCCTCTGGGCGGCGGATTCCAGGGAAACCGGAGAGGCTTTGGCGGAGGTGTTCCAGCCATTGCTGGCGTCCGGTTAAGAGAAGGGCAGGCCCGGGGGAACGGGCCGCCGGGGGCGGCGGCCCCCGCGGGGTATTCTATCGGCAGAAAGGCAATTTCTGAGGGAATGGCCTGACCAGGGGGTCAGGCCCCGCAAGGAACCGTGAAGATCTGGCCTGGAAAAGGCAAACAGCTGCCCGCTGCCGCCAGGGCAGCGGCAGCGGAAAGAGGAGGAAGTCCATTCGATAACCTCCACCCCCCGCTCAAACTACGCCGCGGGCAAAAGACTTGCGTACCCGGAAGAAGCGCCTCCTGCGCGTCCCCCGTCCC
>ERZ779623.259-NODE-259-length-23215-cov-19.272582_pt1 | contig 23215 bp, 20 predicted proteins | sample MGYA00514189_ERZ779623 | MGnify/ENA primary metagenome ERZ779623 (study PRJEB29562, sample SAMEA4376712) | mouse gut metagenome | isolation source: Cecum | study: EMG produced TPA metagenomics assembly of the A DSS colitis mouse model was used to assess the... | reverse complement strand
CAAAGGGCACCGTGAAAACCGCCCAGCATACGTCTAAAACCGCCATCAAGACCGCTGACCATACGGCAAAGGCGGCACAGAAAACGGCCCAGGCCACCGCAAAGGCGGCGAAAATGACCGTCCACGCTGCCCGTGCCACGGCTAAGACCGCCGCCACCGCGAAAGCCGCCGCAAAGGGCATTTCCGCCACGATAAAGGCCATAATCGCGTCCGTAAAGGCACTGGTGGCCGCTATTGCCGCTGGGGGCTGGGTTGCTATCCTCGCCATTGTGATTATCTGCTTGATTGGCCTGATCGTCGGCTCCTGTTTTGGCATCTTTTTTTCCGGGGAGGACAGCGGTACAGGCCAGACCATGCCCACAGTTGTCCGGGAGATCAATCAGGAGTATGAGGGCAAGCTGGACGAGATCAAGAACGGCACCGCCCATGACGCGCTTGAAATGTCCGGCTCCCGTGCTGTCTGGCCGGAGGTGTTGGCGATATACGCCGTCAAGACCACCACCGACCCGGACAACCCCCAGGAAGTTGCCACGATGGACGACAGCAAAAAGGAGCTGTTGAAAGAGATATTTTGGGCTATGAACGAGATCAGCCACCGTTCGGAAACCGCCACCACCACCCAAACCGTGGAAACCGACGACGGGGCAGGCAACATCATTGAGGAAGAAGTTCAGGTAACGACAACGACCCTCTATATCACCGTGACCCACAAGACCGCCGATGAAATGGCGGACGCCTACAACTTCACCGCCGACCAGCGGGCGCAGCTTGCGGAGTTACTGGCTGAAGAAAACCGCAGTATGTGGAGCAGCGCCCTATACGGCATCGGCGTGGGCGACGGGGAGATCGTGGTGGTGGCCCTCTCCCAGCTCGGCAACGTGGGGGGCCAGCCCTATTGGTCATGGTACGGCTTCAATTCCCGTGTGGAGTGGTGCGCCTGTTTTGTCAGTTGGTGCGCCAACGAGTGCGGGTATCTGGACGCTGGCGTGATCCCTAAAACGGCAGGCTGTATCTCCGGCTCCAACTGGTTCAAAGACCGGGGACTATGGCAGAACAACAGCTATGAGCCACGCCCCGGCGACATCATCTACTTTGATTGGGACAACAAGGGCAGCTCCGGCCCCCAGGACGGCCTTGCCGACCATGTGGGCATCGTGGAGAAGGTGGAGAACGGCCTTGTCTACACCGTGGAGGGCAACTCAGGCGATAGCTGCCGGGAGAACCGCTACGCCGTAGGCCACTATGAGATTTACGGGTACGGGACGCCAGCCTACTGACCACCCCTTGACGCATAATTTTCGCCCTGGACTGACTGGAAACAGTTCGTCCAGGGCGGCTTTTTCATTCCTCAAACAGTTTTGAGGCGGGCACGTTCAGGGCCTCCGCAATTTTGAACAGCGTTTCCATCGACACGCCAAAGACCCGTGTGGGGCTTTCGATTTTTGCGACATACGACCATGACCGCCCGATCTTATCCGCAAACGCCTCCTGCGTCAGCCCCAGCAATTTACGGTAGTATTGCACCTTCAATCCGAAGCGGATGTACTGCTCCCGATATTCCGTTTCCATAGCGCACCCCTCTTTCCGCTAAAAGGGTAACACGAAAACGGAAAATTATTTAGAGAGCCTAATTGCCATTTATGGTAATACAATGATATAATAGGGCAACCACAGGACAAGAAAACCTACCGTCCGGCGAACGGGCGGGCACAAGGAGGTCATGCGATGGAGAAAACCTGTTTTTTTATCGGCCACCAGGACGCGCCGGACAGTCTGGCCCCGGAGCTGGACGCCCTGGTGGAGCGGCATATCACGGAGTATGGCGTGGGGGAGTTTGTTGTGGGGCGCTACGGCGGTTTTGACGCGCTGGCGGCAAGCGCGGTGAAGCGGGCCAAGGCGCGCCGCCCGGACGTGCGGCTGGTCTGCCTGCGGCCCTACCACCCGGCGGAACGGCCTGAAAAGACGCCCAGCGGCTTTGACGGCTCCTTTTATCCTCCGGGGATGGAGCGAGTTCCGAGAAAGCTGGCTATCGTCCGGGCCAACCGCTACATGGTGGACAACAGCGACTTTCTGATCGCCTACGCATGGCATCCCGGCAACGCCCGTGAGCTGGTAGAGTACGCCCAGCGGCGGGAGTGGCGGGGCCTGCTGCGGGTGGAAGTGCTGGGCCAACCGTAAGCTGTGATGACCTACTGATAAAGATAAGCGCACAAGAATAAGAGCCGTTGACTTTGAAATCAACAGCTCTTACTCTTTCTGATATTGTTATCCATGGCCAGACCCAGGACAGGGCGGCTTTTTTCATTCCTCAAGCAGCTTTGAAACGGGAACTTCGAGCGCATCCGCAATTCTGAACAGTGTCTTCATCGACACGCCAAAAGTCTGTGTCTTTGACGCTGCCTTGATGCTTTCCAATACATAAATTTATTGACACTCCTGATGTTCAACTATATAATGCAGATTTGTCCAGTCTTTTACTTGATTGGACACACACAATGTTATTGGCAAAGGGGTACTCTTTGCCAGAATAGGAGGAAAATATGAATAAGCAGGAATTGATCGAACGTATGGCGGGCAAGACCGGGATGGCAAAAAAGGACTGTGGTATTGCCTTGGATGGTATGCTGTCTGCAATCACAGAGGCTTTGCAAAAGGATGACAAAATAAAGCTGACTGGCTTTGGCACTTTTGAGGTGAAGCACCGGGCCGCCAGAACAGGCCGCAATCCGCAAACCAAGGAGACTGTGGAAATTCCGGCGCAGAGCGTTCCGGTGTTTAAGGCGGGAAAGGTCTTGAAAGAAAGCATTCTTGGTAGCAGCGAGAAAAGAGTATTGTCAAAAGCTGCGCTTTAGTATATAATTCCTCTGTGAATAGGTGACAGGAGAAGTGGTTATTGCAGGGGGGAAGTGATTACACTGGATGATACCAAGACCCGGATCATCGTTGCCGCAATCAAGGCTGTACGGCAGTATGGCCTGGAAGGGGTGCGCATCCAGAACGTCAGCGAGCTGGCGGGGATTTCATCAGGAGCGATTTACCGCCACTTTGACGGCAAGGATCAACTGCTGGTGGAGTGCTTCACTTATGTGGACAAGCAGGCGGCGGCAATCTTTGAACATTTGAAATTCAACCCGCTGCTTATGCTCACTGACCCTATGGGTGCGGTAAAGGCGCTGTGGGTGCCCTATTTTCGGTTTTGGACATCCCGCCCGGACGAAACAGTTTTTTATCACCGCTTTCGGGACAGTACGTTTTTCCCCCAGTATGACAAGAGCCGGGATGTGACCTATTTCAAGACGTTTATTGGAATGGTTGACGTTTTCAAAAAGGTATTTCCAAGCCTGGACAAAATCAATCAGGATTTATTGTGGCTCCACGTCCTCACATCCACTGTTATGTACGCAAAGTATGTGGTGGAAGGGACGCTTCCAGACAATCAGGAAACCGAGGACACTGTGTTTCAGTTGTTAACCACTGGACTGAGCGGCTATTTGAAACCGGAGAAGCCTAAAAAATCAAGACGAAAATGAAAATGTGCCGCTGGAGGCGGTTCATTTTTAGTAGTTTGATAATGAACGTTCACTATCATACCGGTTAAAGGCACGCTCGGTTCTCAAATTTTTTTGGCGCTAAGGGGGGTGAACATTCACTAACTTTGGAATAACCTTCTTTCTATTCGGAAAACTATCTGCATCGAATACAAAGGAGATTATTGCCATGTTCAGCCAGGAAGCAGCTTTCACAATTACCGCCGACCACATTTCCCAATATGCGGCGCACCTCCAGGAACAAGAGCGAGCCAAGAACACTGTAAAGAAATATGTTCATGACCTTAACGATTTCATGTTGTTTCTGAATGGGAAAGCCGTCACAAAGGTGGCCGTGATTGCGTGGAAAGAGCATCTGGCTGATACCTATACCCCAGCCACAGTCAATTCCATGCTGGCAGCGGTCAACAGTTTTTTCCAGTTCATGGACTGGCCGAAGCTGTCTGTCAGGCCGCTGAAAGTACAGCGTCCCCTTTTCTGTGATGAAAGCCGGGAAATGACCCGCGCTGAATATGTCCGTTTGGTGAACGCGGCCCAGCGGCAGGGAAATGAACGGCTGTCCCTGCTCCTTCAAACAATTTGCGCCACAGGCATCCGGGTATCAGAACTCCGATTTATCACCGTGGACGCTGTGACCCTGGGCCGTACAGTGGTCACGAACAAGGGAAAACGGCGAACTGTCTTTCTGCCTGGAAAGCTGTGCGGGCTGCTGAAAAAGTATCTGAAAAAACAAAAAATCACCGACGGATCGGTGTTTGTGACGCGGACGGGCAAACCCCTTGACCGCTCCAATATCTGGCGGGATATGAAGGCTCTGTGTGAAAGCGCCGGGGTTGAGCCAGACAAGGTGTTCCCCCACAACCTGCGGCATCTGTTCGCCCGGACGTATTACTCGCTGGAAAAGGATTTGTCCCGGCTGGCGGATATTCTGGGCCATTCCAATGTCAGCACCACCCGCATTTATACCGCAGAGAGCGGTTTTGTTCACGCCCGACAGATGGAACGGCTGGGTCTGATCCTTACAACATAATTTTTGTTATGTTGTTGTTTAGACCGCAACAGGTCAATATACATATCGCATTATACAGGAAAAACGGCTTTCTGACAAGTCCTTTTACAACTTAGGCATGAAGAAACTGACGGGATGCTCTCTATATTTATCTCGCCTGTCTTTTCTTGCACTTTTTCAGATTCTCTGCGTCCTTACAGTGAAATTGGGGCGGTTGGGCTTCACTCTAATACAACATAACAAAAATTAAGTTGTTAATAGGCAGCTTGAGTTAAATATAGTGAGGGATATGAGTATGGAAAAAATATTGATCGTGGACGACAGCATTGTGCAGGCAGCACAGCTAAAGTCAATTATAGAAGATGAGTATGATATTACCGTCGCACAAACTGCGGAGGACGGGCTGCGTTTAGTGAGCGAGGGGGATTTTTCCCTCATTCTGCTGGATGTCGTGATGCCTGGAATGGACGGTTTTACGCTGCTGAAAATGTTGCAGGAGCAAATCGTGACTCAAAGCATCCCGGTCATCTTGATTACCAGCCTTGCAGATGTGACGAATGAGCAGCGTGGACTTGTTTTAGGAGCCGTGGATTATATTACAAAGCCATACATTCCCCTGATCGTTAAGGCAAGGGTCAACACACATATCAAACTCTACAAATATCGCAGACAGATTGAGCAGCAATCCATGACCGACCAACTGACAGGAATTGCCAACCGGCGTCGGTATGAACAATACAGCGCGACAAAATGGAGAGAAGCGATCCGCCTGCACGTTCCGTTCTCCATCTGTATGTTTGATATTGACCGCTTCAAAGTGTATAACGATACCTTTGGCCATCCTGCCGGAGATAAGGTGATCGCTTCCGTTGCTCAGACAGCGGCGTCCTATTTGAAACGCAGTACGGATTTTCTTGCCCGCTATGGCGGCGAGGAATTTGTGGCATTGTCCCTGGGCGACAGTTCGCAGCAGATTTTTGAACACTTGAAGAAAATCCGACAGGCAGTAGAAAACCTGCACATCCCCCATGATCCGTCTGTGGCTGAATGGGTCACGGTCAGTGTCGGAGGGGTCACGATTGTTCCTGATTCGGAAAGCACCTATGATTTTTACTTAAAAATCGCGGACACCATGCTGTACGATGCAAAGAAAAACGGCCGGAACCGGGTCGTTTGGGCCGATGAAAGGCTGAAACAGTTGTGGGAAAAAAGGTAGTCTGACTGACATCAAAATATCAATTCATATGGGAGGTATATTGTGAGCTTATTGGAGCTTTTCAGAAAAAGGGCAAAAGAACGGCCACCTCAAGAGGATAAAGATACAAATGGCACAGAAGAACTCGATATTTATTCGGGTATGCGGGTGGAAGTAACAACCGCCGCAGGACAGATACTCTTTGTGGCAAAGCTGATGGGCCTGCATGGGGACAAGGCGGAGCTGCACCAATATTCGGAGGCCGCGATTTCTGAGGTAGAGGAACCGCTTCCTGTCAGAATCCGTGGGTACAGTGATCGGGAGCGAAAAGCAGTCTACATGGAGGGTGCGATCATGCCCCTGCCGCAGAATAAGTGGTCAGTTTCGGAATTTAAAGTTTGCAGAGTTGGAAATGACCGTGCCTTTTTCCGCCTGACCACAAACCTTGACGCCACCGCCACCATGTTCAGCGGATTGGCAATGGGAGAAAAGCCCTGCAAGCTGCTGAACATCAGTGTGGGCGGGGCCAGCGTCAGCTCGGAGTACAGATACCACAAGGGAGACAAATTTCTGCTGAAGGTCAGGCTGTTGGAGGACAGGCCGGAATCGGTCATGTTCAGCCAAATCGTGCGCGTTGTAGAAAAGGACGAGGGAAAATTCGAGTACGGGTGCCGATTTTTGGAATTGACCGAAGTCGATCAGGAACAAATAACACGGAATATTTTTGCAGCCCAGCGCCAAAAAAGGGGACGTTCCTAAACATTCGTGAAAACATAAAGGAGAGTAGAAAATGAGTATGTTCTATCGCCATAATCGCGGCGGCAAGCGGCTCCAAAGAAAACCAAAGTCTGAAAACAATTCAGGAGCACGGCTTGCCGCGCTCCTTTTGTGCTTGTCCATGCTGATGGGCTGCCTCCCCGCGCTGGCATCTGCGGCAGACGATGAGGAAAAACTTTCCAGCATTGTGACGTTTGAAAGCATTTCCCTTCACTACGCTGGTGCTGGCGGTCAGCCGGAGGGGACGGCTATTCAAGATGGCACTCTGCTTGAAAAAGATAAACAGTTGGTATTGCGCTATACATACAATATCATGCCCGAACAATGTGCCAAAATTGCCGCAGGAACGAACTACTACCTGGAAGTTTCGCCGCATTTGGTTCTGCCTAATTTGAGGGATGGATCAGAAGTGACCATTGAAACAGAGAATGGCACAGTACCGTTTGGAAAAATCTATTCAGACGGCAGTAGGGCCTGGGTTACATTTTACGCAAAATCAGACAGCTCTGATACAGTTTTGTCAGAGTATGGTGAACTCAACAACGCTTTTTTCTATTTGAATTGCAACCGGGCAGATCAAGTTCCTGCGGGAGAAAGTCCCATAGGGGGGAACAGCAACCTCTATGCGATGAAATTTGAAAATAACGAGCAAATCACTTTCGGCTATGCGGAAAATGAGCCGGTGACGGCAAAAGCACAGATTAACAAAGGCGGCGCGTTGCAGGATAAGACAATTACCTGGACAATCAACTATACCCCGTGGCAGAACCCTGCCGGGGACGATGGTGTTGACCTGGACACCCCCTTTGAGCTGCGGGACACCATTGATACCTCTTTGCACAGCTATGTACCCAACAGCGTGACAATCGGCGGATCGCCCGTGTCTGCCTATACTTCCCGCGATGAAATCCAGGGCAATGAGGACGCATATGTGATTGTGGAAACGCCAGAGAACGGCAGCAACACTGTTTTGACCTTTGGCGGCACAAAATTCAACGCAGGAGAAGCAACCCAGGGGAACCCGGCAACGCCGCTGACGATTGCCTATCAGACCTCTATCAACGATGATCTTCTCCTGCCAGGAGGCACAGGCGGTAAGAAAGTAACAAACGCCGCCGACTTGTTTGCCGGTGAAAATGACGTGTTCAATAGTTTGAATATCACCAGCAGTAGCACCGTTCCCATTCCTCAACCCACATGGGTGACAAAGGAGGGACACACGACCCGTAATCCCGGTAATGGCTCCACGACTGATTGGACGGTCACATTCCAGCCGAATGGCTTTACTTTTGAGGATGGTAACAATTTGACACTCCATGACCGGCTCCCCAATGGCAGTACATTGGTGGACGGCTCCGTAAAGGTAGATGGAACGGCGGTAACAGCAACAGCCGGAACGAATAATGACTTTACCATTTCCCCAATTACAACAAATAACCAGCCTGTCACAATCACCTATCAGAGCCATGTGTCGGAGGAGATGTACGACAGTGGCACAAACCTGGGCAGTAATATCGCATGGTTTACGTTCCAGTATGGCGGTCAGGAATATACAACACCCCAGGCCAAAAAAGATATTGGCAGCGGGGACGGCAGCGGAACTCCCGGCACGGCCACGCTGGTAAAGACAAATAAGGGCTATAACGCGGCAACCCGGACGATTGAATGGACGGTGACGATCAATCCTCACAAGGCCAATCTCAAAAGCGGCACTTTTACCGATGATTTGGGGGCCGTTGGCCCTCGGTGTGCTGCTGGGCATACAAGCGGGCTGGAATTGATGGACAGTATAGATGATATTACCATCAAAATCGACGGCAATGCCCCCACAGACGATGAAAAAGCGCTTATAGCTTTACAATATAGCCAGCAGGAACTTACTATCAAAGTTGGCGAAATCGGCGCAAAAACTATCACACTCACCTATACCACAAAGGTATGCGATCCCTGTATATTTGCGAATAACACAGCAAGAACAGCGTTCAAAAACACCATATCGACAAGTGATATGCTAATCGGAAGTCAGGCCACTACGGGCCGCACCGCCAGCGCCGACAGTACGGCCAATGTCAGCGCCACAGTCTTGACCAAAAAAGCGCCGGTCTATGATTACGCCAGCGGCACCATGAAATGGACGGTAGAAGTGGACGCGGCAGGACTGTCTATGGCCGATGTGGTCTTAACGGATGATTTGCCTGCGGGACTGACTTATGTGGAGGACTCCCTCGCAACCGCCCCAGCAATTACGGGCGCATCAGCGAGTGCGATAGGTCAAACGCTGACCATCAATTTGGGTACGGTTACAGCAAAAACTACAATCACGTTTGACACGAAAGTTGACCCGGAAACTTTAGGCTTTAGTGGAGATAAGCCGGTTACAGTGGCAAACACCATTCACATGAACGGCAAAGCGGACGGAGTTGAGTTTGCCGAAGTTTCCCACAGCGTCCAGCAGAACTTCTCCAATCACGGCCTCGTCAAGAGCAGCAAAGTGGATAACGGGCAGGAGCTAATTCAGTATGAGGTGCTGATTAACCCCTTTGGCCTTGCGCTCCCGGGAAACCCCTCCCTTGAGGACACGTTGGACAAACGGCTCCAACTGGACACTGATACGTTGCTTTTCTACAAAGCGGCCCTGACTGGAACAACGGCGTCAAATAAAGATCAGAAACCCGGATATGCGAAAGCTGGAACCGGTGAACCGTTGAAAGTCGCCAGCTTTGACCCGAACACAAACAGATTTACCGTACAACTTCCGATTGATGCCGATAGCCGGGATGCTTATGTTCTGACCTATACGGCGGATATTATTGACCATCAGGCGGGCGGTTACAGTAACAGCGTCCGTTTTGATGGCGGCTCTGTTCTGCTGGGCGGCAACAAAAACAACAGCGCCGCCGTTAGCGGCGGCGGTGGCGGTGGCGGCGGTGGCGTCGCCGCGCGGAAAGCTGTCATTACCATTGCCAAGGCGGATAGTGAAAATCAAACGCCCCTTGCAGGAGTGTCCTTTACTTTGTATCAATGGGACAGCGACAGTAATACGCGGGGCCTGCCCTTCGCCCAAGGAAAAACTGACGCCCAAGGAAAGCTGTCGTTCAAGGTAAAGCCCAATGCGGTCTATGAATTGGTGGAAACCGAAAGTGTTCCCGGTTATGGGAGTGCCTTTGGCTGGAACGACCTCCCCGATGGCGTGACCGCAACAGACGCGGGCCTTTTGGTCACAGCGGGAGCGGCAAAATCGGAGCTGACACTGAAATTGACCAATGAGGCCCATACAACCGACCTTGTGTTCCGGCTGGTCAATGAATCCGGCATCCCGATGACGGGTGAAAAAGTGCAGATATTTACGTCCGATCCCACGGGGAAACCTGATTTGGCTCCTGTCAAGGAAGTAACCGTTTCCTCTGATGGAACAGTTAAATTTTCAGGAATACGCCGCGGAGCAGCATACTATGTCCGGCGGCCTGATGGTGGAGTAATGCCTGTAAACGTGCCCGCCCAGGTTAATGACGAACCAACGGTGACTTTGCCGGATGGTACATCGGCAACACTTACGGCAAATTATCAGGTTACAGACACCTCAACAACAGATCAGTGGACATTGACCGTCAATAAAGTAATCAGCGGCGGCACAACCCCTCTGCCTGGGGCGACCATTGGGCTTTATGCGGACGCAGCTTGCCAGACCTTGATTAAAACGGGCGTGAGTGACCAGGACGGAACCGTTATTTTTTCGGGGCTGATAAAAGGTCAAAGCTACTGGCTGAAAGAAACCGCAGCGCCTACCGGCTATAAACTGGACACTACGACATACGAAGGTAACGAAACAAATTCCACAGTAACGATTGCGAATACTCCCAACAATTCCGGCAACACTGGTACCCCCGGCACTCCCGGCACCCCTGGCACTCCCGGCGAACCCGGCACCCCCGGCGAACCCGGTACTCCCAGTGAACCCGGCACTCCAAATGAACCAAGCACCCCTGTGAACCCCGGAAATGGAGGCAGCAATAATTCCACCAATAACCCCAATATTCCGCAAACGGGAGATTATACGCAACTTTTAATTGTGGTCACATTGGTATCAGGAATTTTACTGGCAGTCATGACAATATATCGGAGACTTATGGTAAAACGGCGTGGACAGAAGTAAGATATTTCGCTTTTTCTATTGTTTCATCCTGATCGTCTTTATAGCTTCCAGCATAATCCTGGCTGTTCGATTGGTGGAACTTCAGCACGGAAAAGAGTTTTATGAGCAAATTGGAGGAACGGGGGACGCCATATCCCCCGTTCCTATCAGCCCGAAACCATCCATGTCCGTTAAATACGCAGAAGCAGACAAGCAGGAACATGAAACCGTAACAACAGAATTGCCGGAACTTTCAATGCGTCTTTTAGAATTTGCTGACGATTACCCCGGCGCTGTTGTGTGGCTTCAAATCCCGGATACCTCTGTGGATTATCCCGTAATGCTTGGCGCAGATAATCAGTTTTACTTGAACCATCTGCCTGACGGGAGCAAAAATGCCCTTGGCAGTCTGTTTCTTGATTATCGCACGAACGAGAACAGTAATCACCTGATTATTTATGGCCATAACGGATCGGGCGGAAAAATGTTCGGCCTGCTGAAACGGTATGAAGCACAGGACTATTGGGGGGAGCATCCGGCACTGACCGTAGCCACGTCAGACTCCGTATATATCTGTCCGATTTTTTCGGTGCGGAGGGTGGAAGCGGACAGTGACGCTTACAGGCTGGAGTTTGAGGACAATGATAACCTGATATGCTACATGAATTGGGCCGCGTCAGAATCGCTATATCAGATTGATATTGATTTTGCGGATGCGGCAAAGGTGATCACTTTATCCACTTGTACTGGCTGGCACAATCAGCGATTTATCGTGCAGGCGGTATTGCAAGAAGGACAAGAGATACTGCCGTAAAATTTGAAAAGCTATATATAGTAAACGACCATCAATTATATACATATATAACCCCCAACTTCGTTTTTGTATTTGGATACTTGCTATATTAAGGCGTCAAGGGAGCTGCGACCGCCCCCTTGACGCCTTTATTTTTTATAATTTTGGCAGGTGATAGCCGATGGTTTGGCCTTTTGCGCAGCCAGACGACGGGTCTGTTTGGCAGCACGGACAAGCCCCTCCCTTATTTTTTTCGCAAAAAGCGCGGATGACCGCAAGGTTGTCCGCGCCTCTTTTTTCCATCGACAGCCTTTTACAAAGTCCCCTATCAAATCATAGGGAATTTTGTAAAGAGCTGTCGGAACGTGTCTATGAAATTTTCCTGAAATGTCCCGTGCCCGAACGGAATCGAAAAATTCTACATTTTGACGGAAAATGGCCCCGGTGCCGTGGCCCGCCCTCCAATCTGAATTTCAAAAATTCAGATTGGAGGTAGCAAACCTTGAAAAACTATCGCAAAAGCGATTATGCCCTGAACAAGTTCAGCGAGGGCATTGTATATCAATTTTCCGACCGAACCCTGGAAATCTCTTTGGAGGACTTTATGCGGGACAACCCCGGCAAGACAGAAGCGGATTTTATGGCCCTGAAAGCTGTGTCTGACGAGATTTATTTGGAGCAGGCCCGTCTTGAAACAGCCCAGGGGAATAAAACGTTTTCCATGACCGGGCTGGAGGACGCCATAGCGCATCCCGCCCCATCCCTGGACGACAGCTTCATTATGTCCGATGACCGCCGCCGTGTCAAGCTGGCGGTGGACAAGCTGTTCAGGTGCGGCAGGCTGACGGTAAAGCAGAAAGAACGCTTTGTCCGGCACTTCTTTGCCGGGGTGTCCCTGCGGAAGATCGCCAGTGACGAGGGGGTGCATTTCACATCGGTGGACGAGAGCATCCGCCGAGCGGTGGACAAGCTCCGTACATACTTCAACGAGGTCAAATAACTTCATGGGAGGGCTGTCAGCGTTGACGGCCCTCCTGTTTTACACTCTGAAAAAATATTTTGAGATTTTTTTCATTTTCAACCCCTACACCCCCCTCTTTTAAGTGCATTAGGTGAAAGGCGATGGAAAGCCCTTCACCTGTTCCTCGTTTGTGCGGCGAATGGGTTTGACCTTTGACAACTTCATACCCATTCATCAAGCACATTCCTATTGCCGTGAGCCACTTTTGCCGCCGCGCCAGGATGTGCCGGACAGGACAGCGGGATGCCACACTATCATTTCGTCCACGGTCTGTTATCCGGCATGGAGCGAGTACCAGCGGCCATGAAATACCGGGCGGCTCCCGGTACGGCCACGACCGGCAATAGGGACAATGATACTCCTGTTCAGTCACAGTCCGAGCGTGATAGCGTTTTCCAGCGTGAAGCCGTCGCAGGCAATGAGAACAGCCGACAGAGAACCTGCCGGGGGTGAAATTCCCGTGGAGCTGGTTGCCGCCAGCCGTTTGATGACTTCCCACAGCGAGCCGGGGTGTCGCGGACAAATAGGCTTGCTTTCATATAGGCCGGACAGCGGGACGGGTTTATGGAAACGGGAGCGTTTATGCTCCGCCAACCTTGATATGTCACACTGTCCGGCCCCTACATAGGCGGCGCAGGCCGTCTAATTTTTATAGGAGGTCAAACACCATGAGCAGGACATATTTACGCGGCGACTTATATTACGCCGAATTGGGACATGGAATCGGCTCGGAGCAGAAAGGCACCCGGCCCGTCGTTATCATTCAGAATAACGTGGGCAACAAGCACAGCCCCACCGTCATTATCGCCGCCATCACCAGCAAGGCCAACATCAAGGCCAAACTGCCCACCCACTACTACCTGGACGCCGGGAACGGGCTGGCACAGCCGTCCCTTGTTTTGTTGGAGCAAATTCGCACCATAGACAAGCAGCGGTTGTCCGGCTACATCGGCAGGCTGGACGAGAAACATATCCGGGGCATCAACCACGCCCTGGCGGTCAGCATCGGCCTGATCGAACCCGTACCCCCGAAACTGACGCTCTGCTTATGCGGCGCTTGTGCTGACGCTTTTCGCGGCACAGGCGCTTTTGCTTTGCGGGAGGCCGCGCCGGGACAGGCTGAAAAGGAAGTCTGCGTCTACTGCGGCCAGCGCCCCGGCGTGGAGTATGTGGTCACGCCGAAAGGAGGGGCGGGCGTATGAGTTATCCTGATGTGCCTATCTGGGAGAAGTACACACTGACCATTGAGGAAGCCGCTAAATACTTCCGTATCGGAGAAAAGAAGCTGCGGAAACTGGCGGAGGAAAACCCGGACGCCAACTGGCTGATAATGAACGGGAACCGCATCCAGATCAAGCGCAGGCAGTTTGAAAAGGTCATTGACTCCCTGGATGTGATTTAATCGCAGATTTGCATAGAGCCGGAAATATGATAGAATATTGTCAAGTCGTATCAAGGCTCGTTCCAGTTTCAGAAAGGAGTTTTACCAATGGCGGAAAAACGACGTGACAGCAAAGGCCGCATATTAAGAACTGGAGAGAGCCAGCGAAAAGACGGGAGATACGCATATAAGTACACGGACAGCACCGGCAAGCCCCAATTTGTCTATGCCTGGAAGCTGGTAGCCACGGACAAGACCCCGGCTGGCAAGCGGGACGATGTTTCCCTCCGGGAAAAGGAAAAGGAGATCAACCGGGATATTGCGGACGGCATCGACACCGTAGGCAAAAAAATGACCGTCTGCCAGCTCTACGCCAAGCAGAACAGCCAGCGGGCGGATGTGAAGCGGGGCACCAAGAAACAGCGGGAATACCTGATGGGCCTTTTGCGGGACGACCCTCTCGGCAGGAAAAGCATTGACGCGGTAAAGCCCTCCGACGCCAAAGAGTGGGCCATCCGCATGAGGGAAAAGGGCTTTAGGTACCAGTCCATCAGCAACTACAAACGTTCCCTCCGGGCAGCGTTCTTTATCGCCATCGAGGACGATTGTGTTCGCAAAAATCCGTTCAGCTTTGCCCTGAACAAAGTTCTGGAGGATGACAGGGGCGAGAAAACCGTGCTGACGCCGGAACAGGAGGTAAGCCTGATCGACTTCGCGCAGAATGACCCGGTATATCAGAAGTACGCCGATGAGCTTATCATCCTGCTGGGAACCGGACTTCGCATTTCCGAGTTCTGCGGGCTGACTACGAACCTTGACTTTAAGAACCGGCTAATCCGGGTAGACCACCAGCTTTTGCGGGACAGCAAGAACGGCTACTACATTGAAACGCCCAAGACCAAGAGCGGCTACCGGGAAATCCCTATGAGTGAGCCGGTCTACCGGGCGTTGAAGCGGGTACTGAAGAACCGGGGCAAGAAAACCACCATCACGGTGGACGGCTACACAAACTTCCTGTTTCTCAAAAGGGACGGGACGCCGAAAGTGGGCATGGACTATAACAACATGATTAGGGGCCTTGTGAAGAAGTACAACAAGCAGCACAAGGAGCAGTTGCCCAACATCACCCCGCACTCCCTCCGGCACACGTTCTGTACCCGTATGGCAAACGCCGGTATGAATCCCAAGGCGTTGCAGTACATCATGGGCCACGCCAACATCACCATGACGCTGGACTACTACACCCATGTTGACGCCTGTTCCGTAAAGGCAGAGATGGAACGGCTGGCTGCGTAGTAAAAAAGGAAGTGAAAGGCCGCTTTTACTACTTCCGTACTACGTTTCAGCGCAAAGTCACGCCGGGATACGCCGAGATATGCGAATAACTCTCCCAAACGGCAAATGGCGGAAACGCCTGAAAATCAAGGCTTTGCCACCATTTGCCGAGTTACATAAGGTTAGGGCTGGAAATTACAAAATGTTTTTTTTAATTTTTTTGAGGCCGACCGGAGGTACACCTTACGCCCCTGCCCGGGCGATTTTTATTGCCCAATAACTTTTTGGAGCATCACCTTCATGCTCAAATCAATTTCGCCATTAACAGCCGTATATATACCGATGCCCCGCCCCCGAAGTAATTGCCAAAACTGAGCTGCCCTTCCCATATCCCGCCCCAAACGGGTGAGGTCAGAGAGAAGAAGCACATCCGCAGCTTCATCGTACACCGCATCCAGAAAGTCCAGCAGGCCGGGACGATTAAACGTCAGACCGCTGCCCACGTCGCTGGAATAACCAACGATTTCAAAGCCATGCTCTTTTGCGCAGGCTTCAAGCTGGCGTCTCTGCATAGCCAGCAACCCCGCGCTGTCCGGCCCGCTGTGAGCCATGCGGCAGTATATCCACGCCCTGGGCGCTCTCGCAATCCTCGGCACAGCATTTTTTGCCATATCCATCATCCAGCCTCTTTTCTGTTCCATCATATTCCCTCCAGGCAAAAATCCTTCATCTTCCAAGCGATCTCCACCCGATTCCCCGGATAGACATACACCCGGTCAATCAGCGTGTCAGCCAGCCCCGCCGTCAGCCCACCAGCCCCGGCCACTTCCCGCGCCAGCTTTGCCCTGGCGCTTTTTGTCTGTTCGTTCATCCGCGTCCGTGCGGTCTGTGCCTTTAGCGAGGAATGAACCGCCCGCAGCCGGTCGAGCTCCACGTCGATATCAGCCTTCCGGGCCTTGTATTCCTCAATGCTGATCTCCTTCAGCACGAACCGCTCATACAGCACCCGCTTTTGCTCCAGACATTCCTCAATCCGGCTGTTGGATTCAGCCTGCTTCGCAAGCTGGATATCCAGTTGTCCGGCGTTGGAGAGGTCACCCACATTCAAAACGGCCTGCGCCTGCCTGGAAAGCACTTCGTAAATCAGCCTCTCCAGCTCTGCCTCCCGGATCGTCAGTCCATGGCAAGGGGCGGATTCGTCCACCCCGCTGTGCCGACAGAGGAAGGAGTGGTTTCGATTGGAAGTCCTCGGCATGGCGTGGTCACAACACCCGCAGAACACCTTGCCCCGCAGGAGATATGCCTTGATATTCTTCTTGGGGCAAGGAACCCGCTTCCGCTGGGCCCGCGCCTGCTCAAACAGCTCCTTGCTGACGATAGCCGGATGGTGATCCGGGATCTTTACCCACTGGCTTTCGTCCTTCATTCGCACATGGTGACCGCCTACCTCGGTCACTTCCCGCTTGCCCATGATGTAGGTGCCGGTATACCGTTCATCATTCAGAATATTGCTTACTGTGCTCTCCGGCCAAATATGGTGACATCGGGACACATCATGAACGCAGGAACCGTGCGCCGCCTTGTACTCGCCGGGGGTGAGGACACCGCGCTCAAACAGCGCCTTTACGATCTGCTTCGGACTGTATCCATCCCGCGACAATTCAAAAATCAGGCGGACATTTGGGGCCGTTTCCTCGTTTGGTTCCATGCGGCCATTCGCACCCTTTTGATATCCGTAAGGACACCGTTTACTTTGATACTCGCCCCGCCGGAACCTCACATATTTGGCGCTTTTGTACTTAATGGAAAGGTCACGGCTGTAGAACTCGCTGATCAGGTACTTGAACGCCACATTGATACCGCCCGTGTCCCCGTGGAGCTGGTCGCTATCAAAGTCATCATTGATGGAAATGAAGCGGACATTGTACAGCGGAAAAACCATTTCCATAAAGTATCCGACCTCTATGCTGTTGCGTCCGAACCGGGTGAAATCCTTTACAATGATGCAGTTGATGCTTCCCGCCCGCACCAGCTCCAGCAGCTCCTGGACGGCGGGCCGCTCGAAGTTCGTCCCGCTGTACCCGTTGTCCACAAACTCCCGGAGCTCCACGTTTTTCACGCCCTCCATCATCATATCCTCAGCGTACTGGCGGAGGGTGTGCCGCTGGTTCTCAATACTGAAACTGCCCACCTTGCTGTCCTCCGTGGACAGCCGGATATAGAGGGCAATCACATAGGTGAGTGGGCTACCCAACGTCCAGCACCCCCTTGACGCGCTCAAATTCGCTCTCAAAGGCGAACCGGATGGAGATATCATCGGGGCCGTTCACCGTCACCCGCTCAATGAGCTGGTTCACCAGCAGGGCGGTGAGGGCGGCGTCCTTGTCTACCCTGGCAAGCTGGTCGGCCATGCTGGTGAGCCGCGCCATCTGCCGTTCCAGCGCGGACAGATCCGATTGGAGCCGCTGGACCCGCTCCACCGCGCCGCTGATCTCCCGGTTGTAATCCTCCCGCATTTCCAGATATTCCGCCCTGGTGAGGACGCCCTTCACAAAGCTCTCGTAAAGACCAGCCAGCAGGTTCCGGTTCTTTACCGTCCGCGCCCGCAGCTCGGAGATTTCCCGCTCCACCGCCGCTTTCCGCTCGGCGATTTTGCCGTCACACCGTTTCAGCCGCAGGGCTTCCCCCATCACAACCTCGGCCTTCTGCCGGATGATGGTCACGATGGCGCTGAACAGGTCAGGCTCCCGGACGTATACCCTGGCCTCGCAGGCCCCTTTGCCGATGCGGTCATTGGAGATACAGTGGTACACATAGTACCCGCACTGGTGCCGCTGGCGGTGGAGGTTCTTCCCGCAGCAGCCGCAGAACACCCGGCCCCGCAGGATATTTTCGGTGTAGGGGACCTTTGCGGCCCGGGCTTTGCCCTTCCCCGCGCCCGCCCGGACAGCCTGAGCCTTTGCGAACAGCTCCCGGCTGATAATCGGCTCATGGGTATTTCTTACGATGATCCAGTCCTCCGGCCTGGTGGGAACCTGCTTGTGACCCACATTGGTATGCTTGCCCTGCACCATGTCCCCGGTGTAGACTTCATCCTCCAAAATTCTGCCCACCGTCCACGTCTGCCACTTCCCGCTGCCAGCCAGCTTATTCTCATAGCTGAACAGGCCGCAGGAGGCGTGATAATAGCCGGGGGTGATCACGCCGCCCTCATTCAGCCGCTTTACGATCTCGTTGAGGGAAACGCCGTCCGCCGCCCACTGGAAGATCTGCCGGACGGCAGGGGCGGTGTCCTCGTTCACCAGCAGATGGTGGCAGTTATCCAGAGCCTTCCGGTAGCCGTAGGGCGGGCGCGCCCCAATGAACGCCCCATCCTTCATAGCCTGGTTCTGCTGTACCCGCACCTTCTTGCTGATATCGGCGGCGTAAGCCTCGTTTATCATGTTTTTCAGCGGCACAATCAGGTGGTTGGCGCTGTTTTCGGAATCCTCGCTGTCGTATTGGTCGTTGACGGCGATGAAGCGGACGCCATGGATGGGAAAGTATTTCTCAATGTAGTACCCGGTGTCGATGGTGTTCCGGCCCAGGCGGGACAGATCCTTGACCACAATGCAATCAATCTTCCCGACCTCCACATCGTGGAGCATCCGCTGGAAAGCCTCCCGCTCAAAGGTGCGGCCCGTGATACCGTTGTCGGTGTAGATATCCGCGACTTCAATATCCGGGCAGAGGGTGATATACGCCTCCATAATCTGCCGCTGGGTTTCCAGAGAATCGCCCCGGCTGCCGTTGAACTCCACGGACAGCCGAATGTAGAGCGCCGCCCGCCAGACCTTCACAGCGGGCTTTTTCGGCTGTTCCAGGACAACAACATTTTTTCTGCTTTTCCGCGCCATTTAAGCCGCCTCCTTTTCCTGTGCCCTCAGTGTGTCCAGTACCGCCAGCAGGGAGGGCGTAAGCTGTCCGTACCGCTCCAGCCGCTCCAAAGCCTGCCGGAACTCCATCTGATAGCGGAAGGTGATCTCCAGATCGTTCTTGCCCATCACCCTGATGGAGTGAACCATGGCGATCACCGCCCGCCTGTCCAGCGCCGCCATGGTGGAAAACGCCCTGAAATGCTGTGTCCACCGCAGGCGGTCGCTGGCGCTGCTCATGGTTCGCTCCATTTCCTTTCGTAAGAGGCTGATGGCCTCCAGCGCCCGCTCCGCCTGCCCGGTGTAGCGGCTTTTCAGATCCCGGTATTCCTTCTTGCTGATCAGGCTGCTGATGTAATTCTCATACAGCGTGGCCTTGAATTGGCGGGCCTCCTCCAGCTTGACCTGATTATCCGCAATCTGCGCCTTGATTTTAGCGGCTTCCTCCCGGTTGATCCGCTCCTCGTCAATGCTGGCCAGCAGATCCTCCAGGGACGCCACGCCGCTGATATAGGCTTTCACGCTGGCTAAGACGCACTGGGCCAGATCGTCCTCCCGAACCATCACAGGGCGGGCGCAGCCGTTTTTCTTCCCGGTGGGACAGTGGTAGTAAATGTACCGTTTCCCTTTGACCGTGTTGGTTTTGCGGGTCATGCGCCCGCCGCAGGAGCTACAGACCAGCAGGCCGGAAAACAGGTACACCCCATCCCCGTCCGGGGCCGTCCGGGTGTCCAGCCCCGCGATTTTCTGAACCAGGTCAAACTCCCGCTTCTGGATGATGGGCTCGTGGGCGTTTTCAACGCGCACCCATTCCTCAGAGGGCTTCCGCACGATATCCTTCAGCTTGTGGTTGTGGGTTTCCTGCCGCCCTTGCAGAAGGACGCCGGTATAGGTTTCCTCCCGCAAAATGCGGATCACCGCCCGGGCGGACCACTTGGCGTCCGGCACATCCGCAAACCCGCCCGTGGGACGGGGCAGGCCCCGGCTGTCCTTGTAGGCCATGGGGCAGAGGACGCCGCGCTCGTTCAGCTCGTCCGCGATATGCTTGGCGCTGGCCCCGTCTATGCGGCGGCGGTAAATGTCCCGCACCACACGGGCGGCATCTTCATCTATAATGAGGTGGTTTTTATTCTCCGGGTCTTTCCGGTAGCCATAAATGGGACAGGCCCCCACGTAGTCCCCATTTTGCCGCTTGGTCAACAGGGCGCTCCGGGTTTTCACGGAAATATCCCGGCAGTAGGTGTCGTTCAGCAGATTCTTCAAGCTGATGTGCAGGTCATCGCCGTTCTGCTCGTTGGCGGTATCAATGCCGTCGTTGACGGAGATAAAGCGTACTCCATAGGCGGGGAATGTCCGTTGCAGGTAGCGCCCGGTTTCGATGTACTCCCGGCCCAGACGGGACAGGTCTTTGACAATGACGCAGTTGATTTTGCCGGAAACGATGTCGTTCATCATCTCCTGAAACGCGGGGCGGTCGAACAGAACACCGCTGTAGCCATCGTCTACCCGCTCAGACACGATCTCAATGTCCGGATGGGCTGCCACAAAGTCCTCGATCAGCTTTTTCTGGTTGGCGATACTGTCACTCTCCGCGTTCCGGTCTGGGGCGTAGGAAAGCCGGAGATATGCGTCAGCCTTGTACTTTGGCATGAGAAAATCACTCCTTCACACTACGGACTTATCCCGCAGCGCGACGAAGTGATTGGTTCATCCTGTTCAGTTCTTTTTCCAATCACAAGTATAGCACATCTTCGCGGGCAAGTCAACACATTAAAGTGCTAAATTAGAATCTGCTTCAGGCAATCCTCCAGAGACACACCGTTCCGGGCAAACCGCGCCCGGACGGTGAACTTGCCGCACCGGAAGCAGTAGGGGTTCTGAATCTGCCGGAGAAATTCGGTAATGCGTTCCTCTTTGGGGAGATTCGGGTCAATGGACACATCCCGGATATCGGCCAGGGGCGTACCCGCAGGGAAAGGGATCGTATGCTCCATGTTGTCCTCCTGTAAAAGTGGCGCCGCAGACTGTTTCCAGCCTGCGGCGTTATCATGATGTATCAGCCCTTGAAACGGTACGGGAGTTTGCGGCCCCCGCTCCGCTGGCTGTTGTACTTGTCCCAGATGACACGGGCAAAGCGCAGGGCGGCGCGGTTGGTGGAAAAGTCCGCCTTGCCCCGCCGGAGAATCTCGTCCGGGTCAACGGCGGACAGCCGCTTGATGAAGGCGTCATCGTCCAGCTCCGTCTCATAGGTTTTCAGGAACAGGGCCATACCGGAGAGCATGGACGCTTTGAGGGAACTGGAAGCGCCATGCCACGTCCGGGCCGTCAGGGTGAGCATCCGGGAGAAGGACGCGCCGCCCAGCAGGCGGTAGGCGTTGATAACGGCGCGGGTGGCCCCGATCTCAAACGCCTCCCCGGCAGGCTTGTCCAGCGCCCAAATGAAGCCCACGCCCTCCAGCAGACGCTTGATCTCGATGATCTCCGTGTCGCTGCCGGATTCCACCAGGGCTTTGGTGGCGTGGCTCAGGCGCAGATGGCCCTTGGCCTTGTCCAGCTTATAGTACAGCTCGGCCTCCTGCTCGTAGGTCAGGCCCCGGTACACCCGGCACAGCGTGGTCACATCCTTGCCGCCGTTCTTCTTCCGCATGGCGCAGATCCGGTGCTGGCCGTCCACCAGGTTGTAGCGGCCCTCCCGATAGCTCACCGCCAGCGGGGTCAGCAGGCGGGGATCCCACTCCCGCACCAGCCTGTCCACGGCGGGATCGCTCACAGGCCGCTGGTAGCGCATGGTTGCCGCCGTCCCGCCCCGCCGTTCTCCGTTATAGACAACCAGCAGAGCGGCGGCGTGGTCTACCAGAAATCGGTTGCGGTCCAGCATATCATTTTTGTGGTATAGAGATGGGGCGGGGGGGAATATTTTTTAAATGATCTGGTCGGGTTACAGCAGATATTCAATATCAGCTATGAAGAACTTTCAAAGATATACCGCACTCACGCAATTCTGAACAATCACCAGAAAAAACAGCACCCTGCCGGTGGGCAAGGTGCTGTTTTGGTTCGTCACCGCGCTGGCTTCTGTTCTCTATTCTGCTCCCGATCGTCTGGCGATAACCCGAGGATTTTATCCACGTTCTGCTTTGCCGTCCGATAGGCGATCATATCCTGCCGGAGTGCCGTGTATTCTGCGTACTGCTCCTGCTTCTCCGCCAGCAGATCGGCGTACTGCCCGGAGAGCTGGGCCACCTTCGGGATGGGCTTCCCACCCAAGGCATCAAAGGCTTTTTTCGCCGCCTCATGCTGGGCGATCTCCGCTCCATGCTCGGCAAGAAATTCCTTCTTGTGGCGGGACTTTTTATAAGCAGCGTAGATCTCCCGTGTTTTAGAGTAGTTGATGATATGGGCCTTTAGCTGGGCAGCATCGGCCATGCGTCCCTCCAACTGTTTGATACGGCGGGAAGCCTCGTCAAAGCGATCACCGGCCTGTGCCGCCCGTGCTGTCAATTCATCGTAGTCGGTCAGGTCATTCTCAATCAGGAAGTTAAGGGTTTTCGCCGCCTCTTTCAGATTGAAAACCTTTGCCCACCGTTCATAGCCAGCACCCTTGCCAGCGGCCATCTTCGCTTGAATATCAATGAGCAGATTGACGTTCCGGCCAGTATAGGGAATGGCCTTTTTCGCCGTATCAGAGTGCCCGCCCCGGTTGCTGCTGCGCTCCCGCAGGGCCTCCCTGGAGTAGTTGACCCCCAGCTTATTGGAGCGGGTGAAACGGTCCCAGCCGGGGGTGCGAAAGGACAGCACTTTTCCTTCTTTAATCTCGTAGCCCTCGGCCCGCATTTTTGCCAGAAAATCTTCGTAGTCCTTACAGCCGGGGAGTACCCGGTCGATAGTCTGGCGTAGCTGCTCCTTATGGCTGGTCCCGTATTTTGCCGCTGCCATTTCCCTCTGTTTTTTGGCACTGGGTTGCGGGTTCTCAATCACAGAAAGTCCATGTGCCCTGCATAGTTCATCATTGAGTTTCCGCAGGACAAGTGCAGACCGTTTTACATCACGGAATTTACCGTCACAGTTGAGATTGGTACTGTTAAATTCGATGTGCGTATGAATATGGGCCTTGTCCACATGGGTGGATACGACAAATTGGTGCTGGCCCCCGGTAAACTTCATTGCCAG
>ERZ779623.258-NODE-258-length-23253-cov-9.023881_pt1 | contig 23253 bp, 18 predicted proteins | sample MGYA00514189_ERZ779623 | MGnify/ENA primary metagenome ERZ779623 (study PRJEB29562, sample SAMEA4376712) | mouse gut metagenome | isolation source: Cecum | study: EMG produced TPA metagenomics assembly of the A DSS colitis mouse model was used to assess the... | reverse complement strand
GGGGCAAAGGCATAAAGGGCAATGCCTTACGTCGACTGAATGCGGTGCAAATATCGCGCAAAGTGGTGATACAGATGGCGGGATAATTTTTCAAACACGCTCTAGGAGGCTATATCTTTTTTAGAGGAGGATGTTCAAATGCAGAACGAAAGTATAATGGATAAGAACAGGCAGTATTGGAATGAGCACGCCGATCTATGGTTTGGCACGACGGCACTGCCGGAGTACGGCGTCAGGTTCGTCACGGAAGACGATCTGCACTTTTTCAAGGATGTTGCAGGGAAAAAAGTGTTGGAGATCTGCTGCGGAAGCGGTCATTCGCTGAAATATCTCGCGGATCGAAATGCAGGTGAGCTCTGGGGCGTGGACATATCACAAAAACAGCTTGATAATGCCCAGGCGTATCTGGCTGAAAACGGGTATCATGCAAAGCTGACTTGTTCGCCGATGGAAGCGGATATCGATATTCCAACGGATTATTTTGACTACGTGTATTCCATATATGGGATCGGATGGACGACTGACCTGCAGGGTACATTTCAAAAGATCGCGTCCTATCTGAAAAAAGACGGCGTATTCATCTTCAGCTGGCATCACACACTGCATTATTGTGTTACCCTGCCGTGTGAAGAGCACAGGGATCTGATCGAGGATGGGCAGCTGGTCATGACGAAAAGTTATTTTGACGAATCCTATTTCAAAATGCCTGTTCACGACAGTGAGATCATACTGTGCAACCGCAAAATCTCGACGTATGTCAATGCGTTGGCGAGAGCAGGATTTGTGATCGAGCAGATGGTTGAGGAGAATGACAGGAAGACGATGACGGATCCGGAAGATACAAGCGATATGGCGAGAAAAGCAAAAATGCGTCCGATCTCGGTATGTTTTAAGGCGAGAAAATTGTAGGAGTATATGACGGATATGGAAGAGATGAATCGTGGGTATTTTGAGGAGGCGCTGTCGAACTTCACAAAAGATTTTGCGTACGGCGGCGCGATCAGGCATCTGGTGGATCATGGGTACACTGTGGACAGGATCATCAAGGAGTTTGACTATCCGATCTCGCGGGAGTCGATCGAGAAGATCGTGAACCAGTATCTGGAACAGAAGAAATAGGAGGTGACGCGATGGCATTGACACCGATCCAGAAGCTGGAACTAAACAAACGGGTGGACAGGATCTTTCACGCGCCCTCCAACGCACCGGCGAGAGGGCATCAGCCAGAGATCGCATTTGTGACAGATGTGTCAGGTGACATCGATGCAGTGCACAGCTCTGTGAGAGATGCCGTGGCGTCATTGAAGGCGCACGACAGGATGTTTCAGAATATGCGCAGCAACATGGTGTACTGGGGCAGGGAGGAGATCACCTCAAAAGTGACACCAATGTCATTTATTCTGATGGGAAATGCATTTGATCATGCGTTTCCCTGTGATAAAAAAACGGCAGAGACACAAGTCGATCCAAACAGCGGACTAAATACGGATCAAGGCTCAGAGGTGACGGGCAGTTTTGCGGATCGCGGAAATGTGGTGGTTAAACAGGACGAAGATGTGGATAAGTCGCTGGATTTTGAGGCGCTGTGTGCATATCTGAAGTTGTATCATGCACGCTGCCGGTGCGTACTTGTCTTTGTGGACCGCAGTTATGCAGAGCTTGAGGCGCAGAACTTTTATATTACCGATGCGGAGGCGGCAAAGCAGCAGCTCAATCCGTTCTTAAAGTACAGGCTGCTCATTCTTGCGAGGGACAGGATGCTGACTGGAAGTGAACTCATGATGAGACTGATCCGGCAGCAGCCAGAGGAAGCGTGTCGGCAGAGCTGAAATTTTTTTCTTCTCTAAAAGCCTTTATCTGATCGTTACAATTCACACCTACACCAGTTTTTATCAGATTATAAGTTTTAAGGTGTGTAAAGTAACGTCTGATCCATCAAAACAGCAAAAATATATTGAAATTAGAGAACATATGTGTTATTGTGTGTATAGAATAGAGGGCTGGCTTCTTATTGGAAAGGAAAAATATGGATAATATCAATAGATTGGGACAGTTGATTATCAGATATCGCGAGAATATGGCGTATTATCACGATATTAAAAATGCATATAATGAGACAGAATGCAGAGATGAATATATCAGTCCTTTATTGGAGTGTTTTGGTTGGGACGTGCGGAATGCGAAAGGAAAACTGCCACAATATAAAGAAGTTGTGGTGGAGAGATTTTCTAATAGCGGTGAGAGACCGGATTATACACTGACATTAAATGGTGTCTCAAAAATCTTTGTCGAAGCGAAGAAGCCAAGTGTCGATATTACCATAGAGATTGAGCCTGCAATGCAGATCCGCAAATATGGGTGGAATGCAAAACACGCGCTGGCTATTCTGACCAATTTTGAAGATTTGCTGGTCTATGATACTACGGGTAAACCCAAAGCGGGGGAAAACGCAGTTTCTTCTCTATATAGAAGATATCATTTTGACCAGTATGTTGAAAAATATCAGGAAATAGCCGACTTGATCTCCCAGAACAGCGTATATTCGGGTCATTTTGATGAAATCATTCAGACAGATTTTCAAAATGATTCCAGATACACAACGCAGATCGATCATACTTTTTTGCAGCATATCAATAGATGGAGATTGGAGATCGGAGAGCATCTATATGAAAGCAACAATAAATATCAGGATATTTCGCTTTTAAATGATGTGGTACAGGATTTTATCAACCAGATCATATTTCTGAGGATATGTGAGGATCGAAAGCTGCCCTTGTACAGGAAACTCTATGAAACGATCGAGAACCGCCAGGAATTGCAGGCAAAACTGACTGCGGTATTTAAGGAGGCAGACAGACGGTATAATTCAGGGCTTTTTAATGGCGGAAATCCGATTTTTGACCTTAGCAGCGACATTATATTTGAGATGATAGAATCCTTGTATTATCCCAAAACACCGTATTTATTTACGATGATCGAGCCAAGTATACTGGGAAAGATTTACGAGGCTTTTCTTGCCGAAAGCCTCATACATAAAAACGGAAAAATCTGCCTGTCACAGAAAAAGGAATATGTTTATAAGTCAGTGGTCAGCACTCCGATCGAAATTGTGAAGTACATGGTAAAAGAAGCATTGGAACCGATATGCCGTGGAAAAACGCCCAATGAGATACGCAATATCACAATTGCGGATATCGCGTGTGGATCAGGAATTTTTTTGGAGGAAGCGTATCAGTTTTTGATCGATTATTGTGTTGGATGGTATGAGGGAAATGATGCCAAACATTTGATCGAACTGGAAAACGGTAAAAGAAAATTGCCGTTGGCAGAGAAAAAAGAAATCTTATGCGGTTGTATTTACGGTGTAGATATCGATGTTCATGCGGTTGAAGTGAGCAGGTTTTCACTGCTTCTCAAATTGATCGAGGACGAGACAGAGCCTTCTGTAAAAAATGACAAACCGATACTGCCAGATCTAGATGAGAACATAAAACATGGCAATTCGCTGATAACGAGTGCAGACCTAAAGGATCAGCAAGTCACAACAGAGCAATTATTTAATATCGTTCCGTTTGATTGGAATACCGTAAATGACGGAAATAAATTTGATGTGATTCTTGGAAATCCGCCGTATGTAAAGACAGAAGACCTGCATTTGATTTCAGAAAAGGCAGAGTTTTTGATATATAAAAGTAAATATCGCAGTGCATACAAACAGTTTGATAAATACTTTTTATTTGTCGAGCAGGCATTGCGTTTGTTAAAAAAAGAGGGCAGATTGAGCTATATCATTCCCAACAAGTTTTATAAGATAGCTGCCGGTCAGGAGCTGCGAAAACTTATCTGCGGGAAAGTGATCTCGATTGACGATTTTGGTGACATGCAGCTGTTTCCAGATAAAACGATATACAGCTGTATTGTGACAATCGCTTGTCAAAGTCAGGAATATATGAAATACACAAGGGTTGACTCCCTTGTTGATCTGTGGACAGGAAAGCAGTTGGAATCGATCCTGATCAGGAGCAGGCAGCTTGACAGCAATCCGTGGAAACTTTCATCGGACATTGCTTTCCTGCAAATGCTGGAGAAACTAAACGGGAAAACAGTGCCCTTGTCAAAAGTGGCGAATATTTTTAACGGTATACAGACCAGTGCGGAGCGCCCGGAAAAGTTTTCCGACAAAAAAGCAGTATATTGGTTTGACTGTACTGAAATAAAAAATGAAGATGAAAAGTATGTATCTGTTGAAAAGTATAATAAAACATACAAGATAGAAAAGGATCTTCTCAAGCCATATTTCAAACCGACAAAATCAGCCGAAAGAGGGATGGAAACATACTCTGCATTGACAACTGATAAGCAGATCATTTTTCCATATGATCCGGAAGGAAGATTGATCCCGATCGATACAATGAAATCTGTTTATACAAATACCTATCAATATTTGGAGGATTGTTACGATAGATTAGTGCCGAAATGTCTGAATGGTGGTGTGGGCAGAGACATTGCAGATGCGACAAGTGACACATGGTATCAATATGGGAGAACGCAGGCTTTGACTGCGTTTATCAACACGCCGAAACTGATCGTCCGGGTATTGAGCAAAGTACCGATGTACGCGTATGATGACAAAGATATGCTGATCGCCTCAGGTGGAACTGCAGGCTATTGTGCAGTCAGCAAGCTGCCCGAAAGCAAATATGAGCTGGAATACATACAGGCGTGGCTGGCGCACCCCTACACGGAAAAGATATTTCAGATCCAGGGAAGCGATTTTGAAAATGGTTTTACTGCCAGAGGAACGTTTCTGCTGAAGAAGCTGCCATTTGTGTTGTTGGATTTTGAAGATCCCCGACAGGCGGATTTGTATAATGATGTTGTGGCAGGCACAAAAAGAATTTATGAGATCAATGATTTTTTGAGACAACATATAGATAAATCCTCCAAAAATATATTGGAAAAGGAAAAGGACCGCATGATAAACAGGATAGAGCATCTGATCTCCAAGGTTTATCATCAGAATTTCCAGGTGAAGATATGAAGCTGAAAGCGGATAATACAAAACAAAAATTAAGGGGAGCCTACTATACGCCGCTGCCACTTGCAGAAATGATGGTGGATCTGTTCGATCAGGAAAACGATGTCATTAGTGTTTTGGAGCCAAGCTGCGGTGATGGCGTATTCCTGGATGCCGTCATCAGGAAAAACATCGATCAGATGGCATCGGAGATCATCGCTATTGAGATAGATGAAGATGAGGCAGAAAAGGCAGAGAAATACACGAAGAACCACAAAAATGTAAAAGTGTACAATGAGGATTTTTTTGATTACTATAATAGGATCATCGATCGGAAAAAATATGATCTGATCATAGGAAATCCCCCTTATATAAGATATCAATACTTGGAAGAAAAACAGAGGGAGCTGCTGTCAGATATCTTGACATCACAGGGAATGAAAGCGAATAAACTTATCAATACATGGGTAGGTTTTATGGTTGCCTGCGTAAATCTGCTAAGCGAACGCGGCAAGATCGCGTTTGTGATCCCCGCAGAAATCATGCAGGTTGCGTATGCGGAGGATTTGAGACTTTTTCTGGCAGATCAATTGTCAAAAATAACACTGATCACGTTTGAAGAACTTGTGTTTCCGGATATTGAGCAGGAGATCGTCGTGTTTGTCGGGGAGAAAGGGAAACAGGAAAAGGGACTCAGAATTGTTGCGCTAAATAATCTCGAGGATTTAAGATCAAATGATATTGAGACAAAGGATTTTCAAAAATTGCAGCATGTACATGAAAAATGGACAAAGTATTTTATCAACAATGAGGAAAACGAACTTGTAAGACAGGTCAAAGAAGACAAAAAGTTTCAGAAACTATCTGATACAGCGTTGATCAATATCGGGATCACAACCGGCAATAACAAATATTTTTCTGTCAATCAAGAGAAGGTGAACGAATATGGATTGCAGGATGTTGTTCGGCCGCTGATCGGGCGTAGTTCCCATGCAAACAGTTTGTATTTCAGGGAAGATGACTGGATGCAGAATGTATCAAATGGGAAAGCGGCGTACCTGATCGATTTTCCAGAAGTCGACATTGAGGATCTTCCTGAGAAACAGAGGGAATATATTAGGTGGGGGGAAGAAAGGGAGGAAAATACAGGATATAAATGTAAGATCAGGGATAAATGGTACTGTGTACCCTCCATTTGGGTTCCTGACGCTTTCTTTTTGCGACGTAACAACTTATATCCCAAATTTGTCTTAAACTGTTGCGATGCAGTGTCAACAGACACGATGCACAGAATAAAATTTCATGAAGGCGTTGACCCGGAGCGGATCGTGCTGTCCTATTATAACAGCATATCTTTTGCATTTACAGAATTGTGCGGAAGGAGTTATGGCGGCGGTGTGCTGGAAATACTGCCAGGCGAAGTGGGAAATATCATGGTTCCTAAGTTAGATGATATTTCCATGCAGCTGGTCCGGGAAGTGTTGGGGCAGGTGGACGGAATCATCAGGCAGGGCGATGACATAGAAAAGGCGTTGGATATCGTTGACAAAAGGATTCTGGTCGATGCCTTGGGGTGCGATGAAACGATGTGCCGGAAGGCAAGAGGGATCTGGAAAAAGCTGCAGGCAAGGAGATTGAAGAGAAGCTGACAATGCAATTGTGAGGAAGAGGATTTAGGCACGCGAAACATGCAAATCCGGGCAGTCAGGAAAATGCGAAGGAATGGAAACGGAATATCCGCCTTGGATATCAAATAGATTCAAATAGAACAGGAATGGAGTCATTTCCTTTTTTGGAGGTAAATATGATATATTTCACTGCAGATCCTCATTTTTTCCACGATAAAATAATCAGACATACACACAGACCGTTTCATACAGTAGAAGAAATGAATAAAACATTGATCAAAAAGTGGAATAGCAGGATCACACCCAATGATGAGGTATACATTCTCGGTGATCTTACGATGAAGGGCGCCGACATCGCGTCCACAGTCTTGTATTCCCTGAAAGGAAAGAAATACCTGATCCGGGGAAATCATGATAGTTTTGTGGACAGCTCCGATTTTGACCGGTCCCTGTTTGTATCAGTCCGAGACTATATGGAGATCGAGTATTGTAATACCCATTTCGTGTTATTTCATTATCCCATTGCCGAGTGGCATGGATACGGAAGGGGAGCGATCGCACTGCATGGTCATCAGCATAACCATAAGGACTATAATATAAAAAACCAGAAAAATGGTTTTATGCGGTATGATGTGGGGGTGGATGCAAATGATATGGCGCCAGTCAGCGCAGAGGAGATCATCCATTTTTTTGGAGGTTAACGGGTGGCATCAGCCAGCTCGAAGTCGGCGATGGTCAGGTCAGCCATGCAGAAACTGCCGAATCGATAAAGATCAGCGAATGAATGGACACGGCACCGCCGCTGTAACAGTTCAGCCTACGGCATCCTGTTACAAGCATCAAGCCATGCAAAAACCGCTTCGCGGATGTCAAAGCCACGTACCGTGGCTTGATGCATCCAGGCCGCTATGCTTTCTCACGGACTTCGCAGCATAGTGCGAAGTCCTGGCTGAACTGTTACCCGCCGCTTTCCAGTATTGTATTTTTTCTTGACAGCGCAAAGTTATGTGTGATATGCTGTATGCAGTTAAATAATCACTGATATGAATATAGAACAATATATTATAGGAAGGTGGCTTAAGCATCGTGGGTATTATTATTTGTTGTGCACGGACCCGTATACAGGGGCAGTAAAAAAACAGATCAATCGTCTTATAAGACGGGAGTTTTTTGCGTGCAAATAATAATATCACATACACTGTCCGGCTGGAAAACGGACGGGGTATAAGCATCGGTCGCGTAGACGCAGCGGTTTTAGCAGCTGTGTCTGTGTTTTCTGTTGTATTGCACTGTTTTAGCAGGGAAATTCCGTTTTAGATCAGAATTTGTCCTGTTTTTTTATTGCCTTTTTCAGAAAAAATGATTGTAAATGTAAATCAGAAGGAGGCACACAATGCAAAAAGACAGGAAATATCAGGGACATGACACATCAAAACACTTATCAGATTCACAGAACTTTATCACAAACCGGAAATTGATCCAGAGGATCATACGACTGGCAAAGATCAACACAGATGATACCGTACTTGAGATCGGGACAGGAAAAGGACATCTGACGGAAGTGTTGTGTGAACAGGCTGGAAATGTATGTTCGATAGAGATCGACCCCAAATTGTACAAGAGTGCACAGGGGAGACTTGCGCGGTACACGAATCTGAGATTGGTACATGGTGATTTTTTAAAATACAATCTACCGGCAAAAGGCAATTACAAGGTTTTCTCCAATATCCCATTTTTCATCACCACACAGATCGTCGAGAAACTGACACGTGTGTCAGATCCTCCTGCGGAGATATGGCTCGTCATGGAAAAGGGAGCGGCAAAACGGTTTCTGGGGATCCCGAAGGAGACAACAAAGTCGCTCATGTTAAAAGTGAATTGGAATATGGAGATTGCATATCATTTTCACAGGGAGGATTTTCATCCTGCGCCGTCAGTCGATTCCGTTTTGGTACACTTCTCCAGAAAGCAAGTGCCCGATCTGGACAGAAAGGAATGCGGTGAATTTCAGAAATTTATAGAACATTCATTAAAGTACGGGATCTGCGGCAGCAGAGGGCTGCTCACCAAGAGACAGGTGTCCGTGGCGCTCAGGCGGGCAGGGCTTCCACATGCACATGAGGACGGTGTCACGCTGTATATTCAGTGGCTGTGCTTATTTCGATGCTACCGGCAGTGTCACAGATAAGATAAGGAAATAAGATAGAGAGCGTTTTGGCGGTTGACAGGGAAATAGAAATTGAATACAATAGTTTAAAATGTATATGTTTTTATACTCGATCATTATTCATCAAGACGAGGAGTACGGAGTGGAATACGTTGTTTTTGATTTGGAGTGGAATCAGGCTGCCGATCTGCGGACAAGAAGGGCGAACAGTTTGCTGTTTGAGATCATAGAGATCGGCGCTGTCAAGTTAAATGAGAATAGAGAGCAGGTTGACGAATTTCACGAGTTGATCAGACCTCAGGTGTTTCACACGATGAACCAGGTGACAGGGGAGCTGATCCACCTGAAGATAGAGCAGCTTGATAATTGTCGTTCTTTTCCGGAGGTTGCAGCGGACTTTGTCAGATGGTGCGGCAGGGATTTCATCTTCTGCACATGGGGAAACCTTGATCTGACAGAGCTGCAGAAGAACATGGACTACTATAATATGACACCTGTGTCAGAAAAGACGCTGAAATATTATGATGTCCAGAAACTATTCAGCATTGCCTTCGAGGACAGAAAATCGAGACGGACGCTGCAGTATGCCGTTGATTTTCTCCACATCAGAAAAGATGTGGCGTTTCACAGGGCGTACACGGACGCATACTACACGGCAAAAATCATTAAAAGGATTGAGGATGGCAGGGTTTTTAGGAACTATTCCTTTGACACCTACCGCCTGCCAAGGAACAGATCCGAGGAGATCAAGATCTGTTTTGACGATTACTCAAAATATATATCGCGTGAATTTGCGGACAAGACCACCGCCATGGGAGACCGTGAAGTCACAGATACCCATTGCTTTCTATGTGGCATGAGGACAAGGAAAAAAATACCCTGGTTCACCAACAATGGGAAACATTACTACACGGTGGTCAGCTGCACACGCCATGGTGCGATCAAAGGAAAGATCCGGCTGCGCAGGGCGGAGAGTGGCAGGATATATGTGGTAAAAACAATGAAGCAGATCGACTCTGACGGGGTGCAGGATATCATGAACAAGAAAAGTCAGGTCCGTCAGAATAGAAAAGAGAGACGTCAGAAAAAGGAAGGCACGGTCTAGCGCCTTCCTTTTCTAAATCGTTTGATCCGTTGTCGGGATGTATTGTGCCATCTGGCATTTCGCCGCGCCTGTCTTCTGGCAGCATGGATCTCCCTTCTCCTGCTGCGGCGGCGTTTGCTGCTCTGCCCCCTCGGAGAAAAGCTATAGTTGTTGATGATGGAGATGACGAACAAAATGAGCATGATCACTGCCGCCGCGATGATAATGCCAAAGATGACTTTCCTGACATCAATATAGATGATATTGATCTCCTCCTGCTGCGTGTCCGATGACTCGGAGGGCAGCATCATTTCTCCCGCAGTGTTCTTAGGTGTGATCTCATGGGCAGGGTCACTGGAACTGAAATGAAAAGCGGGGACACTTGATCTGTAAAACACCAGGCTGCACTGTCCTACAGGTACGTCAGAGTAGGTATAATTGATCGACGCAATGACATTCGTGTCCGATGACTGTTCGGCATATGTCATGGTTGAGACGGTATCTGAAAATTCCGCCGTGTTCGGCAATATGACATACGCGTCATTTTCTATGGAGATGAGCGGAGTCGAATCACCAAACAGATCATTTTCCGTATCAAAAAAATCCATTGTATCGAAGTTGTATTTGGTCTCGTTGTCCTTGACAGATACTCTCTTAAAGTTTTCAAATCCATATTGAAACAGGGTGATCGTGTCCTCAAACTGATAGGGTGTCTCGTCCATAAAAACGACACATACAAGTTTCATTCCATTTTTTTCTGCAGCGGACACGAGTGTCTGGCGCGACTGTGACACATACCCTGTCTTGCTGCCAAGCAGATATTGGTATTCATACGGTTTGCCCTTGTAGAGCTGGTTTTTGGAGGCGATCCACACATAGTCTTCATCGTCAGGCTTTAATCGAAAATGATAACTGGGTGTGGAAGACATCTTGCAAAGCATTTCGTTTCCAAAAAATTCACATCCGATCAGGGCAAGATCATAGGCACTGGTGTAGTGATCCTCGTCAAAAAGTCCGTTACAATTGGTAAAATGGGAATCTGTGCCGCCGAGAGAGGACACTTTCTCATTCATCAGTTCCGCGAAAGCTTCCACCGATTTGTCTTTTCCGAGCTTTTCTGCAACATGTTCCCCGACAGCGCTGGCAACATCATTTGCGGACTGTACCAGCACACAGTAGAGTGCCTGTTCCATAGGCATGGTATCTCCTGTATCAATTCCCCCAAGTCGGGATCCATCGATTGGGACATCGTAGATAGAGTTGCGTGAAAAGGTGATCGTCTCGTCCATCGTGCAGTTCTGCATAGCGAGCAGGCAAGTCAGGATCTTGGTTGTGCTGGCGGGATAGCTCCTCTCATGGATATTTTTGGCATAGAGGATCGTGTGTGTGTTCATTTCCATCAGAATAGCGGACTTGGCACCGATCGCAGGACCCTTGGGCCAGTTAGCGATCGCGTTGGACTGGATCGGAAGCGTTTTGTGCTGTTCCATCTGTTCCATGGGATCGACATCAGCATGTGCGACAGTAGAGCCGGGAAGCAGGGCATCCGTGAGCGGCAAATTGCAGACCAGCACTGAGATCAGTATCATGCCGGCAATCAATCTGTTTATATTCTGTTTCATTCCCTTCATTATAGTTATCCCTTCATTTATATATATTAGATTGTACACTATTTTTCTAAAAATGTAACCCGTATTAAAAATTTAATAAATTTGTTCACACTCCGCGCAGCAAAGTATTTGGAATCAACTTCCTGCAGATGGAGACATATTTTTGGAGAGTCTCCTCCGAATGGGCGTGATATCCATCACACAGTACACCAGCGCTGTGCACATACGACTGCAGGAAATATGCCTCAGCACCGGCGATCCATTGGGAGATGGCCAGCATATCGGATTCATCATGAAATTCTCTAACGATCGTTGTGCGAAACTCGTATGAGATGAGCCTTTGCTGCATTAGGATCTGTATGGATTCCCCGATTGCCGTCAGGTCCAATCTGTCATGACACCTCGCCAATCCAACGGTGACTGCATATTTTTCAGGTGCATTTTTGATATCCATGGCACAGTGATCTATTAGGCCTGTGTGGATGAGATGGTGCAGCATCTGTGGGTTAGATCCGTTCGTATCCAATTTTACGAGAAATCCAAGCTCCTTGATCTGTCTGATCAAATGTGGCAGATCAGGGTTCAAAGTAGGTTCGCCGCCTGTGATGCACACGCCTGTGAGGACATGCTGCCTTTTATTTAAAAATGCAAAAAGCTCTTCTGTCGTGAGTGGCAGAAGGGATTCATCCTTTAATATAATATTCTTGTTGTGGCAGTAAGGACAGCGGAAATTGCAGCCGCCGGTAAATACAGTCGCTGCAACATGCCCTGGATAATCCAATAAAGTTGTTTTGTTCAGACCGAGAATCAGCATGATATTTCCTCCTGGTACAGGATCAGCGATGACCAAAAACCGTCAATAGAGCGCAAACCTGCACTGTTGCAGCCATCAGTGGAGCGTAATCCAGTACCGCTGCAACCGCCGATATAACGCAAACCTGCACTGCCGCAGCTATCAGTAGAGCGTAAGCTTGTACCGCTGCAACCGCCGATAGAGCGTAAGCCTGCACTGCCGCAACCGCCATGAAAAGTATTCATTTAAATCTGTACACAAAACAGTATAACATATTTTGCCCGAAATACACATAGGATAAATCAATATGAGATCGATCAGGAAAGATTGGAGAAGAAGAGGCAATGATGAATTATATCTGGGGAGGTATGCTGATCATAGGGATCATTTTCGGCGTAGCTACAGGAAACATGCAGGCAGTGACGGATGCAGTGCTGCAGTCCTCCAAGGAGGCGGTGACGCTCGGCATCTCCATGCTCGGCATCGTGGCATTCTGGACAGGACTGATGGAGGTGGCTCAGGAGGCAGGCGTCATCACAGGGCTCACAAGACTGATTGCGCCGTTCATGCGCTTTTTGTTTCCCGAAATCCCAAAAGGGCACAGGGCGTGGGATTCCCTGTCCGCCAATTTTGTGGCCAATATACTCGGGCTGGGCTGGGCGGCGACGCCGGCGGGGCTGCGGGCGATGAGCGACTTGGAGGAGCTGGAGAGGGCGCGCGGGAATGGGGAATATTTGGATACAAAGGCGGGGATAGCAGCAGCGAATGGATTCATGGATTGCGGTGCGCGGACAGCCAGCAATGAAATGTGTACGTTTCTTGTGATGAATATTTCGTCATTGCAATTAATACCAGTGAATATCATCGCGTATCGCAGCCAGTATGGGAGCGTCAATCCGGCAGCAGTGATTGCGCCGGCGATTGTGGCGACGTTTTTTAGTACGGTGGTGGCAGTGGTATATTGCAAAGTGATGGGGAGAAAATGCGATTGATGAACTTGTTAATCGGAGTATATAAAATTTCTTTTGAGACGGTAGCATATATTTTTGATGATCTATACCTAAATTTGTGAAGTTGGTTGTTTGATAATGCCAATCCATAATTGGATTTGCTTACTTTTAATAAACTGCCCTCCAAGGGCAACAACTTCATGTATTTGATCGCTTTTGGTTTCCAATAACGGTTATAAACGCCAGAAATTCCTTCTTATGGGCATATTTTCATGTAATACTTCGGTCAAGGCATAACAGCATTTGTCTGGCGTGCTCCGTTATGTGGCCTGCCATTAGGATCATGTTACCAATCACTGTTCGCAGTATTCTGCGTCTGACCTTCTGCTTAGTGGCTGTCCCTCTCCTGCTGATACTTTCCTGTCCGATCATCCGTAGGATGTTATAGGTCAGAACTGCAAGTTCAAGCACCAGCTCATTGGTCTCAAACCTGCCGGAAGGCAGTCTATCCAGATCCATATCGGTTTTGATCTCGCTGTGGAACTGCTCGCATTCACTATGGGCATGGTAGAGTCCGATGACTTTCTGGTCGCTTATCCACAGGTTTGTCCATCGGGTATTGGCTTCTATGTCGCCTTTTAGAAGCAACTACCCATTATTATCAATGGTATGATTTATGATCTCATACCCGGTACGGACTGTAATAGTTTTTTTATCATAGTTTTTCTAAAGGTTCGTGTCACTGACTACACACAAGGGGGCTTAGGGCGATGAGTGTTTTGAAGGAGCTTAAGCGACAGCGAGGAAATCCTATCTCAGCCAGTATGGAAGTGCCAATCCGACAGTAGCGACTATGCCTGTAATTGTGGCGATTTTTGCACGGTGGTGTATTGTAAAGTGATGGGGAGAAAATGCATTTGATGAACTTGTCTTTCCAATAGTTAAAGGAAACTTTCCTCATTATAATGGTAAAATATTATTTTATTTTTGAGATTAGAGTAACAACATGGGAGATAAAACGCGGTTGAAGAATTTATTAATCGATGCTATACTACATTATAATATAATACTGATTAATAAGCATTCTATATTGCACTATTAATAATGGAATGTTAGTAATGAATCGTCTTTGATACCTTTATGCAATTATAATGAAATTGGTTAGAATTATTTATAAGATGACAAGAGAGAAAATGTAAAAGTTATAGAAAGGTACTGTACGAAATGTCTGTTAAATATACATTTTTATCTGAAAATGAAAATATGCAAGGTACAAAACTACAAATATGCAGTGATGAAAAAAGAAGTGTAAGTGTGCTTCAATATAAAGTGCAGGGCTGTTTATTGTATTCTCATGAAAGAGGAATGTATTCTGAGGATAAAAGAAGACAAGTTAAACAAATACATGAATTTCTCAAAATTGCAAATTCACATGGTATAGATTTAGTTGTCACACCGGAAGCATCTGTGCCAATTGAAATTATTGAAGAAATTATTGATGGAAGTGAAGTAAGACCTGAAAAGGGAAAATTATGGTGTTTGGGAGTAGAAGGAATCGCTAAGAAGGATTATGAATTGTTGATTGATAAATGGAATAAAATACAAGATATTACTTTTGTTTATCCTCAGACAATTAATATGAGCAAACATATTAATGCATTATTCTATTTCTTCCAAACGATAGGCAATAAACTTGCTGTGGTTTTACAGGCGAAAACAGGAGCAATGCGGGATGTATCTTATAGCCATGAACAGGCTGATTTGTCCACAGGCGAAGAAATTTTTATATTAGACCTAAATGGCACAGATGTGGCTCAAAATGTATTGGCTACACTTATTTGTGCTGACATTTTAAACATAAATTGTGCAGATTTTTGCAGTAAATTTCATGGCAAGTCTCCGGTAATACTGAATATTCAAATGAATTCAAAACCGTTTCATGACAAAATCATTGGATTTAGAAGAACATTTTTCGAAGATAATGATATGAGAAATGCGCAAATGATTGTTGCTAACTGGGGATGCGGAACGACAATACATATGGAAGAGGAAGATAATAAAGATAAGGGATATAGTGATTCGGGCAGCACAATATATTTTTCTTTAGGAAATAACCATTGGCAAAACAGTATAAGCAGTATTTTTGAAAATAGGGATTTCATAATGAAAGGAATCGGTGAAAGTCAGAAATCCGGTTTGGAGTATTTCTTGACTAGGCAATATGAAATATGGAAAATACAAGAGGAAATTCAAGTAGCTTATTATGAGAAAAAAGTAGGAAATAGTAAAAGCTTTGAAAGAGACATAATGGGAAGGCAGTTTTATCCTTTTATCGTACAAAAATATAGATATAATGACAAGGATATTTTGGAAGAAGATAAAGAAAATCGTTGTGATTGCGATGAAATGAAAGAAATATTAAATACAATGCAACATAGGGCATCTGATGATATAAAAAGCTGTGCGAACAAAAATTGTAAAGATTGTTCAAGATTTTACGCGGATGCGCTGATCAGCTGGTGCTTGGGAGAGGAAATTTCTGAAGAATTTTTGGTTGAAAATGGAAAAGCACATAGAACTGTTCAGGCTTTATATCAAGGTGATAAAGACAGGGATAAAAAAAGACAGTTGAAAGGGCTTATGCGTGGGGTGGAAACAATACCTTTTCCTGAGCGATTTGGGGATTTTAATGAAAATCGGGATTTTTCATTTGAAATTGATCACGATGCGGCAGAAAGAGGAGGAAACAACAAATACAATCTAGTACTGAAGTGTAAAAAATCAGGATATAAGCGGTTATTAGTTATTTTTTTAGGCGATATGGATATTGGGGATGTTCGCCGTCGATATACAGAAATAAAAAAGTCAGTTCATATAGATAGACAAGATAATATTTTGATATATTATGTGGACATGGACGGAATTCATATATATACAGAACCTTATGAACAGGAGAGCATATTAGTACATAATGCAGATTATAGTGCTGATATAGAGTCGTTTAAGTAGAAAAAATATAGATTGATGTAATACCACAGGCTATACTTGTAGTATGGGGAAAGGAAAATATGGATAAAATACGAACGTTACTGGATAAATATGGTTTGTGCTGGGAAAAGGATAATGATTTGGAAATACCGCATATTGTATATAAACAAAAGGCTTCCGATAACGAGACGGTGATTTCACATAATTTTGTAGTTAGATATAGTGATTTAGTGGGGAGAAAATTGCTTGTAACTGAACGTTTAGAAAAAGATTTTTATGATTTTGAGAGAAGATATTTTTCAAAGTATTTTTTTAGAGAAGACACAGATTTGAAATGGAATTATTATCTTCTTATTATAGTTGATGAAAGCGAGAGTGCTGACTCTAATATATGCCAATTGGAGCAAGATGATAAATACCTTCGGAAATTGGTTATGATGGAAGATGAATTTGAGGTTTATATTGGACATGGCAAAAATATAGAGGACGATTCCGGGCAAATGATAAGTGGGATGGATACATATGCCGAGTGGCAGCAGAAGTTAAGTGCAGTTGGGCTGGAAGGGATTCTTACATATTCATATGAAAGTATCAGGGTGCAAAATTATATTGAGAAAAATGTACCTATACGCCTACAAGGCAGACCGATTCAAAATTGGCATAATACAGGCAAAGGAAATTCAAAATTTCTCATAAAGAAGATAGAGGATTTAAATACACATGGATTTAGGACACATTGTTTGACAGATCATATGAAGATTCCATTGACAAAGGTAAACTTGATTTCAGGATGTAATGGTACAGGGAAAAGCAGCATCTGCTCTGCGATTGAATATGCATTAACAGGGGAAATTCAAGATTCAAAAGCGGAAAGCGGATGTGCAGTGGTTACTATTAGAAATCAAGAAAATGCATGTGAGGATTTGTTTTCCTCAAAGGAAACCAAAGAGAAAAAGCGATTGGATCAATTATGGTATGGGACGGTTACGACTTCAAGAAACAGTAGCTTAAATCGGAATTTTCATATATTTAATTATCTTGGACTAGAGGCTTCCGGTAAATATATGCAGGAATTGGATATATATGAACTGGTGAAAAATGTTTTATTTGGTCTTGAGGTAACGGATGCAGAACTAAAAATGCAGAGATATGGGAGAGCATTTGCTGATAAGAAAAAGGAATATAATAAGCGATTGAAAGAGATTTTGTCAGAAATGGACGGAATCCAAGTTAATTATGACATAAAAAATTTTTCTATAGAGGACATTGGCAGCGAATTTAAAAGGCTGGGATATAAAGGGGAAATCGTTTTAAAGGATGGGGGAATTGATCGTATTTTGAGCAATTACCGGAAAATTCTCCTTGAAAGTAATCAGTATGTTGAAATGATGCAGTTAAAGTGTGATAAAGATGAGACTGGGATTACTATTATGGAGAAATCAGAGAAATTAAATGAAAACCAGAAAATATCTAGAACAATAGTAGCAAAACAGGAGCAATTAAGACAGGATATTCAAAAACTTCAACAAAAGTCTAAGGATAACAGCCAACTGCTAAAAAAGATATATGAAAAAAGTAATACTGTGAAAATGTTAATACAATTGGGGGAGGGAATGGAAAACACGTTCCTTTGTAAGCAGGATTTTCTATCATTGAAAAATGAATATGAACAAAATCGTAATATTAAAAATGAATTGTTAAATTGGATAGATCAATATGAAAGAGCCATATATTCAGAAGGAAATGAGATAGAATTATGTAAAGAAATAGAAACGAAAGAAACTATTTTGCGTGGATTAGGAAATGAAATAGAAGAATTAGCGCAACAGATTGAGTTTCAAAAAAAGCAGAATGATAACATAGATACTATTATTCAAGAAATTTTAAGTTTGGCTGGGCAATATATCGAACTTCATAAAAATACAAAAAATTGTCCTGTTTGCGGAAATAATTTTTCGTCCAAAGAAAAGTTAATGAGTGCAATAAATCAACAAAAGCAGCTTAGAGTAATTGACGAAACATTTTTGCAGACACTGCTGCAGCAGAAGGTGGAGAAAGAAAGAATTTTAGAGAAAGAAAAGGAGACTTTGAAGTTTCTGAAAGAAGAAAAAGAAAAAGTAATACAAAAGAGAATTGCAATATCAAAACTAAAGAGAGTCATGGTAATTGATGAAACAAAAAGTGGAAAAGATATTAAGAGAAATGTTACCGCATACATAGAACAGTTACAAATAAATTTAGAATATAACATAAACAAGTACGAATACGCACAAAAAGTTTTGGAAACCGACGAGTTTGTCAATTATTCTGAACAATTGGAATGGTCGATATATTTGAAAAAATTATTACAAGATTTGGATGGACAAAAAACGGAAACAGAACTTTTATTAAAAGAGCAGGCGCTTAAAGAGAAGGAGCTAGAGCAGGAATATAATAATACGATGGAAGAAAAAAATCCTTATTCGGAACAAGAATGGGGAGAATATCAATTAAAGGCAAAGGGATTTCAGGCTTTAAAAAAATCATGGGAAATAAATGATCATATTCCCGTGGCTTCTTGGATTCATATGTATAATGGTTTTCGGCATACAGTACAATATGCAGAAGAAATGTATGGAAAACAAGAAGCTATGAAATTAAGGAAGGGGCAGATTGAGAGGCTTCAAGAAGAGAAAAGAATTATTGAAGAATGGATTCAGAGATGCCAAATGGTATGTGAAGTTATAGAAACACAGAAACATTTAGAAGATGTTATGAAAGAGTTTCTTATGAAGAATGCGAAACAAATAGAATTGTTTTTCAAATTGCTTCATAGACCAAAGGAATTTGGGAAATTAAGTATATCAAACGGGAATATACATTTTATGCGTAACAGTAATGAGCAATTAGTCGAGAGCGGACAGATGAGTACAGGTCAGAGAATGGCGCTTGCTTTTTCTGTGATGATAACATTGCATATGAGGGCTGCTAATGCGCCTAATTTTCTTATGCTTGATGAACCGGTGGCAAATTTGGATGATATGCATGTCTTAAATTTAATTGACTTGCTGCGTGAATTAGCAATCGGTGGAACTCAGATCATTATAACAACTGCCGATAGTCATATGGCAAAATTTTTACGAAGAAAATTTAGTTTTCTGAAAGAGGAGTACTCCCATTTTGAATTAAGCAGAAAAGGAGATGCTCAAACGCTAATAGATGTAGTCCATTATGTTCCTGATATGAAGGCAGTAAAGAGCGTGCAGCATTTGCATTGAAGCATCATGCAGTGAGATATAAGGGACGATATGTTTATAATGACAATTGATGAATTTAGAAGGACGACACGGAGGAGGAACTATTTTTGGATAAATTGCTTTCTTATTTAAAAACATATTATGGAGAGGATGCCCAATATAGAGCCGGACAGGAGGAAGCAATTCGGGATGTACTGCAGGGAAAAAGAACTTTGGTTGTACAGAAAACAGGATGGGGAAAAAGTCTTGTCTATTTTATGGCTACAAGATTGATTCGGGAGAGCACAGGGGGAATTACGCTTATTATCAGCCCGCTTTTGGCTTTGATGAACAATCAGATTGAATCTGCGGCGAAGCTTGATTTACAAGTCAGGACAATTAATTCTGAAAACAGTGATGAATGGGCTCATATTTTTGAAAAAATTCAAGATGGCTGTGTTGACGCCTTGATTATTTCACCGGAAAGACTGGCAAATGAGGAGTTTAAAGAAGTGCTTACAACAAAACTTTCTGCGCAGGTTGGTCTGTTTGTAGTGGATGAGGCGCATTGCATTTCAGACTGGGGGCATGATTTTAGACCTGATTACAGGCGGATTGTTGATATTGTCAGACTTTTACCGCCCAATATTCCTGTGCTTGCAACAACAGCGACGGCAAATAACAGGGTTGTGGATGACATAAAAATGCAGTTAGGCGGCAATCTGGCGATAAGCCGCGGCGGTCTTATGAGAGATTCCTTGTCGATACAAGTGATTGAATTGGCTTCAAGGGAAGAACGGCTGGCATGGCTGTCAGAGAACATCATGTCAATTCCCGGAACTGGGATTGTCTATTGTTTAACAATAAGGGACTGTGAGCTGGTTTATCGTTGGCTGAAAACCAAAGGAATATTGTGTGAATGTTATCATTCCAAAGTTGAGACAGAGGAAAAAGGCATCATTGTAGATCGATTCATGAAGAACGAGATTAAGGTATTGATTGCGACAGTTGCTTTTGGAATGGGATTTGACAAACCCGATATTGCATTTGTAATACATTTTCAAAAGCCGGGGAATATCGTTGCGTATTATCAGCAGATTGGACGTGCGGGTCGAAGCATTGAACGGGCATATGCGATTTTATTTTGCGGAAGTGAGGATGATGAGATTAATACCTATTTTATTGAATCGGCATTTCCGACAGAACAGACAATGAATGCTGTAATTGATGCTGTGACCGAGCATCCGGGGATCGGACAGAGGGCTTTTGAACAATATGTGGACATGTGTCAAGGAAAAATAAAGCAGTGTGTTAAGTACCTGACAGTAAACGGGGATATATATGCAGAGAAAAGGAAATATTATAAGACGCCCCGCAAATGGGAACCGGATTTGGAGAAGAGCGGGAAAATTACGCGTATCAGGAAGCAGGAACTACAGCAGATGAATGAGTTTGCCCGCATTTCAAGCTGCTATATGAAGTATATTGCGGATACATTGGATGATACGAGTGCAGTGGAATGTGGTCATTGTGCAAATTGCCTGAAAAAGGAAATTTTCCCTACAACGGTCTCTGTGCAGGAAATAGCGGATGCGCAGAAATTTGTCCGGGAAGGGTTTCATATTATTGAACCGAGAAAAATGTGGCCAAGCGGCGTTATAATATACGGAAAAAATAAAATATTACCGGAAATTCAGTGTGAAACGGGACGTGTGCTGTCTGATTACGGTGATGCGGGCTGGGGAAGGCTCGTGAAAGAGTGTAAATATGAAAAGGGATATTTTGAGGAACAACTGGTGGAGGCTTCGGCGAAGCTGCTTAAGGACTATGTTGCCATAAATGACATTCAATGGGTTACAAACGTGTCATCTTTGAAAAGACCGGAGTTGGTGAGAACTTTTGCGCGTCAGCTTGCGGAACATCTAGGGCTGGAATATCGGGATGCCATTGAGAAAAGAGTGCACAGAAAATATCAAAAGGAATTAAAATCTGCTTATCTGCAGTATCAGAATGTGAATGATTCCTTTGACGTGAGGGAGTCAGAAGTGCTGCCGGAAAATGTCCTGTTAGTGGACGATATGGTTGATTCCAAATGGACTTTTACAGTCTGCGGTTATAAGCTCAGGGAAAATGGGAGCGGAAGGGTTTTTCCTTTTGCACTGGCAAATACGGCGGGAAGAAATGGAGACGATTGAGTATGGTATATTCAGAAAATGCAATGTGTGCAATTTTATTGTGTTCTTATCTTGGCATCAAAAGCGATGCTTCTGTGAAGCCGCTTTCACTGGGAGAATGGAACACCCTGTTGGAAAAGCTGGCGGAAGTGAAGGAGGAGCCGGGAGCTGTTTTGCAAAACGACAGTAGCTGGGCGGAAAAGGTGAATTGTCCAAAGGAACTGATTGAGAGAATCAGAGGGCTTATTCTGCGCGGGGGCAATGTTGCGCTTGAACTGGATGATTTGGGCAGAAAAGGGATTTTTGTGGTCACACAGTTTGATGAGAACTATCCCATTCTTTTAAAGCGGAGGTTAAAAAAGAAAATGCCGCCAATCTTATATTATTCAGGAAATATTGATTTGGCAAAAAAAATTGGGATTGCAGTGGCAGGCTCTAGAAATGTGGATGAAGATGGGATGATGTTTACAAGGAGATTAGTGGAAAAAGCCTCGAAAGAAAAGCTGGTGATTTATTCAGGGGGAGCAAAAGGTGTTGACACGGTGGCGGAGGAAACGGCGATTAAAACGGGCAGCGCTGTCATTTCGTTTATAGCGGATTCTTTGCTTTCCAAGATTAAAAAAAAGCAGGTAACGGCTAATATTATTTCGGGAAATCTGCTGCTGTTTTCGGATGTGAAGCCGGATGCGGGATTTTCGGCGGCAAGGGCTATGAATCGGAATAAGTACATTTATGCGTCCTCTTATGGGGCATTTGTAGTTGCGGCAGATTATAATAAAGGCGGTACATGGAACGGGGCAATGGAATCATTGCGCAATGGATTTGCGAAAACATTAGTATGGGACAATCAGAATTATGTTGGAAATCAGAAACTGATCGAGAAGGGCTGCGTACCCTATGACATTACAGAGGAAAGTATTTATCTGGCTATTACAAAAAAAGAAGAGACTTATGAGCAGTTGGATTTATTTCACACAGATACCGTCCGAAATGGGACGGAGGAGAATCAAAAGCCTGCGGAAAACAGAGTCAGAGAGAATGATGTATATGATGTTATAAAAGAATATATTGTTGCGCATTTGGAGAATGGGATGCGTGTTGAGGATGCTTCGAAGAATCTGAATGTCGTGGAGAGACAGATGGAAATATGGCTGAAACGCTTGTGTGAGGATAAGCTTATAAGACTTGACAAAGGAGTGTATCGAAAGGCTTAATGATATCCGGAAAAGCAGGAACTCTTGAAATAGAGATGTCTGCTTTTAAATATATGGATTTTTATTTATTGGAAAATTCAACAAATAAATGGTACAAAACAACTGGTTTCAAGTACCTTTTAACAAAGTACGTGTCACTACCTTGACTCAAGAAGGATTGCGGGCGATGAGCGACTTGGAACAACTGGAAAGAGAGCGTGGGAACTGCGAATATATGGAGACGAAGAATGCAACGGCTGTTTCCGGTGCTTTGCCAAATTGCGGGGGAAGGACTGCCAGTAATGAGATGTGTACGTTTCTGGTGATGAATATCTCGTCATTGCAGTTGATACCGGTGAATATTATCGCTTATCGCAGCCAGTATGGGAGTGCAAATCCGGCGGCGGTCATAGCGCCTGCGATTGTGGCGACGT
>ERZ779623.251-NODE-251-length-23548-cov-9.210318_pt1 | contig 23548 bp, 25 predicted proteins | sample MGYA00514189_ERZ779623 | MGnify/ENA primary metagenome ERZ779623 (study PRJEB29562, sample SAMEA4376712) | mouse gut metagenome | isolation source: Cecum | study: EMG produced TPA metagenomics assembly of the A DSS colitis mouse model was used to assess the... | reverse complement strand
TGAAATGAATTTAAAAGGTTTATGGAAAACAAGAAGTCTTGATGATGGTAATATTTCTAAATAATATTCCCAAAAAGTATTAAATTACTAGTTTTAAACAACTTTTACAAAGTGCATGTCACTACCTTGACTCAAGGGGGCGCGGACGCCATGGCTGAATATATGTATCTGAGGGGAATGCTCAGCATACAGAACGGGGACAATCCCAGAACGCTTGATCTCATTCTGGCAAGCCTGATGCCTGCCGGACTGCACGCGGAATACCAGGCACAGATGGAGGTCCTTCACCAGAGCGAGGAGGTGGAGAAACTGTTTCACATTCATCCCACTTTTCAGGATTCAGATATTTGGGAATCCATCCGCGATCTCGAGGAAACATTCAGCCGCCTGCCCGACCGGTGCATACAGAGAGTGCTGCGTGAGATCGATAACATGGATCTGGCAGTCTGCATATACGTCATCGAGCAGGACATCCGCAAAAAGATCCTGGCAAATATCAGCACCGCGCTGGCAAATGCCATCATGGAAGATGTGGCGCTGTGCGCGTCGGTCAGCGAAAAGGAGGTAGCTGCAAGAGTGACAAAAGTACTGCACACAGTCAGCACACTGCAGGAAGCCGGGGAAATCTTTGTGCCCGCACCAGAAAATCCGCTATAAAAAACCTGATACAAAAAAGTCTGATATAAAAAACCTGATACGAAAAACTGATATGGAAAACTGATATGGAAAAACTGATATAAAGGAGGATCCGACATGATCTATGATAAATTCTGTTGGTACACAAGCCCCGAACAACCCGCCTCCATGACTCCCGCGGAAAGATACAATCATATATCGGAATGGGCGGGACGCGCGCGGGGAACGAACCCAGGCGTGTTTGACGAGCTGACCGGTATCCTTTCGGAATGCGGCGGGCTGGACGAGGACGGACTTGCCGAGACCGAAGCGCTCTTTTTGCGCATCCTAAACAGTTTTATCCGGCAAAACAAACTGCTGCATGACGAACTGTCCGATCTGGAGCCTGCGGGCGTGGTAAATATAGCGTGCCAGTTATAGGCACACCAAACAAAATACAGGGCAGGAACACACTGGAAAAGGGATTGCGAGATGCAGTCCTTTTTTGATATGGGAAAAGGAGAATATCAGATTATGACAAACTTAACAAAATATGAAATGGAAATTGTGGTAAATTATAACGCCAGAGAACAGACGGCAACTGTATACATAAGGGATAAGTCAGTGATGCGCAGGCTGGATCGGCTTGTGGCGGATTATCACAGCTATCAACTGTTAAACCAGACGGACATCGACAAGACCTATTCTATGCCAAACAATGAAATTAAAAATCCGTTTAATTAAGGAAAAGAGAAGCGGATAATGGATTCACAATAATTATATAAAAAATAGTGTATTAAATTGTCCTTATCAAATACTTTAATGGGTGTTACATAATTAACAACCGTTACCTTTGATTACTTGTAAAATGCAGATATTTTGATATAATGAAGTTATCATAAGAAATGGGAGTTAAAGTAATGTATACTATATTAATTATAGAAGATGACAGAGTTTTAAATCTTGGAATGCAGGAATGTTTGAAAGAATTTGGATATAAGGTTATGGGGGCACAGACAGGGGAAACAGCTATTAAGATTGTAAGTGAAGAGTGTATAGATTTAGCTGTTTTGGATGTAAATTTGCCTGATATGGACGGATTTCAGATTTGTAAGAAAATAAAAAATATACGTGATGTGCCAATTGTTTTTCTGACAGTGAGGGATGAAGAACAGGATATTGTTGCTGGGTTTGATATGGGGGCAGAAGATTATATTACAAAACCATTTAATATTACTGTATTACAAAAGAAGATTGCAGCAATTTTAAAGCGTTGTAAAACTCAAAATGCGAATCAATATATTATTAATAAACTGAGTGTGGATTTTGATAAAAAGAAGGCTGTACAAAATAATGAAATAATCAATTTTACACCTACGGAGTATAAAATATTGGAATTGTTGATTCTTAATAGAGGTCATGTGCTTGTAAAGGAAAATCTAATACAAGAATTGTGGGATAATAGTGGAAACTGGGTGGACGAACATACTTTAGCTGTAAACATTAGTAGAATTCGTGGAAAAATAGAGGAACCAGAACGAAAGTTGTTAAAAACAGTATTTGGAATAGGCTATATGTGGGGTGATAATCTGGATGAAGAATTATAATATAAAAGAATTCAGTTTTATAAGAACACCAATTGTAATAGAATTTACATGCATTGTCATATTAGTGTATTTATTTATGAGTAAACACAATGACTATCTGGGAGTAGCGATATGCCTTTTGGTGTTGATACAACAAATATATCTGATTTATAGAGGTATGAAATTTTTTTATGAATTTGTGAATAATATAGAAGAAACAATGAAACTGGTTCAGCGTGATTTAAAATTAGATGTCAAAAAAAGTTTGCAAGATACAATTTATTCAAAGTTGTATGCTAATTTATTACAAATTCAGGAAAGTAAAAAAGTATATATGGAGAACCAGAAAAAAGAATTAGGGGTGATTCATCAGTTGATATCAGATATATCACATCAGGTAAAAACTCCGATTACTACGGCAAAAACATATGGACAAATGTTATTAAAATGTGATAAAGAAAGTTTCGATATAAAGAAGGTACTCGGACATATATCCATTATAACAGCACAGATAGATAAATTGGATTTTCTGATGCATTCTCTCATTAAAATATCCAGGCTGGAAACAAATATAGTGAATTTGCAGCCACAAATATGTAATGTTAAAAATATATTAGCAGAATCCTATGTGGGTGTTTTGTATAATGCAGAAAAGAAGAATATTCATGTTCATGCAGACTATAAAGGAGAACATGAAGTTTTTGTAGATTATAAATGGACTATAGAGGCAGTTTTTAATATAATTGATAATGCGGTCAAGTATACAGAACTGGATGGAAACATTAAAATTGAAATTGTTACAAGTGATAATTTTGAAATCATCAGTATTGCAGATGATGGAAGTGGAATTGAGGAAGATAAGATACCACTTATTTTTAAACGATTTTATAGAGAGGAAAAATCAAAACAAATTGAAGGGGTAGGTTTGGGATTGAGTTTAAGCAAAGAAATAATTGAAAAAGAGCATGGATATATCAGAGTAAAGTCAATATTACATCAGGGAACAACATTCTATATATATCTGCCTAGAAGGGAAAAAGAAAGTGAGAATAACGGATAAGACTGGCGATTGTCAGTCTTTTTATTATGTCGTTTCTCTATTCGATTTTTGTAAATGTTACAAAATTGTGATAAAAAAGTTTGATTTTTGAGAGTAGAATGAAACATATTCAGTTTATAATAGCATATAAAGTTGCTGATGAAGTTATACGAGGAGGGCATAATGGAAATATTAAGGGCTATAAACATTAAAAAATTTTATGGAGAAGAACCAAATATCACAAAAGCTTTGAATGGGGTAAGCATGAATGTTGATAAAGGGGAATTTGTTTCCATTATAGGAGCTTCTGGCAGTGGAAAGTCAACACTACTTCATATTTTGGGAGGATTAGATAATCCTTCATCGGGGGAAGTATCTGTGAGGGGGATTCGATTGACAGATTTAAAGGAGCAGGAATTAGTGACTTTTCGACGCAGAAACATAGGATTTATTTTTCAGGATTATAATTTGGTATCTAATTTGTGCGTTTACGATAATATTGTTTTACCGATACAGTTGGATGACAGCAGAGTAGATGATAAATATGTAAAAGATATATGCCGAATGCTGCATATGGAAGATCAATTGGAAAAATCACCGAAAAAACTCTCAGGTGGACAGAAACAGCGTGTGGCAATTGCAAGAGCATTAGCAATTAGACCAGCAATTATTTTGGCTGATGAACCAACAGGAAGTTTGGACAGCAAGAACCGATGGGATGTGTTTGGTCTGTTGAAAAGGGCAAGTAAAGAATATGAACAAACAATAGTTATGATAACACACGATCAAGAATTAGCTATGAATACAGATAAGATGTATCGGATTGAAGATGGACAGATTGTTAAGGGAGGGATAGTTTGAAAAAGGCAAGAAAGGAAGCACTGAAAAAAATAGCCAAAGCAAATATCGAAAATAATAAGATAAGAAATATAGCATTAACTACATCTGTCATCGCTGTTTCCATCATGCTGATTATCGTTTTGGGAGTTGGAACAAGCTATGTCAAAAATTTCTCAGAGATGAATACAAGGTTAAAAGGTACAAATGCGCAGGGATTTGTATGGGATATTTCTCCTGATAAAGGCAGACGCTTGCAGGAAATAAAAGAAATTGAGAATATAGGGAAACAATATTTTGTAGGAACAATTGAAAGCGGCAGGGAACAGGAACGTGTATCATTGACAGCTTATGATATAAAAGAGTGGAATAACAACATATTGCCGACGATAACTAATTTTACAGGTGTATTTCCGAGTCAGGAAAACGAAATATTGTTATCCGAAACAACAATAGAAACATTTCGATTAGATGGAATAAAAATAGGTGATAAGCTGACATTAAATGTTAAAACTTATGATGGAAGTATACAGGAAGAATTTACAGTAGTTGGCACATATAAAGATTTTGTGAAATCCAGCCTTAGAAACATTAAAAGTATAAGCGGGAATGTTTTGGCAGCAAGTCTGGAAGCAGAAATTTATACAATGTACCCTACCTGTAATTGTATTGTATCAGAACAATTGGCAAATAAATTGGTATCTGAAGACCATATCTATTATACATTTCAAATAAAAGAGGCAAAAGGTATTGATGAAATCATCATATCAGAATTAGGTTTGCAGGATGAAGGTCAGGTTATGCTTGTTGATGCTGAAGGTGGAACAAGTCAGTATGTAGGATTCTTTCTGGCAGTATTGATCTGCTTGGTAATTAGCCTGTGCAGTTATTTGTGTATCTATAATATTATGAATATTTCATTTGTAAATGATGTTCATTTTTGGGGAAATATTAAAACGATAGGCACAGATAATAAACAACTAAAATATATTGCGAATTATGAAACAAATTATTTTGTACTGCGTGGATTGCCTATTGGTTTATTGATTGGTGCATTTGTGGCAGCAAAGTTCGTTCCATTTATACTTAGAACAGCTGTTGGAAGTGGTGGGTATGCTGATATTATGCCTATGAAAATGTGGCACAGCGGTTGGCTTTTTTGCTTGACAATGGGCTTTTGCTACTCTACTGTATGGATTAGTTTTAGGAAATCTATCAGATTTTTAACTCGAATTTCACCTGTTGAAGCGATACACTTCAATAGTGAGATGGATACAAATAAGGGAAAACAAAAAGAACAACATAGATGTAATGGAAAACTATACAAAATGGCATGGCATAATATTATAATTGAAAGAAAAAAGTTTTTGGTGGTAGTTACAACGTTATTTTTAGGATTTTTTGTATTTTTGTTATCCTATACAATGTTTTCCTCACCCAATTGGGATTTATATTTAGATACAGAAGCACCTGATGATTTTAGTATCAGGGATAGTAATGTGACAGATTCTTTATTAGCTGGGGAACAGGGAATCCAATACCTGACAGAAGATATATATTATCATTTAGAGCAGATGCAGGGAATAACCAGTATTGAAAAAACATATGTCCAGCCTGTAACTGTAAAGTATTCTGATAAACTGCAAGAGTATTCTTTAAATACAGAAGATTTATTTGGAACTGCATTGGGAATTTCTGGCGAAGTTATTCAACAGTATGCGTTGGCAAACGGAGCGGTATATTCAGTAGATGACATCAATGATTTTATGAAAGGCAGTACAGTATATATTAGTGCTGCTGATAACGGAAGTTGTCCTGATTTGACAGGGAATGTAATACAAATATACAGTGGTGAAAGTACGATTCAGACATACACGATTGCTGGAACAATACAACCTGATTCAAAGCTGGATATAAGAGAGCTTGGTTCAATTACAAATACAAACTATACAGATCAGGAAAAAATCAGGGTTTTTATGAGCGAAGCTGGTATAAAGAAATTAATTGAAGAACCATGTATTTATTATATACAAATGAATGCAGATAAGGATTTGGAACCTTATTTAAAAGAAGAAATTCGGCAGATTATAGACGAAAATAAAGTACAGACTATCAATAGAAGTGATTTACTGCCAACATTTCAGCCAGTAGCTCAATCCGTAGTCGTCATTGGTGCGATATTTTCTGGAATTTTGTTGATTGTAGGATTGATGAATTTTATCAACTCGCTATGTACCAGTATATACGCAAGGCAAAAGGAATTGGCAGTGCTGTCAAGTATAGGGATGTCAAAACAGCAGATGATTCGGTTGTTGAGTCTTGAAGGCGGGTACTATGCGATTATAACATTCGTGTCGTTAAGTACGATAGGAATAGGGCTGATTTATTTGCTGATGCAGGCTGTAAAATCACAAATGTATTATCTGGAGTTCAAATTTCCGACAGGTATTTTAGCTTTACTTTTCACATTATTATTTGCTGTTTGTATTATAACTCCATTATTGGCATATAAGAGCATAAATAAAAAGAGTATTGTTGAAAGGTTAAAAAATAGTGAGGAGTAAATGAGGGGAATATATTATTTAAATATATATTGTGAGAAGAAATCTCAAATATTCAAAGGAAAGAGGTGAAAAAGATGTTGGAAGTGTTAAAGAACGAGGAGTTTGATATGGAAGAACAGGCTGTACAAGGGAATGATTGCTTGAATGATTGTGGAAGTGGACATTGCGCAATCTTTACAGGTTTATTCTAAGAAATTGGCAGTGTGTATTTTCATGGGTTTGTTTTAAGGAGGTGAAAAAGATGTTAGAAATATTAAAGAACGAGGAGTTTGATATGGAAGAACAGGCTGTACAAGGGAATGACTGCCTGAATGATTGTGGAAGTGGACATTGCGCAATCTTTACAGGTTTGTTTTAATACATAATGATTTCCAAATCAGTGTATTAAGATGTAAAGAGCAGGGGGAGTTTTTTTGGACTTTCCCCTGCTTGAAAATGCAAAATTAGTCCAATAATTTGATTTTTCTACTATAAATGACACATACCTGAGAGGTCGCAAATGAAAGATTTAGCAGTAACTATCTGGGTAACAAACGATTGTAATTTATTATGTGAATATTGTTATGTGAATAAGCATATAGACTATATGTCAGAAAATACAGCCGATGGAGTTGTGCGCTTTATAAACAAAAAGGATGAAGAAGTAAATCCCGAACGTTTAAAAATAGTATTTAGTGGTGGAGAACCATTACTAAATTTTAAAGTTATTAAACGAATAATAGATGGCTTGAAAGCGTTAGAGATGAAAAAAACAATTATTTACATGATAACAACAAATGGAACTTTATCATTATGTGATGAACATTATAAATATCTCAAAAAAATGTGGGTTTCAATCAGTATAGATGGAACAGAAAAATGGCATAATCTGGCTCGAAAATACAAAAATAGTTCTGAGGGTTCCTATGAAAAAGCTATGTTTACATTAAATGAAATGTTAGCAAAACAAATGCCAGTTAGAGTGAGAATGACAATAACGCCAGATAATGTTGTAAACTTTGCAGAAAATTACATAGAATTATATAAGATTACAAACCAATTAGTAGCGTTTGAGCCGAATCAAAGTGATAACAGATGGAATAAAGATACATTGGATATGCTATTTAAAAATTTAAGAAAAATTATTATTTATTTGCAAGATAATAATCTGAAAGATGCGAGGGAAATCACATATGCATTAAAGGAACAATACTTTCATTTTAGGACAAAATGCTCTGGAGGAATTAGTACATTTCATATTTCTTCAATAGGAAAACTATATCCCTGCATATTAGCAACAGGGGTAGAGGAATATGAACTTGGTGACGTTGAAAATGGAATTGACTTTAAAAGATTAAACAATTTTCACAAGATTAATGAAAAGAAAACTCAAGACTGTGAAGGCTGTTCTTTTTATGATAATTGCGAGAGTAAGACATGTAAAATTGTAAATAAGTATTATTCTGGAAGTTATGATTCACCTTCTGTTGTAAAATGTAATATACAAAATAAAATGTACCAATTGTTAATGGAATTCAAAAAATTATGGGAAAAGTAGTGTGAAAAATACTTCCAATGAAATAAAGACACTGCCAAAGAAATATTAAATTTCATATGAAAGGGCAGTGCTTTTTCATTTTTATTTTAACCGCAGAGGTGGCATGGGGGATTACTATGAAGATTAATACAGAGGCGATTCAAATTACACCTTTAAAAAATGGCAGGGTGTTAGTTGGGAATGTTATGACAGGTGATTATTTAAAAATTAGCAAAGCATATTTTGAAGTAATTACGAGTATAATAAATCAGTATGGAGAATTAAATAAATTTTTACAGGAAAGTGATGAAGAACCAACTATAAAAAATAACTTGCAAAAATTGTATGAAGGTCTTGTACATATTAAATATTTTGTGCAAGAGAACGAAGAGTTTATCGAAGATACAAAATATAATGAAATTTATTTAGCAGTGACTGATAGATGTAATCTAAAGTGTAAACATTGTTGTCAAGATAGCGGTTGTAGAGTTCATGATGCTTTAACTACAGATGATATTAAATTGGCAATAAATTATATTATAATGTTAAATCCAAAAGGAATTGTGTTTACCGGCGGTGAACCAATAATGAGAAAAGATTTAATTGAACTTTTACATTATGCTAGAACTAATTTTAAAGGACAGATAATATTATCTACAAATACACTACTTATCACCGAGAAAAACATTAATTCTATATTGGAGAATATTACTGGAATATCAATTAGTTTAGATGGTTATGATCAGAATTCATGTGATATTGTCAGGGGTAATGGAGTTTTTAAAAGAACGATTGAAAATATTAAACTGATTAGAAAAAAAGGATTTGAAAATATTAGTATTTCTGCTGTTTATACAAAATATATGGAAGGGCATGAAAATGAGTTTAATGAACTGTGTAAGAAATATGATGCGGTTCCAATTATAAGAAATCTTTTTCTAAATGGAAGAGCAAATATTAATGAAGATGACTTGGTGCCTTCTAATTACTTATGGCATATTACAAAGAGCAGAGAAATAAGTTGTAGGCATTGTAGAGCAGGCGAGAGAGAATTGTATATTTCATCAGCAGGAGAAATCTATCCATGTCCTAATTTGCAATACAAAGAATTTTATTGTGGGAATGTTACAGATCCAATGATTGAAAGTAGTTTTAGGGAAAAGAGAATAGGGGAGATTGCACGAGAAAAAATGAAAATTCATCGTACATGGAATCAAGAAAATTGTAAAAACTGTGAAATGGGATTGTTTTGCCAAACTTGTGAGGCGGAGTATAAGATGCTGATTGATAATAAAGCATTATATCAAAAGTTTTGCGAAACAAAAAGAAATTACTTATCAGGTTTGATTTAGAAAATTTTGCATTATCAAAACAAAGTTTTCTAAAGAATATAGTATTTTTGAATTATATTAAAAAGTTGATTCATTCAATATTTCTGTCATAAAGATATTAAATATTATTTGTTTTTTGCATAACGATTTCACTTGTATTTAAAAGATTATGTGACAAAAATGTCAAAATAAAAAATTATTAATCAAAGTATAACATGGAAATATAATTAAGTAGAGTGAATAGTGTATGAAAGAAGTGGAGGAAATTATGTAAATACTGAGTAAGGGAAATCGTAAAATTTAACCCGTTTCATATATTAGGGTGAACCGCAATGAAGTCAAAATTTTCATGCAGTTCACCTTTTCCATTGTGAGATTTTACGTTATATTTTGCACTGCAAGGGGGTCAGGGGGATTTTCCCCTTATGAGCAATTTTTACGGATTTTCACGCTTGGGAAATCTGTAAAAAGACTGTCTGCGGACGTCCGCAGGCAGTGGTTGCTGTTTCAGAATGAACAGTAAGCGGGTTTTAGACAGCAAGGCAGTTTGCCTTTGCAGTCTGCCCAAAAACCATAAGGGCGTTACTGCCCGAGTATGGCAAAAAATTTTTAAAATATTTTTTTAAAAAGCCGGGTGAAGGCGGAGGAATTTTCATCATGGACAGCTACAAACCGTACTGCAATACGCTTACCCTGTCCGAGCAGGAGAAACTCATGGAAATGTATGCCAAAGCAGAGGGCGGGGAAAAGGAAATTTTAAAGCGTATACTTCGGAAGTATGGGGCGGACAAGTTAGAACTATGATGATTATTTTATAAAAACTGAATACTGTGATACATACAGGACGTGAGGATATGTGTAGCCACTATGTAGGTGCGCCATGACGTGCCTATTCCAATTTGTTTCGGAATGGAAAATATTCCATTGAAGCAATGGCACTGAGCGATAAGAACCTGACAAAATGCACAGCAGATGTGCGGGACGATGAAGCATATCCGTGATAATGATACTTCTGGATTTTCTTTTAAAATCCAGTCATAAAATGACGGTGCAATTCCGATGTGGACAGCGTAATGACCTGTTACTTGTATGTGGATTTATTTTATTACAAAGCAACAAAAGATTGGGAGCGGATTTGTAATTTTTTTGGTACAGCAAAACAGCGTGAGGGCAGTTATGAACGTAAGAGTTTGTAGCTGCCTTTTTTGCGTTCATAAGGGAGGTAACTGGATGGAAAGTAAAAAGAAAATCAGAAAAGGAAACAGGCAGAAGCCGACAAGGATTGTCGTTGAGCGTGTCTATCTCGGCGGGCAGAGCATGGAGGACGCTTTCCGCAAAATCAATGAGGAAACAGTTAAAGAAAATATTGAGGAAATCAAAAGAAAGATTTCTTTGAGAAAAACGGTTTAATTTTCGGGGCGGTCATGCTATAATGCTTATAGTGTGTTCCGCCCTTTTATGGAGGTAGGAAGATGAAAGGGAACGGAACAAAAATCACAGCTTTATATTGCAGATTGTCACAAGACGATGGGAATGTCGGGGACAGCATGAGTATCCAGAGCCAGAAGGCTATCCTTGAAAAATATGCGAGGGAAATAGGGAAAATCGCTTATTCTTTCTATGTGGATGACGGCTATTCGGGAACGAATTTTCAAAGACCGAGTTTTCAGAGAATGATAGCGGATATTGAAGATGGGAAAATAGATACGGTCATTACAAAAGACCTTTCCCGTCTTGGCAGGAATTATCTTGAAAGCGGTGCGTACATTGAGGTATTTTTCCCACAGCACCATGTGCGTTATATCGCAGTCAATGACGGTGTGGATTCCGAGCAGAGTGGCGGGCTTGACATCACGCCTTTTAAGAATATCCTGAACGAATTTTATTCGAGGGATATTTCCAAAAAGGTTAAGAGCGGAAAGCACATACGGGCATTGGAAGGCAAATTCATGGGTACAACCGCACCATTCGGCTACAGGAAAGATCCGCAGGACAAAAATCACTTAATTGTTGATGAAACGACTGCACCCACTGTCAGATTGTTATTCAGCCTTGCCTTGGAGGGATACGGAACGAACCGTATCGGAAAAGTTCTTTATCACAAACAGGGGATCCCCTATCTTTCGCAGTTTGCCTTTGCCAGATTTGCGGGAGACGTTGATTCCATGCTGCGCGAGGAGGGATTTGACGGCAATGCGATGTACGATATCACGCGCAACATCATTCTCGGACAGGATGTATGCATTCCCTATCCGGACAAGTACTGGACGGCGGAAGTGTACCTCGACGGATTCGGCAGCAAAAGCACCGCGTATCTGTTTAGTGTGGAAAAATAAACCAGATCATCGATCATTCAATATACAGACAAACGATGACATAATGGTGTCATAGTTTGTCTGTTATACTGTTTTCAGAAAGGAGAAACAATGAAGATCGACCGTCTTATCAGCATTATTCTGTATTTATTAAATCATGGCAGGACATCCGCGCAGAAGCTGGCAGAGGAATTTGAAGTCTCTCCCAGAACCATTGTCCGCGACCTGGAATCCTTAGATCAGGCAGGCATCCCGATCCAGTCTTTCTGCGGGGTGGACGGCGGCTATCAGATCATGGACAGCTTTGTGCTGGAGAAACAGGTTGCGACGAGCCACGAGTACGATTGGATCGTCACTGCCCTGAGAGGAATGGCGAGCGCCTACGCCAGCAAAAGCCTGAAACAGGCACTGGCAAAGATGCAGAGCATCAACCCTGCCAGGGACGCTGTTGTCTCTGTGGATCTGGGCGTTGCCCGGGAGGATGACAACATCAATGAGCAGTTGATGCTGTTGGAAGATGCGATCAAAGAAAAATGCGTTGTCCGTTTTTCCTACACAAACAGTCATGACGAGGTAAAGGAGATCCAGGTGGAACCGGTCTGTCTCCAATATAAATGGTACAACTGGTATCTGATCGGATATTATGAGACATATCAGGATTACTGCATGTTTAAATTAGTCCGCATGGATCGTCTGCAGACAACCGGCCAAAAGTTCACAAACGCGCATGACCCCTCAGCGATCCGGTTCAAAGACAGCAGTGATGACATCGTGCAGGTCAGGCTGCGCGGAAAGGCAGTCATAAAAGCCAAGTGCAGGGAATATCTGAACGGGCGGATCACACACGAATACGAAAACGGTGATTTTGAGTTCACTTTTTCCGCACCGCGGCATGAGACATTTTGGTACGGGGCGCTCCTTTCCTTTGGAAACAAGGTCCATGTCCTCGAACCGCCGGAAATACAGGAACGCATTGTAAGAACCTGCAGGGAAATACAAATGGAATACGGAGGATAGCGATGAGATACTGTTCAAAGGAAGAAGCCCGACATATACTGTGCCGTTATCACAACCTCGACGGCGCGGAGCCACTGTGCGGAAAAGAGGGTGTCGAAGCGATCATGCAGCGCATACACAGCATTCAATACGACCCGCTGAATGTTGTCGCGAGAAATGCCGATCTGGTACTGCAGGCGAGAGTGGATGATTACAGCGCGTCCGTTCTCTATGATCTGCTGTACAAAGAGCACAAATTCATTGACGGATATGACAAAGAGATGTGTATCTACAGCGCGAACGATTTCGCCCGCTTTCGCTATGTGCGGGCTGAATATGCGAAATATGCGGTCCCTGTCCTGAGACACCGCAACCAGCTGGGCGCGATGGATCTGTTGGACGAAGTGAGGGATTTCGTGGAGGCGCATGGCAGGACAGGCACAAAGGATATCTCCATCGGAAATGTGCGGGAAGGCAGCTGGGGGCATAAAAAGCTGTCAAGCGCAGCCCTGGACTACTTGTTTAACACCGGTATTCTGGCTGTCGCTGACAAACGCGGAACACAGAAATATTTTGACCTGACGGAGCGTGTGATCGACAGCGGCCCGCTTGCCTGTGACCCGAATATGAGCCTGGAACAATTTCTGGAGTGGTATATCGAGCGGCGGATACAGAGTGTCGGCCTTCTGTGGAACAGATCCGGCAGCGCATGGCAGGGACGCTTCCTGAATGAAAACGACCTCCGCAGTGCCACACTGCAGACCCTTGCAGCGAAAGACAGGATCGAGGAAATACAGGTGGAGGGGATCAAGGAACCTTTTTACCGCTCAAAAGATTCTGAGAAATACATGGCGGCGCGGACAGCACACAGCTACGCAAGATTCCTTGCCCCGCTGGACAATCTTCTGTGGGACAGGCAGATGTTGGAAATGCTGTTTGGTTTCTCATACCGCTGGGAAGTATATACACCCGTCGCCAAAAGAAAGTTTGGCTACTATGTACTGCCTGTGCTGTACAATGACCGATTTGTCGCAAGATTTGAGGCAGAGCCCGTCCGTGAGGCAGGCGCGTTCGTTGTCAGGAACTGGTGGTGGGAACCGCAAGTCGTGCCAAACGATGAGATGAGAGAGACGATCGCCAAAGAAATGGCGCGTTTTGCAGCATTTCTCCAAGTTGAAAACGCCCTTCAGAACAGTTTAAAATTAGGAGTGTGACAAGATGAACGAAATCAAACGATATGACATAAACGAGAACTGGGCACATGCAGGAATCGTTGAGGCGGGAGACTATTGCTTTATAAATTACTGTGTCCGCAACATAGGCGGCACCGTTGAAGAACAGGTCGACGGCGCCTTTGATGAGATGGAAGAACGGCTGGCATTGGCGGGACTGACACTTGAAAATGTCGTGCAGATGAACTGCCTGTTCAAAAATATCTGGGATATCCCGGTGATGGAACAGGTGGTCAAGAGACGCTTCCATGGCAGATATCCCGCGCGCAAGTCCTTTCAGACGGAGTTTGCCCACCCGGGCGGTCTGTGTTTCCAGGTGGACGCGATCGCCTACAGGACAGATCCGGAACGGACATGACAATGCTCATTATTTTCTACTTTTAGTTACTTCCTCTATCTACTACTTCTATCAACCAGTTTTTTGTAGATGTGCTCGATCATCCACGGTTCGCTTGGGACTTTGAGCGCATCTTCAAAAGACCACCACTGCACTGCCGAGTTCTCACGCTCCTGCACAGCCAGCGCTTCCTTCTCATCTGCCTCCACAAGGTAGGTTACATTAAGGTGCAGATGACACGGCACGTAGATTCCATTTTTGACATGCCCATTTACAGTTAAAGACTCGATGCTGAATATCTCCCTGCTCACCAACACTGCATTCCTGACACCCGTTTCCTCCTGCAGCTCGCGCAGTGCCACGGCACACAAGTCCTCCTCACCATCCGCATGTCCGCCCATCCACGACCAGGAGTCATAGATATTGTGATATACCATCAGCGTCTTTGTGCGCTCTTTGTTCACTGTCCACACGGACGCGGAAAAATGGGCAAGCTGATTCGTTCTGTCCAAATGGTCCGAATGGTTTTTTATAAACCAGACCATCTGTTTTTGATCCTGTGCTTCCTGCTGATTTCCGGGTATGTACCGCTCGATCTCCTGCAATAAACTCATGTTTATCTCCCTTTCATATACCTGAGGAACCCTACAGAATTACCCTGCGCCGTCTGTACCGGTTATTTCAGCACAGTTTCTTATATTTATAACTAATTTTATAACTACTTTTTGTACTTCTTCTCAATAACAGTTGTGTAAATGATCATTGTCAGGATCGTCTCAGCCATCACGCCGACGACGGATAAAAGGATCCAGGCAGAATTCTGCCCTGACAACAGCGGGAGTCCCAGGAAAATAAACACAATACCAAATGCGCAGAACAGCTTCCCCATCGCCCTGTTATATTTCCTTATATCTGTTACCTGGATCACTTCCCCATTCGCCCAGAATCCGACCGCTCTCCTGGAGAAGAAGGCGAAGATCCCCGCTGCGATCATCAGACAGCCTATGACACTCCATATCACAAATCCGATCATCGTCCCTTCCATATTCCAAACCTCCTATCCATTTCCACAGACTCTCAGAGTCCCTTTTGCCAAAAACAGTAATTCAAGGGATCTGAAAAGATACCTGCACTACAACCTCATTTTAAAATCTTCATACCCAAAATGCCTCACGACCTCCCATGTGCCGTCCTCGCTCTGCGCCACGATGTCGGGAAGCGGCATGCCGTTAAAGGTATTGTTCTTCACCATGGAGTAGATCGCCATGTCCCCGAAAATGAGCCGGTCTCCGGCGCGCAGCGGCTGGTCAAAAGAATAGTCGCCGATGATGTCTCCCGCAAGGCAGGTCGGTCCGCCAAGCCTGTAGGTATATGCCTTCCTGCCAGCCTCCCCGCTGCCGCAGAGCGGCGGTCTGTAGGGCATCTCGAGGACATCAGGCATATGGCACGCCGCAGAAGTGTCGAGGATCACATTGTCCACACTGCCGCTGCGCACCGTCTCGAGCACTTCTGTCACCAGAAATCCCGCATTCAATGCGACTGCCTCGCCGGGTTCCAGATAAACGTGAAGCCCATATCGCTCCTGGATATACCGGATCAGCGCGATCAGCCCGTCCACATCGTAATCCTCCCTTGTGATATGATGCCCTCCGCCCAAATTGAGCCATTCCATCTGATACAGGTATTTCCCGAACTTCTCTTCCACCGCCCTCACGGTCGCAGCCAGCGCGTCCACGTTCTGCTCGCACAGGCAATGAAAGTGAAGTCCTGACAATCCCTCCAGCTGCTCTTCCCTGAAATTTTCCAGCGTGACACCGAGTCTGGATCCCGGGGCGCAAGGGTCATAGATTGCATGTTCCTGTGTGGAGTAGGCAGGGTTGATCCGAATGCCGCACGCCTTTTTTGCGGCCAACGCACGCTCCCTGTACTTCTCCCACTGCCCAAAAGAATTAAACACAATATGGTCGCAGATATCCAGCAGCGCGTCCATGTGGGCTGCGGTGTACGCCGGTGCATAAACGTGGTTCTCACATCGCTTTGACTTCCCGCTGATGTCGGTGATCTCCCTTTTGCAGAGCGCCTCATATCCAAGCCTTGCCTCATACAGACCGCTTGCCGTCACTCCGTCCAGATAGCTCCCTATCAGCGGATAAAAATGATACATAGAAAACGCCTTCTGTGCCAGCAGGATTTTGCATCCTGTCTCGTCGCAGACATGGCGGAGTATCTCAAGATTTTTTCTTAAAAGCGACTCGCTCACAATATAACACGGGGTCGGAACCTCACTCTTGACTGCCTCGGCAGCGCGATAATCAATGCCCACTCTATCGACCTCCCTAATCTACAAGAACTGGATCATAACTCTCCTGCCACGGAAGCCCCCACTTGTTCAGGGCTTCCATGTAGGGATCCGGATCAAATTCCTCCACCGTGAAGACTCCCGGCTTGTTCCAGTTTCCATTCAGGAGCATCATCGCGCCGACCATCGCCGGAACGCCTGTCGTGTAGGAGATCGCCTGTGACCCGACTTCCCTGTAGCACTCCTGGTGGTCACAGACATTGTATAGATAGTATGTCTTATCCCTGCCGTCCTTTTTTCCGGTGAAAATGCATCCGATGTTCGTCTTCCCCGTCGTGCGCGGTCCCAGGCTTGCCGGGTCAGGCAGCAACGCTTTGAGGAACTGGATCGGCACGATCTGCCTGCCCTCATAATCGATCGGCGCCGTCGACAGCATTCCCACATCCTCAAGGCACCGCATGTGATCCAGATAACTTTGCCCGAATGTCATAAAAAACCGGATCCGTTTCACGCCGGGGATGTTCTTCGCAAGCGACTCGATCTCCTCATGGTGCAGCAGATACATATCCTTTGCACCCACCTGGTCAAAATGATACGTTCTCCTGATACTCATCGCCGGAACCTCGACCCAGTGCCCGTTCTCCCAGTAGCTGCCAGGCGCAGACACTTCCCGCAGGTTGATCTCGGGATTGAAGTTGGTCGCAAATGCATACCCGTGGTCGCCGCCGTTGCAGTCAAGGATATCGATGGTGTCGATCTCGTCAAACTCATGTTTGAGCGCGTATGCACAGTATGCCTGCGTTACGCCCGGGTCAAAGCCCGAACCAAGCAGTGCCGTGATGCCGGCTTCCTCAAATTTTTTCCGGTATGCCCACTGCCAGGAATAGTCAAAATATGCGGAGAAGCCCTCCTCCCGGCATCTCCTGTCATAAACCGCCCGCCACGCGGGATCCTCTATATCCTCGGGCTCATAGTTCGCCGTGTCCATATAGTTTACTCCGCACGCAAGGCACGCATCCATGATCGTCAGATCCTGATATGGAAGCGCTATATTCATGACCAGATCCGGCTGGTAACTTTTTATCAAAGCCACCACTTCCTCCATGTTGTCCGCATCTACCTGCGCCGTCGTGATCTCTGTGTCCGTCGTGCCATCGAGCTTTTCTTTCAGCGCGTCGCACTTTGACTTCGTACGGCTCGCTATCATGATCTCCTCAAACACTTCGCTGTTCTGGCAGCATTTCCGGATCGCCACACTTGCCACACCGCCGCAGCCAATGATCAATACTCTTCCCATCTTCTCTCTCCTCACCCTTCTCCATATTTTTTGTGATCCCTTACCGTATGTATCGCTCGTCGAGCTTTAGGAGCAGCTCGCGGAGCACTTTCAGCGCGACTGCCGTAGATGCACCGCTTGCATCGAGCTGCGGGGAAAGCTCGTTGATATCACACCCCACGATGTCTAGCTCCCCAACCTTCATCATCGCGTCGAGCAGCTGCAAAAATGTCACACCGCCTGCCTCCGGCGTCCCTGTTCCAGGGAAGCACGCGGGATCGAGCACATCGAGGTCCAGTGTAAAGTACACTGGCTTTCCTTTCAGACGCTCTGTCACCTGTTCGAGCCCCTCAAAATCAAACCTGTGCGTCACCACATGCTGTTCTCCCCACGCAAACTCCGCGCGCTCACCGCTGCGGATGCCAAACTGGTAGATCCTGCCGTCACCTACAAGATCCCACACCCTGCGCAGGACCGTCGCGTGTGACAGTCTCGCCCCGAGATAATCGTCCCGCAGATCCGCATGGGCATCAAAATGGATCACATGCAGATCCGGATATTTTGACGCCACCGCCCGCACAGACCCCAGTGTGACGAGGTGTTCTCCCCCGATCATGAGCGGCAGCCTGCCCTTCTCGAGGATCTTTGCCGTGAAATCCGTGATGGCTCCCAGCGCCCTGTCCACATCGCCAAAACACAGTTCCAGGTCTCCCCCGTCGAACACCGCCGCGTCCTCCAGATCCAGATCCTGATAGGGGCTGTATGTCTCCAGCCCATAGGACTCTGCCCGCATGGTCCTGCTCGCAAAGCGCGTGCCCGGCCGGTATGACGTCGTTGAGTCGAACGGCGCGCCAAAGATCACAATCCTTGCCTCCTCAAATGTCTTGTCACATCCGAGAAATGTCTCTACGTTTCTTTCCATATCAATCATCCTTCATATACCAGTCTTTTGAATTAAGTCACTCTTACTCAATCAACCTTTCATATATCAGTCTTTTATATATCAGTCCTTCTCGTATTTCTCCAGCATCTCCTCCACATAATTGGGCAGTGCGAACGCTCCCCTGTGCAGCTGCTCGTTATAATACCGCGTCCGGATCCCCTGCGCCTTCCACCGCTCTATGTTCTGGTCGTCAAGCGGATGATATTTCTTCGAGGCAAAGCCAAAGAGCCAGTGCCCTGAAGGGTATGTCGGAATATGCGCCTGGTAAACCTTGCTGATCGGAAAGGACTCCACGATCCTCTTGTGTGCCCTCTGCATCGCTGTCGCATCATTCGGATAAAAAGGACTCTCGTGCTGATTGACCATAATGCCGTCCGCCTTTAGCGCCTTATAGCAGTTCCCGTAAAACTCCTTGGTGAACAGTCCCTCCCCCGGACCAAACGGATCCGTGGAATCCACAAGGATCAAGTCGTACGCATCCTCATACTTGCGCACAAACTTCAAACCGTCCTCATAGTGGACGTGCACCCTGTCATCATCAAAACCGCAGGCTGTCTGTCTCAGATATTTCCGGCAGGCTGTCACAACCTCCTCGTCGATCTCCACCAGGTCAATGTGCTCTATGTCGCCGTACCTTGCCAGCTCACGCACTGTGCCGCCGTCCCCGCCGCCAATCACAAGGACGTTTCTCACACAGGGATGCACCGACATGGGCACATGGACTATCATCTCATGGTAGATAAACTCATCTTTTTCCGTCAGCATCATATATCCGTCCAGCGTCAGGAATCTGCCGAATTCCTCCGACGCAAAGATATCGATCCTCTGGAACCCGGACTGTGACGAGTAGAGCTGTCTGTCTACCTGTATGGAAAATTTCACGTTTTCCGTGTGCTTCTCAGTGAACCATAATTCCATATCCATCTCCCCTTCCTCACGTGCCTGCCATGACATTCAGCCTCGTGAGCTCCATATCCTCGGGGCCTGTCATCGAGCAGCCTTTCTCTTTCGCGTACAGGATATAGTCGAGAATGTCCTTTGTGATGAGCTCCCCCGGCGCAAGGATCGGAATCCCGGGCGGATAACACATGACAAACTCCGCGCACACCCTGTTCTCGCAGTCCCTGAGCGGCAGCGACTGCTTGTCACTGTAAAAGGCATCCTGCGGCGAGAAGACCACGCTCGGATTAATGTATTCCGCGGTCATCAGACTGTTTGGATCCCGCCTGTACAGACGCCGGATCTCCGCGAGCGCACTCACGAGGCGCTCGATGTCCCGCGGTCTGTCCCCGACGGACACGTAGGCGAGCACATTGCCCAAATCTCCAAACTCCGTCTGTATATCGTACTCATCGCGGAGCAGGTCATACACCTCTATTCCGGCAAGCCCCACCGGGAGCGTGTTGACAGAAAGTTTTGTGATATCAAAATCATAGACCGAATCCCCGTTTACGATCTCCTTCGAATATGCATAATAGTCGCCGATCTGGTTGATCTCCCCGCGCGCGTACGCTACCATCTCCCGCACCTTGTCAAAGATCTCCTGACCGTGCAGCGCCAGATTTCTTCTCGATATGTCAAGACTTGACATCAGCAGATAGGAACCGCTTGTCGTCTGCGATATGTTGATGATCTGCCTGACATATCCCTCGCTCATGCCCGGACCGATCAGCAAAAATGAGGACTGCGTCAGGGAACCGCCCGACTTGTGCATGCTGACTGCCGCCATGTCCGCCCCAGCCTGCATGGCGGACATGGGAAGCTCCCTGTCAAAATAAAAATGTGTCCCATGCGCCTCGTCCACAAGCATTTTCATGCCGTGCGCATGTGCCAGATCCGTGATCCCCTTTAAATTGGAGCAAATGCCATAGTATGTCGGGTTATTGACTAAGATCGCCTTCGCGTCCGGATTCTTTGCAACAGCCTTCTCCACCTCGCTCAGTTTCATGCCCAGCGCGATGCCCAGCCGTCGGTCCAGATCCGGATCGACATACACGGGCACTGCCCCGCAGAGTATCATGATATTGATGACACTCCTGTGCACGTTTCGCGGCAGGATGATCTTGTCCCCCCGTTTGCACACCGACAGCACCATGCTCTGCACGGCGGACGTCGTGCCGCCCACCATAAAATATGCGTGCGCCGCCCCGAAGGCTTCCGCCGCAAGCTCCTGTGCCTCCCGGATCACAGACACCGGATGGCACAGGTTATCCAGCATTTTCATGGAATTGACATCCACCGAAAGACACTGTTCTCCCAGAAAGCGCGTCAGGTCAGGATTCCCCTTTCCATGCTTATGCCCGGGCACATCAAAAGGCACGAGCCTGTTTTGTTTCATCTCCTCCAATGCTTCCAGTATGGGAGCCCTTGACTGGTCAGACATCGCGATCCCCCCTTCGTATCTCAATAAATGTTCGTTCCGCTAAAAATCTCGATCATCTCCTGACGCAGGCTGTTGCTGATCTGCAGCCGTGTTTTTGGCGTGATCTCATAGATATCGGAGTTGAACAGGTAATTCTGCAGATCCATCTCCTTGATCAGCATCTTGGTGTGGAAAATATTCGCCTGATGTATATTAATGTCAATGGCATCGTACTTGTCCAGGATCGCCTGGTCGATATAATCCTGTATCGAGGTGATCCTGTGATCCATAAAAAGCTTTTTTCCCTCCACGTTCCTCGTAAAGCCCCGCACCCGGTAATCCATCGTAATGATATCGGAGTCAAAGCTCCCTATGAGGTAATCGAGCGTGCTCAGCGGTGTGATCTCCCCGCATGTCGCCACATCGATATCCACCCGAAAGGTGGCGATGTTGGTCTCGGGATGATATTCCGGATATGTATGTACCGTGATGTGGCTCTTGTCAAGATGCCCCACGATCTCATCGCTGCGGTCGCCCAGCGAAAGCGTGTCCTCATAGGCGAGCGCAGCGCTTGCCGCACTCTTCTGTCCCGCCGGTATCATGTTTGGCTCGGCGATGAGAAACGTGACACTTGCCCCCTGCGGCTCGTAATCCTGCCGCGACACATTCAGCACATGGGCGCCGATCATCTCCGTGACACGAAATAAAATCTTGGTAAGGCGCTCAGAGTTGTACTGCTCGTCTATATAGGCGATATAATCTTTCTGCTCACGCGCACTTTTGGCATAACAGACATCATAGATATTAAAACTCAGAGATTTCGTGAGATTGTTAAATCCATATAATCTTAATTTCGTTTCCATTGCCCAATGCACCTCTCAATCAATGAAAATGAGTGGAAACCATTCCGATTTCCACTCACAATAATCCATCACGCGGTCTGTTACACATCTGAACTGTGTATATCTTATAGCAGGGTGACTGTACAGCATTGCCTAAATAACAGTGAAAAACAGTGCCTGATATTTGTGACAGGACAAGGCGGAGGAAGGAGGCAATGCGGTGGCATTGTTGACTGACGACAACGCAGGACTGGTGCAAATATCAGGTGCTGTATTCACTGTTATTTGCGCAATGCTGTACTAGAGTCTATATAGCAAAAAAGTTTACTTTTACTACTCTTATTGATTCTCACAAGTGGTTTGTTACGGATATAAGATCCAATCAATAAGGCTCCAATCGCCTTAATCTGGAATCCGGTCGAACAGGACTTCCAGTAAAAATCATTATACTTGAAGAACACCGTATTTGCAAGTATTTTCTTTGCATACAGGTCACAAAAACAGTATCACGGTTCGACCCTTTTGCCGATCCTGTTGCAGAACGCCTCAAATACCTGCTCCCTGTCCCTGGCAGTCTCATAATATGGCAGACCGCACCGCAGACACTGCTCCCGCATCAGGATGCTCTGTTCCACGATATAGACGGCGCCTTCCCTGAGCTCCTCGTCCGACTTATAAAAAGTATAATCTTTTTCTGTATCATATCTCTTCTGGATCTCAAAGCGCTCCCCGGGTGTCACGTCGGAGGTGATAAAATAGTAGATCACGCAGTTTGCCCCGTGGATATATCTCATGTAATCCTCCGGCAGAAGCTGGTACATATCGAGCACCATGCCGGGTTCAAACTCATCGTACTCGGCGCTGTCCAACATTGCCCGCACAAACGGCGCCATCTTGCCGCTGATCATGTGGAGCGTGTCCATGGAGGACAGACCCGCATAGGTGCTGACACCCGTCTCCGGAAAACATTTCTCAAATCCCGCTATGATGGAGTCCATGCTCACATGCTGATAACCGTAACGCACCGCGAGCCGATGGGCGATGGTGCTTTTCCCCGCCCGGGGAACGCCCGCAATAATGATATTATTTTTCATAGTCTGCCTCCATTACCTTTTGTGACGTCGTGACCTCATCCGGCGATCACCACGCTTTGATCCTCTGGTCAATAGTATAGCACACATGACGATAAAAATCACATATTAATTCTACAACGCGTTTTGTTTACGTTATAACAAAAGAGTAGCCTTTTCGAATGGGGTGATATATAATCGAGAGTGACAAACCTGGATTTGTATTGAACAAAATAATGAAATTTGGTGTTTTACATTGTTAGGAGGCTTATTGTATGTTTGAAGAAATATCATTCCCTGAACATGAATATGAATCAATTCAAAATTATTTAAATAGTGTCTGCTGATTAAGCAGATATTTGCAATTTCCAACTCTTACATCTGCTCC
>ERZ779623.246-NODE-246-length-24031-cov-5.365115_pt1 | contig 24031 bp, 20 predicted proteins | sample MGYA00514189_ERZ779623 | MGnify/ENA primary metagenome ERZ779623 (study PRJEB29562, sample SAMEA4376712) | mouse gut metagenome | isolation source: Cecum | study: EMG produced TPA metagenomics assembly of the A DSS colitis mouse model was used to assess the... | reverse complement strand
TGCATTTCTGCGGGATAACCGGGTGAGTGAGATTGCGGTGGAGGCTTCGGCAAGACTTTTTATTTCGGAGGAAAAAGAGCTGGCGGATATCACCGGCACTCTTTTTCCTGTCCTTTCGGGAAGATGAGATCTCATTCCAACGCGGAAAAGGTCACTGACGGGTCTAAAACATTACCGGCGGCCTCTCCCAGGTAGAGAAGCCTGCCGTCTTTCGTATAGCGGAAGAAATGGCTGTTGTAGACGTAGTTGTCGCCAATGTTTTCGCCGGAGAGCAGGACGAGTTCTGTATAGTCGTCTTCCACATTCAGGTCGAACAGCGCGAGCTCACTCCAGATCTTTCCGTTAAGCTGCTGCCCTGCGGCATCGTCATCCCGGTCGGAGAAATCGACGTCGTTGATGATCAGGTGCGATATCGTACTGTAAGATTCGTCCTCATTGACGACTGTTTCCGGGGAAAAGAGGATGGTGTCTTCTGCGCCGTCACCGTTTAAGTCAAAAGCCGCGTCGGCGTCGTTCAGAAGTTCCCTGACTGTCCGGTCGGCATAGGCGTAGCCTGCGGCAAACCCCATATCGGCCAGGTCGGCGTAGGGAATGACAAACTCGATCGTTCCGGCGACATAAGGACCCAGTGCGTAGGGATCGCTGATAAAGGTGAGGCCGGAGGCAGACAGATACCATGCATCGTCGGCGTACAGCACGGATTCCAGAGAAACGCCCGCGAGCAGGTCTTCAGAAAACATCCGCATCTGATAGACTTCCGTCCCGGCCAGATTCTGATTATAGGCCAGCGTATCCGCGTGGAATGCATCGGCATCGTCGCTTAAGTCTGAGAAGGCGATCAGTTCTCCGGTCCGTGTATTGTAATTCACGCCCTGTGTACTGTAGTTGCCATGTGCTCCACCGGAAAATGTATAGTAGGTTATCGTGAAAGAGATGACATTACTGTCAGATCTTTGAACGCCAAAAGACATATCGTCATAATAGCCGAGAAATGCATAATCCAATTCCTCGGAGATATGGTATTCATAGCCTTCCATGGCCCATTCTTCGATTTCCGTGTCGGCCAGAAAAGAATCGATCCGGGAGCGGATGTCCGCATTGATCTTTTCGGCGGCATCTGCATTGTCCTCGATGGAAACAACAGGACAGGCATAGCTTGTGGTGCATAAGAGTGTGCCGTCATCGGCGGTCAGCTCCTCTTCCTCGCTTCGCATCTCGATCCGGACAGGAGACGGGAAAGTACTGACAGTTGTGTCAATTTCCGGATCAGCGGCAGACGCCCCTTCCGGCAGGGTGTTTGCGTCGGTGTCGTTATCCTCAGTTGTCTGCCCGTCCTTTTCGCCTGATATGGTATCCCCGCCTGTATCTGTACCGGTGTCTTGTTCTGTTTGCGGGGCTGCTTCCCCGGCGGTGTCGTTTTGGGCAGTGCCGGAACCGGATGGAGCAGAGGGGGCGGACGCAGTGCCGCAGGCGCATAGACTGCCGGAGAGCGCCGCACACAGCAGCAGCGGGCAGAGCGATTTTAACGGTAGTGTTTTTATTTTCTTTTTCATAAAGGACCTCCTTGTATAGTCTCACAGATTTTGTCGAAAGAAACGTTTCGGGCCGCCCGGTCACATATGGGATCGTGTGAACCGGCATCAGCCATAACAGGCGGCGAAGCTGTTTCCAGATATCCGGTACAACAGGAACATGACTCAGTATGACACGGCAGCGCCGAAATGACAAGGCCGCCCGGATAAATGATGCAACAATGATGCAAGTAGGGTGAGGGCGTTTTTTTAAAATATTTTGTTGAAGTGTAACCTTTTTCTTTTGCAGGCAGTCTAATCTATGTAAAACAAAACCGGTAAGATAATGAATTACCGTCCACGGCCGCTTTTGGGACGGCGATCATGCAGGCGCGCATACCGGCAGATCATACGAAAGGAAAGAACAAAAGTGAAAGAGGATACGATCAGGCTTGTAAAAAAAGCCATCAAGGGCAGCAAAGCCGCTTACGGTGAGTTGATCGCGCAGTATCAGGTTTACTTATATAAGACAGCCTTTTTATATGTAAAGAACGAGGCGGACTCGCTGGATGCGGTGCAGGAATGTGTGACGAGAGGACTGTTGGGAATTGAAAAGTTAAAGGAACCGAAATATTTTAAGACATGGATCACGCGGATTCTGTTAAACTGCATCTGGCAGGATCAGAAGAGGACGCAGACAGTATCTTTGGATGAATACCGGGAAAAAGGCGTGGAGAATTATCTGATCGAGGAGAAGGTGGATCTCTACGATGCTATTGACTCCCTGAAGGAGCAGTATAAGACCGTGGTCATACTTTTCTATTTCCAGGAATTGAAAATCAAGGAGATCGCGCAGATCATGGACATTCCGGAAGGCAGTGTGAAGGTATATCTGTACCGGGCCAAGAAGCAGATGCGCAGGTGGCTGGAAGCTGATAAAGCAGAATATAAGGAGGAAAGACGCTATGCAAAATGAGAGATTTGACGCAATCCCGATTCCGAGAGAGCTGGGCAGTGTTGTAAAGGCCGGTATACAGGAAGGGATCAGGGAACAGAAACGGCTCAACAAAAACAAACGTATGCTGCGTTATGGTACGACCGCGGCGGCAACGCTGGCAGTGGTCTGTGCGGGCGTCCTGCTGGTATCAGAACCTTCCCTGGCAGCCAGACTGCCTTTCATCGGCCGGGTTTTCACGATGGTGCAGGATAAGCTCAGCTATAAAGGAGATTTCAGCGATAATGCGGAAGTCTTTGTGGAGGAAGATATATCGGGAGCCGGCGAAGGGGCACAGAATGGAGAAATGACAGATGTGTCAGGCGAGAGCGCTGACGGACTTTCCGGGAAAACGGCGGACGGTACCTATGTACAGACTTCCAATGGGCTGACGGTCACGGTTTCCGAAGCGAACTGTACCAGTCAGGCATTGTATCTGGGGCTGTGCATTGAAAATGAAGAGGATTTTCCGGCGGATTTTATCAAGACAAAGAATATGGAGGGATATATCCTGGATTATGACATTCTGAATCTGAAAACAGAAAGCTATTATGATCTGCCGGGTATGGGAAAAGAAGAGAGGAGCGATGCTGCCGCCAACGGATTTTCAACGCCCACTTATATAGAAGGAAATTTTGCGGACAGCAGGACTTTTACAGGTATCATCATGGTTTCTCTGGGAGAGGATCTGCTGTGCAGCGATCCGTCGAAAAAGCAGGCATTGCCGGAGCAGTTTACCTACTACCTGGAAATATCCGATATTTACGGCGAACTATTGGAGTATGAGGAAAGACAGTACCGCGATCCGGAAACGGATGAGATGGTGACCCTGCCGGAGCCGTTGTGGAAACACTATGAAGGCACCTGGAATTTTGAGATCGAAGTGAACAAGAACCTGAAGGACATGCAGACAGTCGAAGTCAACAAGACCAATGAGGACGGCATCGGAATTGCTTCTGTGGAGAAGACGGCTTTCGAGATCAGTGCACAGATTATCCTGCCGGAAGGCGTAGAGCGTTATGACTATATCGTTACGATCCTGGATGCGGACGGCAAACGGTTAGACAATCAGGGATCGAATGGGGAGGTCTTTTCCACTTATGGCAGGAATACGGATACGGTGTATGTATATGTATGCGATTATATGCAGTTTATGGATGAACTGAAAGGGGACGATAAGAAGATCGCGGAAGGCGCGCTGTTTGGCACAGAGGTGCATTTCTGAGAAAGACAGGTTTATAAAGCGGCAGTCCTGCATCTGTGCTTTCAGCTGTTTTATTCATAGAATAACTTATATTTATGCTTTTCAACCCGCATTGTTTGTGTTATAATGCGGGTTGAGTTGTTTGGGAAAGCTATCGTTAACGACATTAGAAACAGAAATTTGTTATGCCGTTTGCTGTGAAAGTCTTCGACTTTCACAGCGTGGATGGCCATGCGGCCCGCTAAAGCAGCAGGTTGAGCATGATGAGGGTTTATGATAGGATAAGTGTAATGTTTATGCCGCATGGAGGCGTAACGGGAAGGATGAACGACAGATGACAGGGATTTCCGTATGGTTTGCTGATTTTTGCGACTTGTTTTATAAATGTTTTATCAAGGATGACCGCTACAGGCTGTTAGTCAGTGGTGTCGGCGTCACGATCAAGGTCTCGCTGCTGGCGGTGCTGATCGGTATTCTGATCGGTATGCTGGTGGCGATGAGCAATCTTTCCAGGAATAAACTGTTCAAGGCGATCGGCGGCATCTATACGGATGTGATACGCGGTACGCCTTCCGTCACCCAGTTAATGGTGATCTATTTTGTTTTCTTTGCGTCAGTCAATCTGAATAAGTGGATCATTGCGGCGATTGCCTTCGGCGTCAATTCAGGCGCCTATGTGTCGGAGATCATAAGAGGCGGTATCCTTTCCGTGGATCACGGGCAGACGGAGGCCGGAAGATCGCTGGGACTCAACGCGTTCCAGACGATGACCAGGATCGTGATCCCGCAGGCGGTAAAGAATATTTTCCCGGCGCTTTGCAATGAGTTTATCGTGCTGATCAAGGAGACGGCCATCGTCGGTTATGTGGGCCTGATGGATATCCAGAAGGCAGGCGCCTTTATCAAGAGTGCAACTTATGAACCGGGTATGCCGCTGTTCGGAACGGCAGTGATCTACTACGTGCTGATCAAGATCCTGACGCTGACGCTGCGCCAGGTGGAGAATCATCTGCGGAAATCGGATGCCAGGTAGGCCGCCCGTGCCGGTATTATGCCGGATAAAAAGAGCAGGCGCAGGCATGCAGAAGTTGAGCGGTGCTCAGTCTCAGTGAATGATACATGTTTGCTGGCAGCATGGTGGAACAGCGGATAGCGGAAGCGGTCAAACTGGTAGTGAATGATACATGTTTGCTGACAGCAGGAGCACAAGAAGGAGCGTATCTTATGATCGAGGTGAAGAACTTACATAAAAAATTCGGCGGGCTGACGGTTTTAAACGGGATAGACGAGCATATTTCGCAGGGAGAGGTGGTAGTCATCATCGGTCCGTCGGGATCGGGCAAGAGTACTTTTCTGCGCTGCCTGAATCTGCTGGAGGATGTAACGGAGGGTGAGATCTATGTGGATAACGAGCTGATCAATACACCGAAGGTCAACATCAACGTGGTCAGACAGAAGATGGGGATGGTATTCCAGCAGTTTAATCTTTTTCCCCATCTGACGATCATGGACAATATCACACTCGCCCCCGTGCTGTTGAAAAAGATGACCAAAGCGGAGGCGGTCAAAAGGGGACAGGAACTTTTGGAGCGTGTCAATCTGGCGGAAAAGGCAGACGCCTATCCGGCCCAGCTTTCGGGCGGGCAGAAACAGCGTGTGGCGATCGCCAGGGCGCTGGCCATGAATCCGGAGATCATGCTCTTTGACGAGCCGACATCGGCCCTGGATCCGGAGATGGTGGGAGAGGTGCTGGATGTTATGAAGGATCTGGCCAGATCCGGCATGACCATGGTGATCGTCACACATGAGATGGGATTTGCAAGAGAGGTGGCGTCCAGAGTGCTTTTTATCGACCAGGGCGTCGTTATGGAGAGCGGCACACCGCAGGAAGTATTCAGCAATCCGTCCAATGACAGGACGAAGCTTTTCTTAAGTAAGGTTTTGTAAAGATAGTCTGCAGGCAAAATACCGCAGCAAAGGCCGCCTCATCGAGATGACTGCATTGAGAGAGAGCGGCGGACGGCAGTGGAGTTGCCGGCGGTTATTGGAAAGGCGTGACATGTGATATCGGACCGGCTGTCTGTTCTATCCTGTATGAAATGCAGCCTGTGCTGTGGAAGTATCTGTTCCGGAGCTGTGCAGGCCCAAAGGTGAGGTGCCATGGATAGACAGAAGGCAGGGTTTTGATATAGAGGACTGTGAAAGCAGCAGCAGAGCAGTCCGGAGCAATAACAATATTTTTGACAGGAGGAGAGTATTATGAAGAAAGCGACAAAGGCAGCAGCATTGATACTGGCCATGGCTATGGCGGTATCCACATTGACAGCATGCGGAGGTGAAAAAGACGCAGCACCGGATGCGGCGAATACGGAAGCAGCAGGCGCCGAGGCGGATGCATCTGAAGAAAACGCGGCAGAGGACACAGACGCAGCGGCAGATACAGATGCGGCAGCGGAGGATGCGGCGGCAGATGCAGCAGAGGGAGAGGCAGCGGCCGGTGAAGAAGAGGCTGTAGCAGAGGCAGCCGGAGCAGTTACGACAAAGACAGAAGGCGTCCTCACATTCGGCACCAATGCAGAGTTTCCGCCCTTTGAATTCGTGGCGGGAACAGGTGTGATCGATCAGTATGACGGTATTGATATGGCGATCGCGAAACAGATCGCAGAGGATAACGGGATGACGGCGGCGATTGAGAACATGGAGTTTGATTCTCTGCTGGTGGCACTGCAGAATGGTCAGATCGATGCGGCGATCGCGGCGATGACCGTGACAGAAGATCGTAAGGAGGCGGTTGATTTCTCCGTGCCTTATTACACAGCAACACAGGTTATGATCGTGAAGGAAGATTCCGATATCGCGGCAGCGGCAGACATGGCTGATAAGAAGATCTGTGTTGTGCAGGGTTATACCGGTGAGATTTGTGTCAACGATATGGGGTATTCCTATGAAGCATTCAAGAAGGGTACCGAGGCAGTGTTGGAGCTGGTTAACGGTAAGTGCGATGTAGTAGTGATCGACTCTGCGACTGCGCAGAAATATGTGGACGACAACGAAGGGCTGAAGATCGTGGAAGACGCTTCCGCATTCGAGTCCGAGGAATATGCCGTTGCCGTACAGAAAGGCAACACAGCATTGCTTGATATGATCAACAAAGCCATCGAAGCGAAGCTGGCAGACGGCACGATCTCCGATCTTGGCGTACAGTATACGGAGGCAGTTACGGCAGAATAAGCCGCATGCGTGGTTTATACAGCTATATATGACAGCTGTTTTACAAAAAAGTGAATAAAAGAAATAACAAGTATAAGAGAAATAAAACCGATGCCCGGCAGAGCGATATAAGGTTCCGCCGCATCGGTTTTATCTTTTGCGGCAGGCAGCAGATTGCTCTGCGGCCTGTCTGGTCTGGCATAAAAGCAGAAGGAGGATATGGGTCTTAGATATCTGCCGGATCGTATCCGTGTGCTTTTATCCAGGTTTTTAATTTGTCAATTTCGGCGGCCTGTGTCTTGATCTCTGCATTCTGGGATTGTATTTCGGCGGCCTGCGCTTCGATCTCTGCATTCCGGGATTGTATTTCGGCGGCCTGCCGGTCCATCATCTGCTGAATGCCCAACTGTGTGCGGTAATGATCCTCACGGGCCTGGCATTCCATGCGGACGCGTTCGTCCTGGCAGAGACGGAAGATGGTATCCGCTGCTTCCTTGATGTATTCATTATTTTGTGCCAGCATAGTAAGTTCCTCCCAGGTGGTGGCTTTAAAGAGGTTTGCCCAGGCATCGATCTGACAGGACTTGTCCTCTTTCGTTGCGAGTTCTATCTGTGTTAAGTTTAACACGGAAATACGTAGTTTGTCACTATATAATGAATGATTTTTAACATTTAAAAATTGATAGGTGGCATAGAACTCCGGCTGTTCTGGAAAAAGTGTGAAGTTCAGAATACCGATCTGCAGCACTGGCCGGATGGCCTGATAGGATTCGCCCGACTGCAGGCTGTCAAAGTCCCTGCAAAGGTAACTCAGGGAACGCTCTACCCAGTTATGTTGATTGATGACCTGCATTTCCAGATTGAGAACAGTCTGATCGTTGAGGAGGACTTTGATATCCAGAATAAATGTCTTGTCGGTGACAGAAGCGCCCAGCTCGATGGGGTTGGTGATTTCCGCAGAATGCAGCTGCCTGGGAGCCAGGTGAAGAAGAGAACAGACGAGCCCTTTCAGTACTTTGTTGTTTCTCTGTAGAAGTGCCCGAAACAGGTAATCATTGGTCATGGGGATCGGCAGCGGTCCAAAAGCAGGAAAAGTAAATTCCGGCATGCTGGCATCCGGACGAGACGGCGAAATACAGTCTGTGCCAGTGAAGGTTGTAGATGGGGTGCATGAATTGATCTGTGTCATAGAAGTGTCCTTTCTTTCGGTTAGAATCGTTCCGCTTTTTGGAGCGTAGAGCGGAAGTAAATGATACTGCAAATAGAAGTGTTAGTTGACTATATTTGTTTATACCATGGATTTGGTTGAAAAACAATACAAATGTGGATGGAAGACTGTAGAAAAACAACAGCATATGCAGTACACAGAAAAGAAGCAGATAGAATATCTTGTATCAAATCTGAAATGATACGGCTGTAAATACGAGATGTGGTATTGTGCATTTTTGACAAACCGCAGACAGAGACGGCTTGGAATGGGCTGGATGCGTTACAGTTTGCGGCCGGTTAGGCCGTGAACTGTAACAGTGGTAATGATCCTGTAAATGGAAATCCGGATATTGATTTCGTATCACAAAAGATTATAATATAGTTAACGACATTAGAAATTTCGTTTTCGGCCTTGCAGGAGCTACCGTATATGGCTCCTGCAAGAGCCGGAAACAGAAATTTGTTATGTTGTTTACTATAAATACAGGAGTACAGAAAAATCCGGTTATGTAGATCAGAGAAAAGAGGTAACTGCGGTATGAGTGAAAAATTAACACCCAAGACACAACAGATCATGGAGGAGCGTTTCGGATGCGATACGCTGCTGGCCCTTGCCACGGTTGAGGATGGCAGACCCTATGTGCGCACTGTGGACAGTTTTTACGAAGACGGTTCCTTCTATATCATTACTTATGCATTGTCCAAAAAAATGCAGCAGATCGCGAGGCATCCGGAAGTTGCGGTGTGCGGCGAGTGGTTTGTGGGGCATGGGAATGCGGAGAATATGGGACATATCCTTAAGGAAGAGAACAGGGAGATAGCCGATAAGCTGCGTGTTGTTTTTGCGGAATGGTATGACAACGGGCATACGGATGAAAGCGATCCTAACACGTGCATTCTCCGGATCAGACTGACCGACGGTTCCCTGGCCGATCACGGAACATGGTACGAGATTGATTTCACAGAGCAGTAAGGTGAGAAGGCCGTGAACTGTAACACGAAGGCTTAACTTTATGAGTATGTGTGTAAACAAGTAATTGCATCCGAAGGCGGGGTGCTTTATACTGGAATTATAAAGAAGGGGTATCTGTGCGGGCTGCGGGGCTTGCCGCAGACTGATACAGCGCCGGAAATGGAGGAAATGGAATTATGCAGGAACAAAAATTATCTGCCGCGGAAGCGCTGGAGAAACTTAAGGAAGGAAACCAGCGTTTTCTGAAGGCTGAGACGAATCCGGGGGATGTCTCTCCCGCGATCAGACAGCATACTTGTGAAAACGGGCAGAGTCCTTATGCAACCGTGATAACCTGTTCCGATTCAAGGGTGATCCCGGAAGCCGTTTTTTGTGCAGGCATCGGTGAACTGTTTACGATTCGCGTGGCCGGTAACGTGATGGATCATCATCAGCTGGGAAGCGTGGAATACGCGGCGGATCATCTTGGAACCAAACTGGTGGTGGTACTCGGCCATACGAACTGCGGTGCGGTAGGTGCGGCAGTGCATCATGATCCCAGCGGTTTTGTGAAATACATAACCGACGAGATCCGCAGAGCGATCGGGGACGAGAAGGACGAGACCAAGGCAAGCTGCCTCAATGTGCGCAGAAGTGTAGACGTTATCAAAGAAAGCCTGAAGGATATGGTGGAGAAAGGGGACCTTACGGTGTGCGGCGCTCTCTATCATATTGACAGCGGAGAAGTTGAATTCCTGGATTAAACGTTTTTTGGATTGGGCCGGTCGATACACCGGCCCTTTTCCCTGCCGTAATTTGTATCAGAAAGTCGCAAATCTTTATCAAATCTTTAAAATTACCCTGTATCCTGTTTTTAACGATCAATCAGGCAAAGCAACTCAATATATGTAGGAACAGCATATATGGAAGATAAGCCATGGAAGCCTGTATGGTCATTGCGGATAGGCGTGCCGGCGTATGGCCGGATGCGGAAGCATGATCCCGGAGGTTTGTCTGAGCGCTGCCCCGGAAGGCCGATCCAATCACATGAAAAACAGGAAAGGAAATCAAACAAATGGAACAAATTCTGGAAATCAACAGGTTGACCAAAACATTCAAAAAGCAGACCGTGGTTGACGAAGTTTCTTTTGGTGTTACAAAAAATTCTGTCTATGGGCTGCTGGGGCCGAACGGCGCAGGCAAATCTACGACGCTTAAGATGATCACCGGTATGCTGCAGCCGTCTTCCGGCAGTATCAGCTTCGAGGGGCATACATGGAGCAGGGAGGATCTGAGGAAGATCGGTGCGCTGATCGAGACGCCGCCGCTTTACGATAACCTGACTGCCAGAGATAATCTCAGGGTGAAGACCATCATGCTGGGCCTTCCGGAATCGCGCATCGATGAGGTGCTGCAGACGGTGGATCTGACCGGAACGGGCAGGAAAAGAGCGGGGCAGTTTTCCATGGGAATGCGGCAGCGACTTGGCATCGCGCTGGCGTTGCTGAACCGCCCGAAGCTGCTGATCCTGGACGAACCGACGAATGGTCTGGATCCGCTGGGCATTCAGGAGCTGCGTGAGCTGATCCGGTCTTTTCCGGAGCAGGGCATTACCGTCATATTGTCCAGCCATATTTTGAATGAAGTGGAGCTGATCGCGGATCATATCGGGATCATGGCCGGGGGCAGGCTGGGGTACAGCGGCGAGATAGACCACGAAGAGGATCTGGAAGCGTTGTTTATGAGAGTGGTGCAGGAGTGCAGAGGGAAGGAGGCCGTGTGATGAGAGAGAATAAGAGTAACATGCCGGCACTGGTACGCGCAGAGCATTTGAAAATGAAACATACTTTTGTCCGGATCCTGCCGGCGGCGTCCGCACTGATGGCCCTGTTTCTTGTGTTCAGCTTTGCGCCCGGGATATATTTTGCCGTGAGCGCATGGAACTGGTGGTATACCATGCTGCTGCCGGGGATGCTGGCGGTTCTGTGCTATCTGGTGATCAAGCGGGAAAAGAAGCTGCACTACTGTAATCTGCTTTCTTCCCCGCTTGCACCGTCTGCCTGCCTGCTTGGCAAGATTCTGTACTGTACGCTGGCGCTTTGTCTGGCGAATCTGCTTCTTGCACTTGGAACGCTTGCGGCAGGCATGGTCTGGGGAAGCGGCATTCCGCTGGTTAACTCTCTTGCAGCGGCCGCATTGCTGAGCATTTGCTCGCTGTGGGAGATTCCCTTTTTCCTGATGGTCAGTGCACGCTTCGGCGTTTTTGTGAACCTTTTTTCCTGTATGGTATTGACGCTGGGGGCAACGGTGATGCTGGCCGGTTCCGGACTGTGGTGGCTGTGTCCGGCGGCAATTCCCGTGCGGTTGATGTGTCCGGTACTGGGGATTCTGCCAAACGGCCTGACGGTGCCGGCGGACAGTCCGCTCTGGGATCCGGGAGTGGTGCTGCCGGGGATCGTGCTTAGTCTGCTCTGGTTTGCCGTGCTTACAGCAGCGGCGGGCCGTATTTTATGGAAGGGAGAGAAGGGGGCAAAATGAAGACAGTGTTACGCTGCCTGCGGGCAGATTTTCTGAAAATAAAAAATACCGCGCTTTTTGCGGCGCATCTGGCGATTCCTTTTGTAATGGCGGGCGCATTTCTCCTCTATTATAAAATTTCCCCGTGGGACAGTTTCGGCAAGGTGCAGGCATTTTTTCAGGTCATGGGGATGGGATACCCCTTCCTGATCGGCGTGTTTTGTGCCATAATAGCAGAGCAGGAACTGGCTGCCGGAAGGTATCAGTCGATGCTGGCCGTAACGCACAGGGGAACGGTTTTTTTCAGCAAGCTGCTGCTTTTGGTATTGTCTGGCGGATTTTCGGTTATCCTCACATCGGTATTGTTCGGGAGCGGGTACTATTACTGGATGGAGGAGCGGGTGGTGGCGTATTCCTTTTACTGGATTGCGGCGGGGATTATGCTGGGCGGGAATCTTTTGCTCTACATCCTGCATCTGTTTCTGGCGATGCGCTTCAACAAGGGTGTGACTATCGGTCTGGGCATTGCCGAAAGCCTGCTGTCGGCAGTGCTTATGACGGGGCTGGGGGACGGCGTATGGATCTATGTACCGGCGGTGTGGGCCAATCGGATGGCCGGTTATGTGATGTTTGCCTATAGTACGGTGACAGGGCCGGCGGTGGATCCATGCAGGGCTGTGGCGCTCTGCAGTATTGTGACATTAATATCATTGCTTGCGTTTATGATTTGGGCGAAGGGCTGGGACGGTGTGTGCGGAGAGGAATGAGTGGAGAGATTCCCCCAGTTCGGGCGGAGAAAAGGAGGAGGCCATGGCAAAGATTCTGGCAGTGGATGACGATAAGGCCATCTTGACAATGATACGCAGAATATTGGAAAAAGACGGACACAGGGTGACGGTATATGCCGATTCGGGTGCCGTGGAACAGATGGAGCTTAGCGGATTCGATCTGATCCTGCTGGATGTGATGATGCCGGGGACGGACGGGTTTACGCTTTGTGAGAAACTGCGATGCCGCGTGGACTGTCCGATCCTGTTTCTCACGGCCCGCTCCGAGGAGAGCAGTCTGGTATGCGGGTTGGAAAAGGGGGCCGACGACTATATCTGCAAACCGTTCGGGGCGGCGGAGCTGCGGGCCCGGGTGGCGGCCCATCTGCGGCGGGAGAGAAGGGAGCATTTTGCAGGGATTTCCTTTGAAAAGGCCCGCTTTAATTTTTCCTCGAAGCAGCTGCTGGTGGAGGAAAGCGTCATGCCGCTGACCAGGGCGGAATATGCCATCTGCGAGTTTCTGGCGCGCAATCACGGGCAGGTCTTTTCGAAGGAACAGATTTATGAGAAGGTGTTTGGGTTTGACGGGGAGAGCGACGAGGCGACCATAGCAACCCATATCAAAAATATCCGCGGCAAGCTGGAAAAGTATGACTATGCACCGATCAAAACTGTATGGGGAATCGGGTATAAATGGGATGTATAAGCAGATGAGATATCAACGAGAGAACAGGAAAAAACAACGGGAGCCACAGAATGCGGGACATGAAATCCCGCTGAGCCTTTTTTACCTGAAATACTTTGCGTATCTTTTTGCCGGAATACTGCTGATCGTGCTGCTGACAGCTGCCCTCTTTGTCGTGATGTGGTCGAATGAGGGGATTTATCCGGCGCGTTATGCGGAAGAGCAGGTGAAGCTGGCGACCCCGCTCATAGAACAGGCGGATTCAGTGAGCAAAGAGCTGATCCCGGAGCTGTGCCGGTATGTGGTCTTCGACGAAGAAGGACATATCCTGGACGGAGATCTGCAGGGACGGGCAGCCGGTAAGGCGTGGGAGGCAGTGGAAGGGAATCTTTCGAAGCCGGGGAGACAGATCGGCGGACAATACTATAAGATTATCCGGAGAGAAGGGGAATACTGCGTGCTGCGTTTCCGGATCGTGGCGCAGTATAAGTCTGCGGTACTCAGGAAATACCTGCCGCCGCCGGAGATATTGATCCTGCTTGTGTTCTTCCTTATGGCGTCGGTGCTGATCATATGCACGGCCCTCCGGTTTGGCCGCAGTATGCGGCGGAAGATGGAGCCCCTGATCACGGCGGCTGACAGGATCCAGAAGCAGGATCTGGAGTTTGCGGTGGAAAAGGGCAAAATCCGGGAGATCAATGCGATTCTGCAGGCGATGGAGGACATGCGGGCCGCGCTCAGGCAGTCGCTGGAAGAGCAGTGGAAGCAGGAGCAGTGGAAGCAGGAACAGATCTCGGCACTGGCGCATGATCTGAAAACACCGCTGACTCTTATACGGGGGAATGCCGATCTGCTTGCCGATACGCCGCTGACGGACGAACAGCAGGAGTATGCGGACTGCGTGATGGAGAATGCCGTGCAGATGCAGAATTATGTGCAGATGCTGATCGGGTTTACCAGGTCTGTACCCGGAACTTCCGTTTGCAGGCGGAATGCGGATCTTACTTTGTGTCTTCGGGAAGTCAGGAAACAGGCAGAACGACTCTGCCGTATCGGGCAGGTAGAGCTTTCGTGGGACTGTCAGCTGCGGGAGCGGGAGGTGTATGCGGAGCCGGAGCTTCTTGTAAGAGCGCTGCTGAACCTTGTGGACAATGCGGTGGAATACACGCCCCGGGGCGGAACGGTCTCTTTCCGGGCAGCGGAAGACGGAAGCAGTCTTATCTTTACCGTATCGGATACGGGACCCGGGTTTTCCGGGCAGGCGCTTAAGCGGGGGAAGGAACAGTTCTATATGGAGGATGAGAGCCGCACGACTGCAAAGGCGCACTACGGTATGGGACTGTATATCGTCGATACCATTGTGCGCCGGCATGACGGGGAGCTGCTTTTGGAAAATGACCCGGTGACGCATGGGGCATGTGTGACATGTAAAATTCCGGTAAAGGTTCATCCTTAGGACGCAGCTTCCGGCAGATGCCGCGGCGGCTCTCCCAAAGCTATACACAGTTGTGTACGGACAGATCTTGAGCTGAGGCCAATTCCCCTGCTTAAACCGTATGGATGCAAAGAGGAAACGGGAGATCTGGTCTGCAAGCACGCCCAGCCAGATACCGACAATGCCAAGGCCGAACACATAGCCGCCCAGCCAGGAAGCCAGGGTGCGGATAAAGGTGACGCTGATGGTAGAGGCGGCCGCCGTGTAGAGTGTGTCTCCTGCGCCGCGCAGGCAGCCCATGTATACCACCTGACTGATCTGAAAGACGACTACAAAGATGATGACACGCATAATGCCGACGCCGATGGCCACGATATGCGCCTCCTCGAAAAACAGGCCCAGCAGCGGCTTGGCACCGAAGAAGTAGAGTACGGCCAGGACGACGGAGATGAAGCCGCCGAACATCCGGCAGATGCTGCCGAATTCCCTGGCCATCTTCTCGTCACCGGCACCCAGGCTGCGTCCGATCAGCGCCACCGCGGCAGACTGCAGGCCGTCCCCGAAGGAGAAGGACAGGCCCATGATATTCATGCCCACCTGATGGGCTGCCATGGCATCGGTCCCCTGTTTGGCTGCCATGATGGCCGTCATCATAAAGCCGATCCTCATCAGGATCTGCTCGAAAAAAACGCTGTAGCCTACATGGATCAGATTATGTAAGGTTCTGGCCGCCGGCCATATCTTGTTTTTCAGGATATAAGGGATGCTGATAAAGCCGTCTGGTTTCAGGATTGAGAGAACACTCATGACGGAGGCGACAACGGTGCCGAGAACCGTCGCCAGCGCCGCACCATGGATCCCCAGGGCGGGGAAGCCGAAGTGTCCGCCTATCAGCAGATAGTTGAAGATAATGTTGATGGTATTGGAGGTTACGTTGGTGCGCATGGTGATCTTCGTATTGCCGGCGCCCCGCTGTGCGGAATTGATGCCCATCTGAATGCAGTTAAAGATCATACCGCCCATGATGATGCGGAAATAGGCGACCGCGCTGTCATGGGTCTCCGGCGTGGAGCCGCAGAGGCGGATGATCGGGCTGGCAAATGTCACCAGCAGGACGCTTAAGATGACCGACACCACAAGGATAAAAGCGATCGCCGTGCTCAGGATGCGGTTGGCTTCCGCGGGCTTTTCCTCCCCGCGCCGCCTGGCGACCAGAGCCGAGACCGCCACATTGGCGGCAAAGAATATTGATAAGCCCACGAACTTGGGCTGTGTTGTGAGGCCCACGGCGGCCACCGCGTAGGAGCCAAGGGAGCTTACCATCAGCGAGTCCACCAGCCCGGCAAAGGCCACGAAAAAGGACTCCACGATAGACGGCCATGCAATGTTCAGGGTGATGCGGACATTTTCACGGCTGTGTTTTGGTTGTTTGAGGGGGTGTTCTTTCTGCATTGTCATTGTGAGATACCTGCCTTGAATTTCTTGACATATACGGCAGCTTCTGCAAGGCCGAAAATGAAATTTCCAATGTCGTTAACTATAATCTATTATATTTCATAAAAATTTCTTTTTCAACACAATAAGGGGAGAATCCTTTTATTTCTAATAACAGATAAAAATTCTTCTTTACTTTAGCGCGCTACCATGATAAAATACAAGTCGGATTTGCGGCATGACGAAACATACTAAAATAAAGACCGCAGACCAGAGGAGGAGAGCTTATGAAAAAGAAATTTGCACTGATGCTGGCGGTATCCATGGCAGTGGGTACGGTATTGACGGGATGCGGCGACGCGGCAGGTAAAGCGGCAGACACACAGGCGAACGAGGCGGAGGGCGCACAGGCAGAAGACGCGGCGCAGGAGGCGGAAACGGGAGCGGCAGAAAGTACGGATGCAGCGGCAGAGACAGACGGAGCCGGCACAGATGGCGATGCGGCGGCAGCCGGCGCCGGGGCTTCTGCAGATACGGGCCTTGTATATGCGGTAGAGGCAGGTTCCGCAGGGGAAGCTGCAGCGCAGGACAACGGCCTGCAGACGAATGTGGTAGCTTCCCAGGCCGATGCGCTGATGGAGGTTGCGGCCGGCACATCCGATGCGGCGATCATTGATCTGTTGATGGCAGGCGCCATGATCGGGGAAGGCACCAGCTATCCGGGACTGACGCACACAACGGAACTGACGACGGAGGAATACGGTGTGGGATGCCGTAAGGGTTCTGACCTGGCTTCTTATATCAATGCCGTATTTGGAGAGAGTTACGCCGATGGCAGCATGAAAGAGACGGCAGCGGCCTACGGGGTGCAGGAAGCGCTGGTGGAGCAGGCCGAAGCGGAGTTCACGGCTTCTGCGGAAGACAGCGATGTGGCTTATATTCAGGAAAAAGGAAGCCTGATCGTAGGGATCACGGAGTTTGAGCCGATGGATTATCAGGACGAGTCCGGAGAGTGGGTCGGATTTGATGCGGATATGGCCCGCCTTACAGCGGAGAAGCTGGGCGTAGAGGCACAGTTCGTAGTGATCGACTGGGACAACAAGATCATGGAGCTGGAATCGAAAAATATTGATGTGGTATGGAATGGCATGACGCTGACCGCAGAGACTACATCGGCGATGGAATGCACCAACGCTTACTGCAACAATGCGCAGGTCATTGTGGTACCTGCGGAATAAAGGAGAAATTTTTATGTTTTGGAATGTGACACAGGTTCTGCTGGACGGTCTGCTGACGACGTTTCAGATCTTTCTATTTACATTGTTGTTTTCGCTGCCCTTTGGGCTGGTACTGGCGTTTGGTTCCATGAGCAGGTGGAGGCCGCTGCGGTATCTGATCCAGGTGCTGGTGTGGATCATCCGCGGCACACCGCTGATGCTGCAGCTGATCATTATTTTCTACGGGCCGGGACTCTGGCTGGGGCACAATATATGGAGCGGCAATGAGAGCGGCCGCATTACGGCTACTGTGGTGGCATTCAGCATCAACTATGCCTGCTACTTCTCCGTGATCTTCCGGGGCGGGATCGAAGGGGTTCCGGCAGGACAGCGGGAGGCCGGGGAAGTGCTGGGCATGACCAGATGCCAGATCTTTTTCCGCATTACGCTTTTACAGATGGTAAAAAGGGTGGTACCTCCGCTGTCCAACGAAGTCATCACGCTGGTCAAGGATACTTCGCTGGCACGGATGATTGCGGCCTATGAACTGACTTTTGCGGGATATTCCTTTATGAAGAGCAACGGCCTGACCTGGCCGCTGTTCTACACGGGCGTGTTCTATCTGATCTTTGTAGGCGTGCTGACGCTGCTGTTTAACTATATGGAACGGAAGCTGGATTATTTCAGGTAGAATGAGGAAAGGGTGAAAGATCATGGCGATTTTGGAAGTGAGAAATATCGGGAAACAGTTTGACAATACGAAGGTGCTTGACGGTGTCAGCTTTTCGCTGGAAGAAGGGAATGCGCTGGCAATCATCGGTTCTTCGGGTTCCGGGAAGACGACGCTTCTGCGGTGTCTGAATTTCCTGGAAACGCCGGATAAGGGTTCCATTACCGTGAAGGGCGAGACGCTTTTTGACGCCTCCATGCCGCGCCGGGAGCAGGAAAAGGAACTGCGCACCAAGCGTCTGCATTTCGGGATGGTGTTTCAGTCTTTCAACCTGTTTCCCCAGTATACGGCATTGGAAAATGTTACGCTTTCCGAGAAGCTTTTGGCGAAAGAACAACCCGATTTCAAGCAGAATAGAAAGGAGATCTATGAACGGATAGAAGAGCATGGAGTGGAGCTGCTTCGACAGATGGGCCTGGCGGAGCGCATGTCCCATTATCCGCATCAGCTGTCCGGCGGGCAGCAGCAGAGGGTGGCGATCGCCAGGGCGCTTGCGCTGCAGCCGGATATTCTGTGCTTCGACGAACCGACATCAGCGCTGGATCCGGAGCTGACGGGAGAGGTGCTGAAAGTCATCCGTTCCCTTGCTGACCGGAAGACGACCATGATCATCGTCACACACGAGATGGCCTTTGCCAGAGACGTGTCCGATCAGCTGATTTTCATGGATGAGGGTGTGATCGTGGAGCAGGGCGATCCCAGACAGGTGATCGACCATCCGCAGGAGGAGCGGACGAAACAGTTTTTGACCAGATATGCGCAGGGGTGAAAGTGCTTTTCACCCCTGCGCATATCTGTCAACGGACGAGGCATTCCCGAAAAAGGCCGTCCACGGCGATCTGATATTCCGGTATCCGGGCGGCTTTGCGGATTTTCTTCAGGTGCTTCTCCACCGTTCGCCGGTCAGGCTCTTCCGGAGACTGCGCGGGAGCGGAAGACACAAAAGCCTTGATCATATAGGTCCACAAATCTTTCATCTTAAACAGGACGGGAAGATCTCCGGACATGATCTCGCAATAGCCGTTCAGAATCTCGTCGTGAAAGGCACGGAGCGTTTCTGGGTTTTGACTGCTGGGGTGACTGGCGGAAGCCGTCTGTCCTGTGCCGGATGGGGCTGGCGAAGCGGTCTGTGAAGCGGCGTCTGGGAAACATCCGGCCTGCAGCTGTCCGGCCAGGGCTGGATTTTGCAGCAGGCCGCGGCCGATCATGATACGATCAATAACAGGCGTGCCGAGGGCGGTGTGAGCTGCTCCGCAAGTCCTGTTATTTTTGTTGTATTCATCACTCTGGCTGAGACCGTGGATACAGGCGGAGACGCTGGCCTGTATATCCGACAGACTTTCCGCAGACAGAATATCTCCGTTATAACAAAGCGCAGTCCCGGCGGAGTGCGCAGACTCGCCGGCCGTATCACGCAGCCGGCACAGAGCCATGGCAAAAGCCTCCGGATGCGGTGCACCCGTGTAGAATTCCTGCAGCAGACGGGTGTGGACGATCAATTCCTGCACTGGATATCTGGCATAGATGTCCAGCAGGCGTTCCCACTCTTTCAGATCCGAGATGCCGAGCCTTGTTTTGATGGAAATCTGCAGGGGACATTTTTCATAAATCTCATAAAGAAAGGCATCCAGAGATTCCGGTTCGCCTAAAAATCCGGCTCCCCGCTTTTTGGCGGTGACAGTACCGGAGGGACAGCCCAGATTCAGGTTGACCGTATCATATCCGTAAGAGGCAAGCCGTTTTGCAATCTCCAGAAAATCATCCGCTTTGTTGGTAAGGATCTGTGGCACAAGCGCGACGCCGGCATTATTTTCCGGGAGAATGTCCCTCACTTCCCGGGTGGTCATCTTTTTGCCTGCGATAAAGGGCGTAAAGTATTTGTCAATGCCGCCGTAGAAACGTGCGTGCGCCCGGCGGTAGATGTAGGTAGTGATGCCTTCCATCGGCGCTGCGTAGTATAGCATGTCAGGTGTCCTTTCTTATAGTTAACGACATTAGAAATTTCGTTTTCGTCCTTGCGGGAGCTACCGTATATGGCTCCTGCAAGAGACGGAAACAGAAATTTGTTATGTCGTTTACTATAGTTCGACTCTATCCGTTCGTCTGGTTTCTATTCTGATCCGGTTCCACTGTTTTCTTCGGTAAAAAGATTATCTCGCGTGAGGTTCTGCAGCCATTTCCCGCTCCGGTAGCGTTTGATGACCCAGGGCCATTTCACGAATTCATCGGTGCAGAGCAGGAAATAGACGACTAACACCGGCAGTTTGAATACGAAGGCGGCGATGAAGCCAAGGGGCACCGCGTAGCACCACATATCGATCGTATCGCAGATCAGTCCGAAGCGTGTATCTCCCCCGGCGCGGAATACACCGGCGATCAGCGTCGTATTCACGGCCGCTCCCATGACATAGTAGCTGTTGATGAGCAGCATGTATTTCAGATAATGCATGGCCGTCTCCGTCAGGGCCGCGAAATGCAGCACAAAGGGGGTAATGGCGAGGATGATGACACCGCCGATGGCGCCGGTGAGGATGGTCAGTCGGATCAGTTTGGAAGCGTATTCTTTCGTGCGCTCCATGTCATTTTCCCCCATTACGTTGCCGAGCAGGATGCCGCCTGCGCTGGCGGTGCCGAAGCACAGCACCGTGCCGAAGTTGCGGACCACCACCACAAGAGAGTTGGCAGCCACCGCGTCCGTGCCCAGATGCCCGAGAATCACGGAATACATGGAGAAGGCCACGCTCCAGGAGATATCGTTAGCCAGGGCCGGCAGCGACAGGTGGATAAAATCTTTCAGCAGCACTTTATTGCGGATGAACAGGTAAGCCAGGTTCAATTTAAGGTCTTTGCTGAACATGGATACCAGGAAGCAGCCCAGCAGCTCCACGATACGGGAGAGGGCGGTGGCGATGGCCACGCCGGTGGCTCCCAGCTTCGGTGCGCCGAACAGGCCGAAGATAAAGACGGCGTTCAGCAGGATGTTCAGTGAAAAGGCGACGATATTCAGCGCCATGGAGATGGTCACCTGTCCGATGCTGCGCAGGATGGACAGATAAACTTCCACGATGGCCCAGCAAAGATAGGTGACGGACATCACCCGCAGATAGCCGGCGCCGATCTGGATCAGCTCCGCATCCGTCGTAAAAATGCGCATCATTTTATCCGGTATCAGCAGGGCGCAGCCAGAGAAAGCCAGCGCGATCAGCAGGGAAAAGCGCAGCGCGATTCCTTCGATCACCTGAATTGCCTGCAGATCCTTCCGGCCCCAGTACTGTGCGCTCAATATCGTGGCGCCGGTGCCCAGCCCGTAGAAGACCATAAAGAGAACGCTTGCATAATTGGATGCAAGCGATACGGCCGAGATCGAGGACTGCCCCACGTAATTGAGCATGACGACATCCGCGGAATTGACCGCCGCGCTGAGCAGATTTTGGATGATGATCGGTACCACCAGCCGAAAGATCTGGGAATAAAATCTGCTGTTCGAGAACATGCCCCTTGTTTTCGTATTCATAGAAAAAACCTCCGTGCTTTTGTGCAATGTTATCTAAGGATACTCTCACGATGAAGGCTTTGTCAATATGGGAAAGCAAAACTACTGTATTATAAAGAGACAATATGGTATAATTTGTTGTGTTGTGAAAAAACATTGTAAAAATGCAGTCTTGCGAGGACAACTACATGGCGTTTACTTCATTTGAATTTCTGCTCTTTTTTCCGGTCGTGGCTCTGGCATACTATATCGTTCCGAGGCGGTTTCGGTATTTGTGGCTTTTGTTTGCGGGCTATTATTTTTATATGAGCTGGAATGTGAAATATGGATTTTTGCTGCTTGGGATCACGGTTGTGACGTACTGCGGTGCAGGTGCCTTATCGTGGTGCGGCAGGATGGCGGAGCCGGCGGGTTCTGCTGTATGGCAAAAGAAACTCTGTATGCTTCTTTTGGCAATACTGACATTTGGTGCGCTTTTCTTCTATAAATATTTCAATTTTCTGGCAGGCAATGTGAATGCCGTGTGGAGCCGTCTGCATTACGGGCGGACGATTCCGACGGCGGATCTGATCCTTCCCCTCGGTATTTCTTTTTATACCTTTCAGGCCTTTGGTTATCTTATGGACGTGTATCGCGGAAAAACACTGCCGGAGAAGAATTTCTTCCGCTATGCACTGTTCCTTTCCTTTTTTCCTACACTGGTGTCCGGGCCGATTGAGCGTTCCGATAACCTGCTGCGACAGCTTCGGAATGTCGGGCAGTCTGTTTTCAGGGGCGAAAATGTAAAAAAAGGATTGAGCCTGATGCTCTGGGGATATTTCTTAAAGCTGGTCATGGCAGAGCGGATCGCGGTCTTTGTCAACGCCGTCTACGGGCAGGAGACGGACGGCGTCTTTGTCCTGCTGGCGATGATGCTTTACGGAATACAGATTTACTGTGACTTTGCAGGATATTCCACGTTGGCGGCCGGGGCGGCGAAGGTTATGGGCTTTTCTCTTGTGGAAAATTTCCGGGCGCCGTACCTCTCCTTCTCAGTCAGTGAGTTTTGGCGGAAATGGCACATGTCTCTGACCGGATGGTTTCGGGATTATCTGTATATTCCGCTGGGAGGGAGCAAAAAGGGCAGGCTCAGGAAGTACAGGAATATCATGATCGTTTTTCTGGTCAGCGGCCTCTGGCACGGCGCCGGATGGAAGTATGTGAGCTGGGGAGGTCTGAACGGTTTCTATCAGGTGGCGGGCGAGCTTCTCAAGCCGTTGCGGGAAAAGACGATCGGCCGGGTGTGGCGCGGACGTGCCGCAGGATTGCGAAAAGCCGGCAGCTGTGTATGCACTTTTTTCCTGGTTGATTTTGCATGGCTTTTCTTTCGGGCGGACAGTACCGGAAAGGCGCTTGGCATGTGTAAGCGTTTGTTGGGTGGATTTCATCTTTCGGCATTGGCCGGCGGGGCACTTTTTGGTTTTGGATTGAATCAGACGGAATTTGCGTTCATGCTTCTGACGATCGTATTGCTGTTTGCAGTGGATTTGCTTCATCGCAGCGGTAGGCATGTTCTGGAGTCGGTGCAGGCATGGCATTGGGTGTTTGGCAGCTGTCTGTGTGCCGCTCTGCTGATGACGGTTCTTATTTTTGGCATATATGGAGTTAACTATGATGTGGGTACGTTCATTTATTTTGCATTTTAGCAGAGCGGTGGTGTTTGCGGCGGTAGTCATTATGATCACGGTGGTCGTGGATTATCTGTATGTGGACGATACGGATGAGTTTGCCAGAGCCATGCTGCACGAGCTGTATGGAGAGCAGGAAAATATTGACCGGCTCTATGTAGGGTCCTCTCATGTTTTCTGCGACATTGATCCGTTTGTGCTGGATGAGATCAACGGGGAGAATAACTTTAATCTGGCCACAGGAAATCAACAGCTGATCGCCTCATACTATCTGATCCGGGAAGCGCATAAGAAACACGAGATCGGGCATGTCTATCTTGATCTTTACTATGTCTGTACGACTGCAGGGATGGGCAACCTGCATGATTATGCGGCGCTTCCCCACAGCTGGATTGTCTTGAACCAGATGAAGCCGTCCGTTAATAAACTGTCCTATATGCTCAGCCTGAGCGATCCGGCGTATTATTACCTGACGTTTTTTCCTTTTACCCGTTATAAGGAGCAGTTGTTTCAGCCGGATTATGTCGGAGAGATCGTGGATAAGAAGCGGGAGCAGACCTGGAAAAATCACGATTACTATCATATCAGGAAGATGGAAGACCGTGAATTTGTCATGGAGAATGCCGGAAAAGGGTATATGCAGAATTTCGGTGTACCGGAGACGGGCGGATTTTATGGCAGAGAGTCAGCACTGCCGTTGACGGAGTCGCCTGTGACAGAAGAGTCGCTGGCGTATCTGGTAAAGATTGTGGATTACTGTAGAGAAAATGATATTGAGCTGACGTGGATTGCCTGTCCGGTCTCTGATTTTCAGCTGGCCGGAAACGGAACCTATGACAATTTTGCAGGGCAGGTCAGTGAACTGGCGGCGCAGTACGATGTGCCTTATTACGACTTTAATCTGTGTAAAAAGGAATATCTGGACTTGACGGACAATCAATACTGGTCAGATAAAGGGCATTTGAATTCGGTAGGAGCAGAAGTTTTCACGGAATTTCTGGGAAAG
>ERZ779623.244-NODE-244-length-24257-cov-5.159987_pt1 | contig 24257 bp, 46 predicted proteins | sample MGYA00514189_ERZ779623 | MGnify/ENA primary metagenome ERZ779623 (study PRJEB29562, sample SAMEA4376712) | mouse gut metagenome | isolation source: Cecum | study: EMG produced TPA metagenomics assembly of the A DSS colitis mouse model was used to assess the... | reverse complement strand
TCATCTTCCCGAAGCTCTTTTAGTGTAATATGAGGAATGTCTATTCTGTTACTTACATAAGTGTTGCTGTAATAATGTGTAAATGGGTCAATAACTCCATCTACTTGGGCTATCCATAAACAGGTAATTGCACTAATTGGTGCTGTTTCGTAATGAATCAAGATGTCTCCCTTCTTCGTTTCTTGATTTGACTGCCAAAATCCGGTAGTCCATTGCTCGCCATATCCTCTTATTAATCCACCAATGAACCATGCTTGTGATGGTTGGGGGATTTCACTCTTTTTCTCCGTGTGTAGGAGATTTGGCGCATAATCGTACATAAATGCACTCAATTCATCGGGTGTCAGGTTGTTTTTCGTCCTGAACAGATAGAATACCTTACATAACTCCCAGTAATACATACATCTGCTTTTGTAATCTGACTTTTTTGGAATAGCTGGCAATTCTATCTCGAAATAGTCGGCTAACCTTTTGAGTTCATAGAATCTGTCAATGTACAAATATGGAAAGAAATATTCACCAAGCAGGTAGTTTAACTCCATTGATAGGAATGGAATGTATTCAAGCATCAAGTCGAAATCTCTTATCTTCAATACTTCTTCATTTTCTATCCGTAATCCTGTAGAGATAATATCTTCATATATATTACCAGCTTCATCAAGTGACGGATATTCTATACCTTCAAAATCGGAAACTTTGTAGCACCAAAAATCTTCCAGTATTTTGCATATAATTTCCTTGTTGAAATTATCTTTGATACTTGGGTTATAACGTTCTAAAAGTTGCTCCTCGTCTATCCATTCCTTTCTGTCTGAAAAGCTAGATATGACAGCTTCTCCTTCCGGGGAGTTCTTATATAGATTCCATATATATGGATTGAACTTCATCTTATACCCAGTTCATTACATTGACCACTCCTACTACTATTGCCCAGTCTTGAATTTCACTGGCAGGAAGATCATATGGTATAAAACCCTCTTCTTCATTAAAAGATACACATTTTATATATCCTTCCTTTTCTGAAGGCATTACTTTTTTTATAACCACTCCATCTGGGGTTGCCAAAGCATACACTTCCCCCCACCTTACATGAGATCTACTTTTCCAAATTCTGCATCCTACAATAGAACGTTCAGGAATGCTTCTTTCTGGATATTTTCTATTTATCATACTACGCCCACGTGTTCTCATAGTAAAATCACATCCAGCTAAATCGGGTATAATGTATCTATCGCATTTATTAGCTTCTATCGCTATTTCAAACCCCGAAGGCATTCCGCAAGAAGCAGCTTCCAACTCAAATAAAGGGATAGCATTTTTATTATTGCAATCCAAATGCGGTGTATCCAAAGCGATATTATCGCAATTAAACTCCACAAAAGGTATAATAATATTCTGTCCAAATCTTTCAACTATACTATTATATAGTTCTTCTGTAAGACTTTTCTTTCCAGTCTCAAGCTCAGACAGATACGATTGAGAAATACCTACTTCCTTTCTAAACGTCTCTTGATTCATTTTCAGAGACTTACGCAGTTTTGCAATATTTAGTCTACTCATATATTGTTAAATATTGTCAATATAGCGATATTTTATTGCGATAAATAGCGATATATTGCGATAACATAGTATCTTTGCATCATCAAACAGTGATAACCTAATCACTTTTGCAAAGAAAGACATTTTTAAGGTCATATACAATAGTATAAACATATTAAAATACACGATTATGAACACGAATTTTAAAAATCAAATGAAAGAAGTCATGAGTCTAGCATGGTCTTTTGTAAAAAGAAACGGTTTTTCAATGAGTGAAGCACTGAAATGCGCATGGGCAAATATGAAGTTGAAAGCTCAAATGAAAAATAAGATTGTGAAGTTCTACTTTCAGAAAGTCGATGGTACAATGAGAGAAGCTTACGGCACACTTTGCGAAAAATACATGCCGGCAGTAACTGGCAATGACAAAAGAGCAAGGAACGATACGGTTCAAACCTATTTCGATACAGAACGCGGTGAGTTCAGATGTTTCAAGAAAGCTAATCTTTTAAAAATTGCATGATTATGACACGCTACGAGATTGAACAAGGCTTGGATGCCTTATACAAAGACCTAAACAACGTTCAGGATATGGATGAAGAAACAGCCCGCAGGGTTTACAATGTAGATTGCAAGGCTGACATCATAGAAGTTATCGAAGAAGAGATTGATACCTATGAAGCCATCCTTTCAGGGCCAGATACAGGTGAAGAAAACGACATGGATTATGATGCCCTTTGTCTGATTCAAGGATTAAGCAGATACGCATAATATACGATTATACAATACCCGTCCGGTCTCGATACCGGGTACAATCCGTAGAAGGTATGGCGGGCGCAATATATAACGGATTTTTCGTCCGTGCGCATAATGGCAAGCCTTCGGGCACATAGCAGACAGCGAAGTTAATCGGCTACAGGCAGTAACCACCGACACGTTCACAAGGTTCTAAACGAAAGATTCAAGTTGTAAGTATGACTTTTAAATTTTCTTTCAGTAGAAAATCAACGATATATTGCCCGTCCAGTCTCGATTCTGGGTACAACTGTCTAAAAGGTTGGCGGGCGCAATTTTTTAAATCATACGATTATGTCACATTATTATTCAAAAGTGGGTGCTGATAGTTTATTATCACTTGTAAGCGCATCCGATTGTGTGGATTATTTTGATGTATCCAGTCTTGTTTCTGAAATGGATGAAACAGAGGTTCTAAACCAAGTCAGTGAAGATACCATAATTAGTTATCTCGAAGATAAAGGTTTTAAAGTAGAAAAGGAGGATTAAAATGAAGTTAATCCAGTTGATTTTAGCTATAATTTTAGCCTTATGTGCTATAATTATGTTTTATGGGGCAATCACAACCCACAGCCCAATAAAAGCCATCTCTATTATTATCATGGGGATTATTTGTATCGGCTGTTTTGCTTTTGTCAGAATTGCCTATGCAGAATTACGAGAATAACCCTAAAACATCTCATAACAAGACTGAAAAGAGACAAATATATGGGCGTAACTTGTGTACAAGACATCTACAGGTGTGATACTTGTAAATCTGCATCAGACGAATACGGAAGGGGTTGCAAGCACGGGGTATTATTCCCGCTACTTCTCGTTATGAGAAATTGCCGTCAATGCGAAAACTATGAATTTGATCCGGAAAAGGTCAAACTCCATTTACAGAGAAAAGATAAAAAACTATGAATGAACAGGATAAATATGTAGTTTGCGAATCAACAGACTATGGCTGCAAGGTTTATAATGTAGTAAACACAGAAACGGGTAACCGTATCAATTATTACCCGGATTACAAATCAGCCAAAGAGTTTGCAGAACGCCAAAATAGAATAAAAATGAATGAAACATTGGAACAGCAAGTTAAGCGGTTAGAGTTTTGCCGTGACTGTATCGTACTTGATTACGATGCCGGAAGAGAAGAATACAATCGCCTTGAAAGAATGATTGAAGAATTGAAACAACTAAAATCCAAACTGAAATCCGCAAAAAGGTAGACCGATAATCCGGCATAAGGTTCCTGCAATAAACCAGTACTGTGAGTAAGGGAAACCAGCCGGGCGGATTCTGAAAAATATAGTAGTTTTTGTCGTGTTTTATTTTGTGTTTGTACTAGGTGTGCCGTCTGTGAAGATAGTGCACCTTTCTTATATGGGTGGTTAGCTCATCGGTTAGAGCTTTGTGTTGCGCAACCAATTATCACAATTGAGAGAGGTTCGACTCCTCTACCACCCACCGATCATTAATTTAATTTTTAATCTTATGGCAACAATCAGAGAAACGATTTTAAAAGTAAAGCCGGGCAAACAGAAAATTATCCCGCTATCAGAAGTTGATGTTACAGGCTACAGACAGCAAGCCCATGTAATTAGCAAAGAATTAAGAGATAAAGGTATTGTTATTCCAGGCGGCAAGCCGGCATATACAATCTCAAAAAACAAGTACACCGGTTCAATGTATATTATCAATAATATGCAGGAATAGTATCTAATCTTACGCGATTATGAAAAGAGTACTAACCGAACTGACACCAGAGTGTGAAGTAACAGCACAGATGTTTATTTCCGGTATGGAGAAAGAAGAGATTGCAGAAGCCAAATGCAGAGCATTCAGTACAATAAACAACCAACTGCAGAAAGCTTTTCAAATCCTTAATGTAAAAAATGGCAGGCAACTATGCAAAAAGTTTTATGAACGTTTATCAGGTGTAGAATATACGTTTGATTTTTCACCAGCTATACGCTCTGCTTTTGCCTGCTTTCTTCTATGTGTTTTCGGATTATCGCTCTACCACGAACAGAACGATATGAAAAGAGCCAGAAGAACGAAAATAGAAACCGTTGACAGGATAAGGAGGTCAGAATGAATGCGGAAGCAAAATTAAACACCCTCTACCGGATCGGCAACAGAATACCTTTAAACAAGTCACAAGCTGCAGGATTTGTTGGCGGACGGTATCGTCTTGAGAAATTAATAGCCGAAAAGAAGATACGAGCAACAAAGACAGGCCCGACAAAGATGTCTCCTTATGATGTAAACGCCTGTGATGTATTTCTTTATGCTATTGATTCCAAAGAACAAAGAATATAATTAACCCTTTAAATTTTACGATTATGAGTCTTATCAAAAAAAGTAATGAATTAGTAATTCCTACCACAGTAAAGATGATGATTTACGGTCAAGCCGGTATGGGAAAGAGTACAGTAGCACTGAGTGCTCCAAAGCCATTATTATTGGATTTCGATAACGGAGTGAAACGTATGAATATGGCACATCTGGAAAACATAGACACAGTACAAGTTACTTCTTGGAGTGATGTTCAACAGGTCTTGCAGGAGGATTTGTCAGCTTATCAGACAATCGTTGTTGATACTATCGGTAAGATGATGGACTTTATCATTACTTATAAATGTGGCAGCCGCCAGCCGTCTATCAGGGATTGGAGTGGTATCAATGCCGAATTTTCTTGGATGACAAGAACGCTCTCAAGCCTGAACAAGCATATTATTTTCGTTGCCCACCGTGATACAAGAAAAGAAGGTGATGATACAGTGTTCATTCCTGCCTTACGTGAAAAATCCTACAACTCCATCGTTACCGAATTAGATTTGCTTGGTTATCTTGAAATGAAAAGCGAAAGAGGCGTTCAAAGACGTACTATCACTTTCGACCCAACTTCAAGAAATGACGGTAAGAATACCTGTAATCTTCCTTCCGTAATGGAAGTGCCGACTATCCTTGACAAGAACAGTAATCCAACTGCCAAGAACGACTTTATCGCCTCGAAGATTATCAACTCTTACCTTGGGATGCTTGCCGCCAAAAAAGAAGCACAGGAGAAATACGATAAGGTGATGGAGGAAATCAAAGAGCAGGTTGAACTGGTGACAGACGCAGAATCCATCAATGACTTGTTATCAAGGCTTGGTGAATTTCAACATATAGGTAGTTCGATGGTTGCGGCAAAAGTGCTTATTAATAATAAAGCAAAAGCATTAGGGCTTGTTCCCAATAAAGAGACAAAGACTTATGAAAAACCAGCCGCTTAATTACTGTATATATGCAACATTATTGGATGCCTATTGGGGATATCTGAATAGTGATGTAATTTGGGAAAAGTATTGGGGATGGAGCGAAAATCCTCCCCATACTCCCGAAGAATTTCACGAATTGCAGTTTCAAGAACTGATAGACCGGATCAACCGCAAGCCGTTCGATAGTGAAGCTGCCGACCGTGGCACAGCTTTCAATGAAATCATTGATTGTATGATTGAGAACCGTAAATCTTCTATAATGGAAATGAGCAGGGTATATCATGATGACGGAACACTTTACGGGATAAAAGCCGTTTACAACAATCGCACTTTCACTTTTCACATTTACCTTTGCCGCGAGTTTGCCAATTATTACAAAGGAGCATTGACCCAACAACGGGTAGAAGCCATTCTGCCCACCGCATACGGCAATGTGTTAGTTTACGGTCTGATTGATGAACTGATGCCTACCAGCGTCCACGACATCAAGACAACCGGCAGTTACACTGTAGGGAAATTCAAAGACCATCACCAGCATTTAGTTTATCCTTATGCTCTTATGCAGAATGGGTCGGATGTACGGACATTTGAGTATAACATTGTAGAGTTCAACAAAGGCGGTTATGTGGTAGATACCTATACAGAAACATACGTTTTCAATCCCGAACGTGATATTCCTATTCTTACTAATCATTGTGAGGAGTTTATCCGGTTCCTGGAAGGAAACAGAGAACTTATAACTGATAAAAAGATATTTGGAGGAGAAAATTAATGGCAAATCAGATAACCGGACGGATAATTGAAATCGGGCAGACCGTCCAAATTCCATCCAAAACTGGAGGAAACTCATTTACCAAACGGGAATTTATTTTAGATGCTACCACTTACGACCCTTATACGGGAGAGCGTAGCGAGTATGAGAACATTATTCCCTTAGAGTTTTCGGGTGACAAGTGTACAGAACTTGACCGCTTTAATCAGGGTGATGTCGTTACTGTATCATTTGTCTTACAGGGGCGTTCATGGACGAATCAGGACGGAGAACTCAAACGTATGGCATCTATTCGGTGCTACAAAATAGAAGGACGTGGAGGTGTATCACAATCCCCACAGACTGCATCGGTACAACAACCAACATCACAACCGACCTATCATCAACAGCCGCAGAACTTTCCGCCTCCTGTTGATGCGAATGGCAATACTAAGGATGATTTACCCTTTTAGCGTATGCTTTTCGACTTGAAGAATGAATACCAAGTACCCAAGTTTAAAGAGTATGTAAATAAGTTGTTCAAAGAACGTGCGAGAAATATTATATTTTATGTGTTTTGGATTGGGGGCGTTGTGAAACGCTCTCTTTCTTTACTCTTTGATTTTGAGTTCAAGGGGGGTACCACAATTAGGACATATAAGAGAATTTCCCGTTTGTTTTACTTCATTTGGTGATGCGAAAAGTTGCCACATAGGTACATTTAGGGCATTAGCAATTCTTTCAAGAGTTTCTTGTGATGGATTACCTGCTAATGTTTTTACTATTGAGATTCTTGTAACACCTAATTTGTCAGCCAATTCTTGTTGGGTTATACCTTTCTCTTTTAAGATTTCTTTTATTCTGTTCATAATCATGTATTTTAATTGCTGCAAATATACTCTTTTATAATAATGTGTATAATCATACTTATACTAATTAGTGTTAAATGAATAATTAAATATATTCTTTTTTCTTTGAAATGAATAATTAAGATTATACATTTGCATCATCAAAGTAAACGAATAGAGTATAACACATAAAATATAAGTAGTATGAGCACAAAATTTAGAAGTCAGATGAAAGAGGTTATGTCAATGGCATGGTCTTTTGTTCGCAAGAACGGTTATTCAATGAGTGAAGCGTTGAAATGCGCATGGGCTAATTTGAAGCTGAAAGCGGCTTTGAAAGTGAAGATAGTAGAGTTCTACTTCAAAAAAACCGATGGTTCGTTACGCCAAGCCTTTGGCACTCTCAAAGAGAATCTTATCGGTGAGGTGAAAGGTACAGGCAGAAAGCCGAATGACAATCTGCAAGTGTACTGGGACACTGAAAAAGAAGAGTATAGATGTTTCAAAAAGTGTAACCTTATCAAAATTGCATAACTATGACACTAATAGCTGAAAATCGAGAAGTAAAGATATACCGACATAACACGGCAAGCGGTCTAATTATTGTATATCAGTTCAAGAACGGTGAATTATCATTCGGGGCTGACAAAGCATCGACACTAAATAGATTTGAGAAAACACAAACTTATAAAGCTATTTGTAAAGTACTAACACATAAAATATAAACGATTATGGCAACAGAAATTAATATTGAAGAGATAAAGAACAAAGCTGTTCATTCAGATTTATTGAAAGCTATGTGTCTAATTAATCAAGCCCGTAGTATAGTTTCGGGTACGATGGATGAGAAAGAATTACGGGATGCCGGGCAGTGGGACTGTTTGGATGAAACAATCACTAAACTGAATGAATGTTCTCGTGATGTAAGCTACATTATTGGCATGATTATAACAAGTAGAGTTTCGGCTCTAACGAACTAACGCGATTATCCAAAGGCAGTCTTAGCACGACTTTAAAGGCTGCCTTTATTATTCACTCTTAAATGAAATAATTATGGATGAAATTTGGAAAGACATTGAAGGGTACGAAGGTTTATACCAAGTATCAAATTTAGGTAGGGTACGTTCTATTGATAGAATTGTTGGGTATAGATATAAAGGGAAACAAAGAGTCTATAAAGGTCGTATTTTAAAGCAAATGACAAGAAATGGATATTTATATGTGAGTCTATCGAAAGAAAATGTATTAAAACAGAAAAATATTCATCGACTTGTAGCTAATGCTTTTCTACCTAATCCATCAAAATTACCGATTATTAATCATATAGATGAAAATAAGAAAAATAATATGGTTTCTAATTTAGAATGGTGTACTTGTGTCTATAATACCAATTATGGCAGTGGTAGAAAGAAACAAGCTGAATCACAACAAAAGGTTGTATTGCAATACGATAGAAATGGGAATTTGTTAAATCAATACCCATCTGTAACGATAGCCGCATTACAGAATGGCTACAACTTTAAGACTATATCCCAATGTTGTCGTGGATGTACAAAAAGCGCATATAATTATATATGGAAATATAAATATGATATTCAATCTGAATAATCCCTATGAGGCAGACAAATTCAAAGAATATGTAAATAGAATGTATCAGCAAAAATCAGTAGTGGAAGTAAAAAAGAAGTTACCTAACCGCACGCTTGCTCAGAACAGCTACTTGCATCTTCTTTTAGGGTATTTCGGTAGTGAATACGGTTGCAGCCTTGATGAAGCAAAAATAGACTTCTATAAGAGGACTTGCAACCGTGATTTGTTTGAGAGAAAGATGGTCAACAAGAAGGGGAAGGAAGTAACCTACTTGCGCAGTTCTGCCGAACTGACAACGGGTGAAATGACTCTAAGTATTGACCGCTTCCGTAATTGGAGTGCATCAGTGGCAGGCATCTATCTGCCGGCTGCGAATGAACATCAAATGCTGATATACGCCCAGCAGGAAATACAAAGAAATCAAGAATTTATTTAATCATTTTATTTTATGGACAAATTTTTAGGTCAAGAAATCCTCGAAAAGGATAGATGGCAGTTCTTACAGGACAATGCCGATGCTGTAGAAGAAATTGGCTATACTCACCGTTTTACACCGGATGAATTAGCGCAAAAGAAAGAATCTCTTGCTGAAACCTCAATTCAGATTAATGACATTGAGATAGAGAAAAAAGAAGCTATGGAAGCATTTAAGGCTGAATTAAAGCCCTTAAATGAAAGAAAACAGGAACTTCTTGAAAATATAAAGAAAGGCTCTGAATATGTTGAAAATGAAGAGTGTGTAAAAATTCTCTATCATGAAGAAAAGATGGCCGGGTATTACAACAAACTTGGTGAACTAGTTTATTCCCGTCCTATAATGCCGCAGGAAATGCAAAGAACTATTTTTAATATTAATCGTAAAACAGGAACAGAATCATGAGCGAAAACAAATTAAACGTGGTTGTGCCGAAAGATTATAATGGTATGCCTATTGAAGTAGTATTGAGAGAGGGCGAAGCACCAGAACTTTTGGAAATAAAAGAACCTGAAAGGGTTGTGATAAGTGGGACTATCGACACTCCTTTCAGATGGCTGGAAAAGCGCATTGAATTAATCAACCAGAAAGCGTCGAACATCATTGTAAACCGTGATGTGATGGGGATAGCATTGACGGTTGACGAAACGAACTATTACAAATCGGACATCAGAGGTGAACTGAAAACCTCCAAAGAAATGATGGAGTTCGGCATCAATACCGAAAAGAAATGGGAACCGATTAAGTTGTCCAAGTTCTTAAAGATGCACCGTGCTTTCTTTACCGATAAATCGCAAAATATGATGCTTGTTTCTACTTTAAAGAACTTCAAGGCAAAAGTAAACCAAGACATCGAACGCAGTAAGGAGGAAAATGGCAGTAAGGTAGATAACTACTCGCAAGTGGTTGATTCTAATTTGCCGAAATCGTTCAAACTAAATATCTCTCTTTTCAAAGGCTTTGCCAATGAAGAGATAGAAGTCGAGATTTACGCTGATGTAGACGGTCGAGATGTTTCTCTTTCTCTTGTGTCTGCCGGTGCGAATGAGGCCATCGAGGAATACAAGAATAAAGTCATTGATGAACAGTTGGATGCTATCAGACAGATTGCACCGGATATTGTAATTATAGAAGTATAACTTTGTTAACCAGCCTGCTCCGTCTGTGAAGATATGGCGGGCAAACATGGGGATGCGCAGTGGAGTGCTTTTGACTTTCGAAAGGTGCACATGGTAGAAAGTACGGTACGTGAGATATAAGTAGTAATTAACCTTAGAAGTAGCGCAAAAGGATATAGTCCTTAATTGGGTGTTCGAATCGCCCCATCTCCACATAAATGTGAGCCACACATCAATGGCACGGGTTATTGAATATGTTTGTGCCCCGGAGAATACGCTTCGGGGCTTTTAATTTGGAAAGTATGTACTACATAAAGCGAACTAAGGCTAAGAAGAAAGACAAGCCTTTACCTCTGTTTGATAAAGCAGGGGTAACAGTAAAGAAGAAGCCGGATTTGAAAGCTAAACTTGATAAGGAGTTCTCTCTCTTTATCCGGCTTCGTGATTGTATGCCGAACGGATATTTTCGCTGTATCAGTTGCGGACAGATAAAACCGTTTGAGCAAGCCGATTGCGGGCACTACTTCAGTCGTACACATTTGGCGACACGGTTTGATGAGAATAACTGCCATGGCGTATGCCGTCAGGGCAATACGTAAAAAGCTGATCATCTGGAAGGATATCGGGTGAATCTGATAGCCAAAATCGGGCAACAGAAATTTGACTTGCTGAAAGTGAAAGCTGCTGGTACTTCTAAGATGTCAGATTTTGAGTACGAGCAACTAATTAAGTATTACAAAGCACTCAGTAAAAAACTACGAAAGGAGAAAGGAATATGAGTTTCGTACTTCGAGATTATCAACAACAAGCATCCGATAAAGCCGTAGCGTTCTTTAATGACAAACTAAAGAAAACTAACGCCATCATGGTTTTGCCTACGGGCAGCGGAAAGTCTCTTATCATAGCGGATATAGCGGCAAGACTTGACGGCCATACTTTAGTGTTTCAGCCCTCTAAAGAGATTTTGGAACAGAATTTTAAGAAGCTTTGTTCTTACGGTGTGCTTGACTGCTCAATCTATTCAGCTTCTTTCAACTCAAAGGAGATAAACCGAATAACATTTGCTACCATCGGAAGTGTAAAGAACCATCCCGAACTCTTTACGCACTTCAAAAATATCATCGTGGATGAATGTCATCTTGTGAACCCTAAAGAAGGAATGTACAAAGACTTCTTCGACGCAGTGAGGTGCAAGGTTCTGGGATTGACAGCAACGCCATACCGTTTAAGCTCCAGCCGTGATTTCGGCTCTATGCTGAAATTCATCACCCGGACAAAGCCGCATGTTTTTTCAGAGGTCATTTACCATGTACAGGTATCTACCTTGCTTGATATGGGATATTTAGCAAAACTGAACTATTATCCTATGAATCCTATCGGATGGAACGAACTCAATTTGAAAGTAAATACCACTGGTGCCGACTATACGGACAAATCAGTTCAACGAGAATATGAACGTATAGACTTCTACGGGTATCTGGTTCATATAGTTCAACGGCTGATGAATCCCATACAAGGAGGAAAGCGGAAAGGCATCTTAGTATTCACCTGGTTTCTGAAAGAAGCCGAACGCCTTACATGGTCTATACCTGGTTGCGTTATCGTTTCCGGTGACACTCCCAAAGGCGAACGGGAAAGAATACTTGAAGCATTCAAATCTGGTGAGATACCAGTAGTGGCGAATGTCGGAGTATTGACTACTGGATTTGACTATCCCGAACTCGATACGATTGTCATGGCACGTCCCACAATGTCGCTCGCTATGTGGTATCAGATAGTCGGTCGGGCTATCCGCCCCCACCCTTCTAAAGAATGTGGTTGGATTGTGGATTTGTGTGGAAATATCAAACGCTTTGGAGAGGTGTCTGATTTACGATTATTTGATACGGGAAATGGTAAATGGGTAGTTTGTTCCAAAGGAAGACAATTAACTAACGTGAGATTCTAACTATGGACGAAGGATTTTTGAGGCTAAGCCGCAGGTTTTTCTCGAATGAAATGTGGAAGGTAGCCCGTGAGTTTTCGGAGTGCGAAGCGTGGCTTGACTTGATTCAGTCAGCACGATTTGAGGCAACCGACAAGGCGTACAGCGAACTCATCGGAGGTCGGGAAATCTCTTATACAAGAGGTCAATATCCAGCATCTATATCGTTTTTGATGAAGCGTTGGCAATGGTCTGAAAAGAAAGTGCGCTATTTCCTTTCAAAACTTAAAAGAAAAGGTATGATAACGACTTGTAACAAACAAGGCATGACTGTGATAACTTTATGTAACTACGATGAATACAACCCATACAAGGGCATACCCAAGGACGTAGACAGGGGCATAGATAACAATAAAGAAATCAGCGAATTAAACATTGCTTTGGGCGAGCTAAGGGCAGAGTTAAGGGCAGTTGTTGAAAAAATGGGGCAAGCTAAGGGCGATAATAAGAAGAAAGATAAAGAAAATAATACTAAAGAATCTCCTAACGGAGATAAGAAAGGCGCGGCTAAAGCCGCTACTCTCTCTCGAAAAAAGTCTTTTTATCAATCTCTTGTACCTTTTGTCGGCAAGTATCAAAAGGAAATGATTCGCTCCTTCTTTGATTATTGGTCTGAACTGAATAAAACAGAGACTAAAATGCGCTATGAACTTGAAAAGACCTGGGAGCTTCCTAAAAGGTTAGTAACATGGGCAAACCGAGAAAGAATGTCCGCCAAGCCAACTACTGACATTGGTGTGGTTCTCAAAGATAACTCTCCTGGCAAATACGATTCGCCACAGGAAAGAAAATGGGAGGAAAGATGGAACAAATAGATTTCAAGAAAACAATCGACAGTCTCAGAAAGACCGGATTTAACCCTATCCCTAATCTTGTGAATATAGCGATACCAGATTCAAAGAATGTCCTTTGGCGAGGATTGAATTATTTCATGGGAAATGCCGAATGGTTGCCGGAATACGAGGAAATAGCCACATGGCTTTCCGGGAATAACGGACGTGGGCTTTTATGCCACGGCAATTGTGGGCGGGGAAAATCACTTATATGCTGGAAAATTATCCCTTTGCTTCTCAATCACTATTGCCGGAAGATTGTAGCATGTTATGATGCACAACAGATGAACGCTGATATAGACGCAGTAAAGACAAAACATATCATCTACATTGATGACGTCGGTACAGAGAATCTTAGCGTGAAATTTGGAGAAAAAAGACTTGCATTCTGTGAAATTGTTGACGAAGCGGAAAAGCGGGGAAAGCTCTTGATATTGACCACTAATCTATCGCTTGATGAAATATCCCAAAAGTACGGGGAACGGACAATGGATAGATTGGTTGCGATTACTACACGGGTAAAATTCAAAGGAGAAAGTCTGAGAAAATGAATATTACAATCTGTTGGGTTACCAAAGACCGAGAATCTATAGAAAAGATACGAAAGAAGTTCGGCATATCATCTTATATGAGTGTCAACAGAGAAACACCTTGTAATATCAAGGAAGAAGATATGGAACTCCTTAAAGAGACAGAAAAACGAGGATTCATTCAAATAAGAAATAAGTAAAATCATGTTAGTAGGAACAACAAATCTTAATACGACCCTCAACCTAGCATACGTGTTGACTGATGTCGTAGAAACTCTTCTTTATGATTTGAGAAGTGAAATGGGAAAACAAGGCTATGAGTTACGTTACGATGCGAAACGCAATTTCAATACTGCTATAGCCGCCATCCGCAAGCTGAAACAGGACGTTGACAAAACCCAGTTCTCTACACAGGAGAATTTCGGGAACGACTCCGATTGTCTCCTGGCTTTCATCCGTCTATTGGTAGACCGGTGCGGAGATGATGACAAAAAGATGTTTGCATTCTATAATTACATCAAACGGCACCCTTCACAACTAGGACTCGAACTATCAGACGAAAAAAGTGTATTTGCACATATTTTCAAAGGTGACAAGAAACAGGATTAGTTATGAGAATACTCCTAAACATCCTCCTTCTCCTAGGAGTGAACATTTTATTCTATCTTGTAGTCTACGTAATAGCGGACTGCTTGATGGATAGTATTAATTAAACCTTGCAAGTTCTTGAAGAATATTCAAGGATTAGCGTAAAACCAAAATGAGGAAGGAATAAATTATGCAATACATATTAACAGAACAAGAATATAGAGCTTTGACCCCTATTAGTGAGGTAAATAAGCTCAAAGAAGAAGTACAGCTTCTTAATGATAAAGTTATGGAGCTTAGTGAACATCCATGTGGAAGTGGCGCAGATTATAGAAGTGTAACCTTTTATTGTGATGATTGTCCGATTGGTGCGTTTGGAACTGGAACTTGCACAAAGAGTCAACAATATTCTAAATAACACTCAAAATACTGAAGATATACGCACACTGGAACTATCAGCTCTAGTAGCCCACGTACAACGAATGAAACAACTATATTCAGATGCCCACTTAGTTCTTTGGGCTTCTTTGGAGTGTACTAATTTTAGCAAAGCAAAAGGTGGACAGCCACGTGATGCTGACAGTCGGACACTGGCAGAACATCTTTTTCGTTACATTGAAACTATTAATCCGGATTATATCCAAATTGAAAATGTTGAGGAGTTTATGTCATGGGGTGATATGGACGAAAACGGAAAGCCTATCAGTATGGATAAAGGTAGGCTTTATCAAAGATGGGTACGCAACGTAAGAAAGTATGGCTATAACTTTGATTTCCGTATTCTCAATGCTGCCGACTATGGTGCATATACTACTCGAAAACGCTTCTTTGGTATATTTGCCAAAAATGGATTACCGATAGCATTTCCGCAACCAACACACTGTAAAGGAGGCCACAAGGATATGTTCGGGCAGCTTGAAAAGTGGAAAGCCGTTAAAGATGTCCTTGACTTCTCCGATGAAGGCACAAGCATATTCCGCGAAAAATCGCTTGCAGAAAAGACGCTTGAACGCATTTACGCTGGGCTGATTAAGTTCGTGGCCGGAGGAAAAGAGGCGTTCATGATTAAATGGAACAGTATGAGCCGAAACGGGAAGTATCAAGCACCGGGAATTGATGAACCCTGCCCGGTAGTATCAACTCAAAACCGTTTAGGCGTGGCACAAGTTTGTTTCCTCTCAAAACAGTTCAGCGGGTACCCCGAAAGCAAAAATGTTTCTGTAGAAGAACCCGCCGGAGCAATTACCTGTAAAGACCACCATGCTTTTATTTCCGCCTATTATGGGGGAAAAGACCACAATAGCTCCGTTGAGGTTCCTGCGGCCACACTGACAACGAAAGATAGGCTTGCTTTCGTCTCTGCGCATTATGGCAACGGGTTCAATCGCTCAATAAACGAGCCTTCCGCAACCGTTACAACAAAAGATAGATTTTCCCTTGTTTCTCCGTTCTTCATGAACTACTATTCCGGTGGTGGGCAACATGGAAGTATCAACGAGCCTTGCCCGGCTGTTACTACGGTTCCAAAGCAAAGGGTTGTGGCTCCTATCTTCATTGACCAGCAATACGGAAATAGCAAGCCTGCATCTACTGACAAACCGCTTGGCTGTATTACGGCCAATCCGAAATACAACCTTGTAAAATGCTGTCCGTGGATTATGAATACAAACTTTTCCAACGTTGGTAGTAGCATAGAAGAGCCCGCACAAACAGTCACTGCAAATAGAAAGTGGCACTACCTAATGAACCCTCAATTTAATAGTGCAGGTGGTTCCATTGATAACCCATGCTTCACTCTCATAGCACGTATGGATAAAATGCCGCCTTATTTGGTCGCAACCGAAACCGGACGTGTAGCAATCGAGATTTATGATACCGACAGTCCTATGACCAAAAAAATAAAAGAGTTCATGGCCTTATACGGGATAGTTGATATTAAAATGCGGATGCTACGCATACCAGAGCTAAAGCGTATTATGGGGTTTCCAGAAAACTATGTGTTAATCGGAACACAAGCCGACCAAAAGAAATTCATAGGAAATGCCGTAGAGGTTACAATGGCGCGAGTTCTTTGTGAAGCTGTCAGCAAGAAACTACGCGATTTGAGAAAAGTAGCAGCATAGAATTAGAGTAAAACAAAAGAAAAATATGAAGAATTTAAAAGCAAAAGAATTAATTGAAAATAATACCCTTGCTAATATTGGAGTTACAGGAAATACGACAGTCGTATTTACAGAGATAGCTTTGACAGCCGTTAATTTGGCACGTGAAGAAGGTAGGCAAGAAATGAAGCAAAATGCTATCGAAATCGTTTGCCCCATACTCGCAAACTGTGAAGGATTTAGAGCGGAAGATGTTGTGTATCTCGAACAACAAATGAGAAAATTATTATAATTCAATTAAATACAGATAAGAACTAAATAATGCCAATAAACGAAGTTTATAATATGGACTGTATGGAGTACATGAAACGTATTCCTGACAAATTCTTTAATTTGGCTATTGTTGACCCGCCTTATGGGATTAACGCTCCCAATATGACAATGGGAAGCAACATGAACCGTAAACATGGTGGGTATAATGGCGAAAGCATAGCACAACGATTGAAGAAGGGAAGATTAAACCAAGGTGCGGGAAAGTTGAAAAACAGGCTATTGAATACAATGTCATGTGATTGGGATTTCACCCCGCCTACTGATGAATACTTTCAGGAATTGTTCAGGGTAAGCAAAAATCAGATTATATGGGGTGGAAATTATTTCCGGTTACCCCCGACCCGTGGAATTATTTTTTGGGATAAAATGCAACCGTGGGAAAATTTCTCCCAGTTCGAACTAGCATGGACATCCTTTGACAAACCTGCAGCAATGATTCGGTTATCCAATACTGGCGGTGCCAACAAAGAAACAAAAATCCATCCGACACAAAAGCCTAAAGCCTTGTATCACTGGATTTACAAGAAATATGCCAATCCGAAAGATAAAATACTCGATACTCATTTGGGAAGTGGCAGTAACCGGATTGTTGCATTTAAAATGGGATTTGACTTCTATGCTACCGAAATAGATGTGGAATATTTCAAATCACAGGAAAAAAGATTTCGTCATGAATGTCTTGGTGAAATAGAAACAGAGAAAGGAACTTTAGTACAAACAAGCCTGTTTGGTATATAATATTCATAAAAATTTATCCTTTAAAATAGAAAGGGAGAACCAGCGAGCACGACCAAGCTTAATTCTGCCCAAATCTTACACGATTATGATGCAAATATACTATTTACTTTTTAAATAATCGTGTTATGATGAATGATTTTTCAATTATTGAGCAAATAAAATCTGTAAAAAAAAGAAAAGAGGAGCTTTCAAGGATAGAACAGAATATGTCAACTCCCACCTTGACGGATAAATCACTCATCCCAGTCATTTATGAGATGTTCAAGGAGATTCTTTCTGAACAGGATTTCGCACCGATGCCGGAAAGTCCCCATCAGAGAAAGAAATTTGTGTTCGTTATACTTTTCTTATATTCTCCCAAGACACTAGCCGGATACCACTCTCCAAAGGGATTGAGGGATGCGATTGCAAAAGCTATCGGATTACACGATGTCACATTCATTTCCAACAATATTGAAACTGTTGCTTTTCTATCTCAAAACGATAAGTACTTCAAGAAAGATATAGAGTATCTTTATACCGAGATTATTAATCGGCTAAAATTCAAAGGGCTAATCAATTAATGAGCCGGCTCCACAAAACTCCGCTCATTAATTTTTATTCTGTTGGAAAATCAGCTCTTAAACACAGCTTTGCATCAAAGAATATTCCAAGATATAAATTGTATTCATCAACAACCTCCCTATATTTTTTGTATAATCCGTCCCTATCTTTATTGTATTCTTCAATGATTTTTCTTGCCTTTTCTTTTGATTCTTCCATTTTAATTTTTGCATTCTGATTTCCTTTTTGGAAACTGTTTATTGCATTGGTAAATAAGATGTTTTCATTATAGAATCGAAAAATAATATTATATAGAAAGTTGCTTAATTCATTTGTAGTATTGTATATATTTAAAAGATGATCCTCGCTCTTTTTATTTGGATTATAGACAATCAAAAGCCTATATTGCTTGCTTAATCTTAGAATGTAATTTTCTAAGTCACACAAATATTGATAACTAATATTAGGTACCCCTAATGTGTTTGATATACGAGATATTTTCATCTTGTAAAGGTCTAGTTCATCTAAACAGTTGAGAAATTCTAGAAAACATTCATTTCGCTTATACAAATACTCTGTTTCTCTTTGCTTTTGAATGCTGATTTCATTTCTTATAGATTCTACGGTTCTGGTTATTTCTTCGATGTCTTCTTTTGTAGCAAGGTTTTTACCTTTTTCTTGATTATAGGATAAATTATGTATCTCTTCAACCATTGCTTTGTATTTACCTTTTATTGTAAAATAAGAAATAATAAATTGTATAATTCCCATAATTATAACCAATATCACAGTTATTAGCCAGAATGGATATGGTGATGCGATTAGTATTTTTTTTATGTAGTCTTCCATTGTGGTATATTTCTTATTTGTAGTATTCCTTTCCTCGTATATTCTTATGTTCCGGCATACGTGGTTCTCCATCAAAATGTATTTTACCTCCACAGTGAGGGCAGATGACAGTGTTGGCATCATCTTTTATATCCATATCATCAACAAAAAAGTCACCAACCTTGCATCCAATAACATCTGCTATTTTCTGTAATGTTCCTACTGTTGGATTTCTACTAAGGTTTTGGGCAAGTGTAACCCTTGTTATACCCATTTTTTTTGCAACTGCTTCCATTGTGAAGCCTTTCTGCTTGATTATTGTCTTTACTTCCATGAATGTATGATTTTAATCAGTTGCAAATATAGGGTTAAAAATCGAATAAACAAATTAGATTTAGCTATTTCAAATGAATATAGTCATTTATATTAAAATATATTTAGATTATAATCATACCTGTATATTCTTAGTTAATGTATGATAATAATCATATAATTTCTATTATTGCCTGTTTCTTGTATGATTTTAATCATTATATTTGCATCATCAAAAACGAAGTAATAATAATTAAAAAATATACGATTATGGCAACAAAAATGAGTGATAAGGTAAAAGGTAGTTTGATAGCTCAAATTATGAGTGAAATGAAATCAGCAGCTATATTACAAAACAAACCTTTTGATGAAGGTGTTTTCTTCGACCTCATATTTATGAGCGATAAAGAGTTACTGAAAGTTTCAAAACTTTGCGGTATTAAATAATAGCATTAACCAGCAGGGCTTACGCCCTGCACAATATAAAAGATTATGAATACAAAAGAGATAGAAGTTGGTTTGAGATACAGAGTGTCAGGTGATTTAGCTAACGGTCACTATGCAGATGGTACACCATGTATAATACATGAAGATGTAGTAAGGGTAATCAAAAGAATTACAGAAACCCATATTATTTGCGAGTGCGGTCGTAGATTTATTATCAATGATAATCTCAAAATTGAGAAGTTCTAAGTTTAACCGATAGCCTTCAGGCTACCACAATACAGACGATTATGATAACATCAGCAATTAAACAAAGAACAATAGAAATGTTTATCATGTCAGAATTTGTACAAGGTAACTTAAATACAAAAGAGCAAGTAAGCTGTATGCTTCTTCTGATTCAAAAGAAGTTGGATATGTCAGTAGAGCAAGCGAGTGACTTTATGAGAAATGCAATTGGTATTAACGCTTAAATATACGATTATGACAAAACAAGAACTTGAAAACAACATGACTAAGGTAGCAGGCATATCGGTTGAAATAACAGTCAGAGGCAAACGCTCTTTTACTTTCTCTTTTGAGGGTAAGAATGAAACAGCAGCAAAGAAGATACAACAATACTTTGCGCCAGTATCGCTTGAATACGACTACGATGAAGAATGTGATCTGACTTGTTTATATATGAATTTATGAAAGCAGATATAGTTTTAATCATCAGCCCCGAAACCCCATTGATGAAGCAACTGGGCAAGATATTAGGTAGATTGTGTACCATGTACGATTTTACCACCATTGACAAAAACAACAAGTATATAACGATACGACATGATGAAACTGGGCTTGTTGTGGCTTACACGAGTGAAGAAAGATTGAATGTAAGACTTTAAATATTGATTATTATGGGTGAAATAGCAGATAGTTTAATTAACGGTGAATTTGATTTTATTACAGGGGAATATATAGGTGAAGCGGTTGGTTTTCCAAGAACGCGCTCTTATGGCAAGCGTAATGCGCCTCCTATCATAAAGAAGCCATCGAGCAAGGCGAATGTGTGTATAACCAATATGTGCAAAGACAGAGGTTTTGATAGCCGTAAAAAAACAGAATTAGTGTCTAAGTTCTTGCAGAATAAGGGATATGAACAGTTACCTAAATTGTCACGTCAGTACAAGATAATCTATAATGAATATAAGTCTGAATTTAAGGCGTTTTTGAATGAACTAACTAAAAAAAGATAAATGATTATGAACTCAATAAACAAAAACGGTTGCAGCGTATGCCAACCAGGTAAAGAGAATTACACTACCTATAACACCAAACTGAAGGGTAAAAGAGTAAAGATGTACCAATACGACTTTCGTACTGAAAGTAGTGAGTTGTTTTCTTGTTGTGCGCCCACTTTAGAAGCGTGTAGAGAAAGGCGTGATAAATGGTTACAGAGCAAGAAATAACCAACATTTCATCTATTGTTGGTTTTATAAGTTGAAGATTTTTCATTATCTTTGGTTTACATAGTACCTTTGAAGTACTATCGCGGGTTAGAGCAGTGGGCAGCTCGTCACTTTGACTTGGTGAAGGTCAGCGGTTAGAATCCGTTACCCGCAACTACTTAATTATTAATTTAAAAGACACGATTATGAAGATACTAACTCTACAAATTAACAAAGAATGTTTTCATGACATTTTAAATGCCAAACAGGACATAGAACATAGGTATATTTATCCTTCAAATGTTACAAGATATGTTTATTTTAAACATGATGGTAAAGAGTATAAGCGACAAGAAGATATACCTGATGATGATAAAGATATAGAAGTGATACCTATAAAATATGATGCTTTATATCTTATCAATGGTAGGCGCAAAGATGCGCCACGTCTTATGGTAGAGGTTAAAAATGCCGAATATGTTATCTTTACAGATGAAGATGGCAATGATGAAACTTTTGAAGAAAATGGGCAAGAATACCTTGTCAGTCAGGTATGGTATCATCTTGGTAAAATACTTAGCACCGAAAATATTTAACTAACAACTTTACAACTGAGTCAGAAACAGAAGAAAAGGTAGAATGAAAAGCGCTGCAGATATTGGAGTACAAACAAACCGTTTGAGCCGTGCAGCAGAAGGTAATCCTACAAGACAAGCTAGGATTAATAGTATTGGCGGTGCCATGTATCGCAACCTTAGCCGTTTGAATTATGCAAGAAACGGAAGCGTATATCAACAATATTCAAGGGCCTCCCGTCAAGGGAGGATAGCTACCATAAAATTGGCAAGCGGAGCAGGTAAATAAATTAATAAATAACGTAGAGTCAGAAAAATATCTAAAAGAACTGCCAGATATAATAATACAATGTTTCCCAATACCAGTGAAGCCGGAAGACAGTATGCTGTTGGAAACAGAGCTGCCAACATGATTCGCGCAAATTTGCAAAATCAGGGAAGTAGCAACTTTATGAGGAATTATAATCGTATTATTCGTGCAAGAAACAATATGCTTAACGCTTCACGCATGGCAGGTGGTGCAGGCAAATAATTTTCTATCAATAAAAAAGTAAAGCTGAGTCGCAAAAAGAATTAACAGAACAATGGGACAACGCCGCAACATGAATGGTGCGGGTGCCGGTGGCAGATTAGTAGCCAATCGTCGTGGTACAAGAAGTGCTACTCAATTAGGAAACAGAAATCAAAGACGTTACGATTTAAATGTGGCGTTTAGTGGAGCTGGAGGTAAATAATGAATAAATACGCTCTAGCAATGCAGATAATACAGAGTGTTCGTGAAAAAACGGACACTGCTGTTTTATATTATTCGGCAGGTGGTAAAGATGGTATTGCATTACTGGATATGATTGCTAACGTGTTTTCCAAAGTAATATGCTATTATATGTATCTTATACCTAATTTAGACCATGTAAGACCATACCTCCAATGGGCTGAAAAACATTATCCAAATGTAGAAGTAAGGCAAATCAAACATTTTCAACGTGATTATTATGATGCTTGTGGTTTTTTCAGAGAACCGGATGATTCTATAAAGCCCCGAAAAATTGGTGATGTAGAACGTGAGGTACGCGAAGAAACTGGAATAAAATACGGATTCAGCGGCATGAAAGGTGTTGATGGGTATATGAAACGTATGCGGTTGAAGATGTTCGCTAAAACCGGATATATTACAGAAAAGGGCATGGTGTATCCTCTTGCACTGTGGACTAATAGGGAAGTACTGCAATATATAAAGTCAAGGAATCTTATATCACCTTTTGTTTATGATGCAAACGCTATAAGTCAAGGATTTACTGTTGATTTAAATACGATGCTATTAATGCGTAGTAAATATCCCAATGATTATAAACGCATTTTGAAAGAGTTTCCATATTCTGAAAAATTAATATTCGATTATGAAAGAGAACAAAATAACTCAACCGGAAAGTAGAGAAATACAACGGAGTGATATAAACTTCGCTAACTACAATCCTCGCAAAATAGCACAGGAAGCAAGAAAGAACCTGAAAGCAAACCTAAAGCGTGTAGGGTTGCTTGGTGGTATCGTATGGAATGAGGTTACTGGCAACCTTGTTTCTGGTCATCAACGTATTTCAGTGATAGATGAAGTAAATAAATACAATCCTGACACGCGAACTAATGATTATCTGATTCGTGTTGAAGTAGTTCACATGGATGAAAAGACTGAAAAAGAGCAGAATATCTTTATGAATAACAGAAGCGTACAAGGCGATTTTGATTCAGATATGTTAAAAGATATGCTTGATGGAATTGATTATAGCCTTGCCGGACTGAATGACTTCGATTTGAATATGCTCGGAATTGGTGATTTGGACTTTTCTACTAACGATGATATTTGGAGAAAGGAAGATATATTGGATGATTCATTATCAGCCATAGATGAAGCTACTAAAGAAGGTAAAGAGAATAAAGACATTAACCGTTCCAATAATTTTTATGAGGATTCAAAAGAAAATCAAATTGTACGTCACAATGAAGTGCAAAAGATAAAAGACAGAATTAGCAACCAAAATAGTTTCGAAAAGGATAACGGAATGTTGAGCTATGTAGTCCTTTCATTTAATTCCCCTACCGAAAGGGCTAATTTCATGGAAACTTTCGGTTATGGATTTGAAGAACGATACATTGATGGAAAAGAATTTATGGATAGAATAGAATTTGGAGTAGAATAATGGCGAACGAACAGAATTTAACGCAGAAAGGCAAACGCATTAGCACAGAGAGAGCGCAGGAACTTGCAAGACTTTCGGCTGAATCGAGAAGACAGAAAAGGGAACTCGTGAAAACCGCAAGAGAGTTCGCCATTGCTGCGTTGAATGCTGAAACTACAGATGATAAAGGGCGGAAATACATTGTAAAAGATGCCATGATAAAAAAACTCATAGCGAAAGCTGTGGGTGATGCGGATTTGAACGCTATAAGGTATTTATTAGAACTTATCGGTGAATCTCCTGCTGATGAGAACCAAAAAATTGCAGATGCTGATATTCCTACTGATATTGACCACGGTATCAACATTGATTCTTGGATTAAAGACAAGCTGAAATGATAGTACCTCAAGAAATTTACCATCCATTATACGAAGATAAGGAAAAATTTATAATTCTTATCACCGGTGGGGGTGGTT